>Ga0209069_10000378_pt1 | contig 19747 bp, 19 predicted proteins | sample Str013_2_FD_187202 | JGI IMG/M metagenome (GOLD analysis project Ga0209069, IMG submission 187202) | Freshwater sediment microbial communities in response to fracking from Pennsylvania, USA - Straight Creek_MetaG_SC_2013 (SPAdes) (version 2) | ecosystem: Environmental > Aquatic > Freshwater >...
CTCCTGGCCCTGGGCGCCGACATGGGCGTCCGCCCGCACGGCCTCCAGGCGCTGTTCGGGCTGCGGCTCGAAAAGGGCCACGTCATCGTCGGGATGGACACCGAGCTCGACACGACGCCGCGCCGGCTCGGGATGGACTGGGCGGTCCGGATGGAGAAGCCGCGGTTCATCGGCCGGGCCTCGCTCGAGCGGACCGCCAAGCTCCCCGACGATCGGCGCTGGGTGGGCTTCACGATGCCGGGTCCCGCACCGGTCGAGGGCGCGCCGATCTGGGCCGGCGGCGAGGTCGTCGGCAACGTGACGGGGTCGTGGGAGTCCCCGCTGCTGGGCAAGGCCCTGATGCTCGGCTGGCTCCGTCGCACGCCGTTCCCGACCGAGGTCGAGATCGACGGCCGCGCGGCGGTGGTGACGCCGACGCCCTTCTACGACCCGGAGGGCCACCGTGCCCGAGCTTGACCGACTGCACGGGCTTCGGGTCGTCGCCGATCCGGACGCACTCGACGCGGCCCGGTGGCAGGGCGGGGACATCACCGTCCTGCGCCTCGCCCCCGACGATGTGTTTGCGATCGCCGCCACGGGCGTCGACATCGACGACGAGCACGCCATCGTCGAATCGGAGCCGGGGTTCGCCGGTGCCTGGCTCCCGGTCGAGACAGTGGCCCATCACCTCGAGTGGCCGCTCCCGACCGAGCGCCCGGCCCTCGCCCAGGGTGCGATCGCGCAGGTCCCCGCTCGCGTGTGGCTCCGCGACGACGGCGACGCGCTCCTGATCACCGCCGCGGCGTACGCCGACGAACTCGCGAGCCGTCTCCGATGAGCAGCTACACCGACACCCTCTCGACCATCGAGTGGCCGGACGCGCAGCCCAGGTCCAGTTACGACGTCGTCATCATCGGCGGCGGGGGCCACGGCCTGTCCACCGCCTACTACCTCGCGACTCGCCACGGCATCACGAACGTGGCGGTCCTCGAGGCCGATTACATCGCATCGGGCAACACCGGCCGGAACACGACGATCATCCGCGCCAACTACGGCATCCCCGAGGCGATCCGCTTCTACCAGCACTCGCTCGAGCTGTACCAGGGCCTCGAGGCGGAGACCGGTGCCGAGATCCTCCACCAGACCAAGGGCATATTCTGGGTCGCCCACACGGAGATGGCCATGCGCACCGAACGCGCGCGGGCCCAGATGAACACGGCCTGCGGTGCCCAGACCGTGATGGTCACTCCGGCCGAGCTCAAGGAGCTCGTTCCCCAGGTCGACCTGACCGGTGGCGGCCGCTACCCAGTCCTGGGCGCCTCGCACCATCTCCAGGGCGCCACCGCCCGGCACGACCGTGTCGCCTGGGCGTTCGCGTCCGGGGCGGCCAGGCGGGGCGTGGAGATCCACGAGCACACGCCCGTCACCGGGCTCGTGCGATCGGCCGACGGGGGCCGTGTGACCGGCGTCCAGACCGCCAACGGCCCGATCGCCGCCGGGGTCGTCCTGTCCGCGGTCGGTGGTCGGGTGACGGCGATGGCAGCCCACGCCGAGGTTCGCCTCCCGGTCCGCACGCACCCGCTCCACGCCTTCGTGACCAACGACTACGCGCAGGGCTTCGGGCCCATCCTCGCCAGCACGGAGCTCTCGTGCTACGTCTCACAGACGGAGCGCGGCCAGATGCTGATCGGCGCCGAGTTCGACTCGCAGCCGTCCTACTCCCGGCAGTCGTCGTTCGCCGCCCTGCGCAGCTACTCGTACAAGATCACCCGGCTCCTGCCGTTCCTGCGTGAGCTGCGCATCCTGCGGACGTGGGCGGGGATCTGCGACATCTCGGCCGACTACTCGCCGATCATGGGCGAGACCGGCGTGGACGGGTTCCTCGTGACGACGGGCTGGGGCACGTGGGGCTTCAAGGCGATCCCGGCCGGCGGCGAAGGGATGGCTGAACTGATCGCAACGGGCCGCCCGCCCGCCCTCATCGCGCCGTTCGGGCTGGAGCGGTTCCGGCGCGACCACGTCCTGGCCGACCAGGGCTCGGCGGGGACGCGCTGATGCTCTGGCTCGACTGCCCGCGCTGCGGGCGCCGCCCGATCGACGAATTCACCTTCGGTGGGGAACGCCGGGCCGTCCCCGATTCGATCAGCGACCCGGACGAGCGCGACTTCGACGAGGTCTGGATCTTCGACAACCCCGATGGGATCACGACCGAGCGCTGGTTCCATGCGTTCGGCTGCCGGCGCTGGCTGACGGTCCGGCGCGACACCTCGACCGATACCGTCGTGGAGGTGGCGTGACCCTGCTGGCGGATCGGCAGATCGAGATCGCCTTGCGCAACCGTGTCCTCTTCGGGGTCGGCGCGATCGAGCGACTCCCCGAGGTGGTTGCCTCGGCCTCCGGCTCACGGGTGTTCGTGGTGACCGATCCGGGCGTCCGCGGCTCGGGCGTCATCGATCGGGTCCTCGGCGTGCTAGCGGCCGGCGGCCTCGACGCGACGGTCTTCGCCGAGGTCGAACCGAACCCGGGCGCCTCGACCGTGGAGCGGGGAGCGGCGGCGCTTCGGACGTTCGGGCTGGACGGCACGGTCATCGTGCCGGTCGGGGGCGGCTCGTCGATGGACACGGCCAAGGCGCTCGACCTGCGCGCCGCCAACGACCCTATCGGAGTGTGGGACCTCGAATACGACGGCCCGGACCTGGCGCCCGGCCGGCCGGTCGTGGCAGTGTCCACGACCGCCGGGACCGGCGCCGAGACCAACTCCTTCGGCGTCATCACCGACGAGGCGGCCGGGCGCAAGGGCTACATCGGCCATCCGTCGCTGCTGCCCGTCGCCACCATCCTCGACCCGCTGCTGACGGTCGGCCTGCCGCCGGCCGCCACCGCCGCGACCGGCATCGACGCGATGACCCACTCGCTCGAATCGCTCCTGTCGGCAAACCCCAACCCGTTCGCTGAGGCGATGGCCCTCGGGGTGATCCGAACGGTCGGAGCGTGGCTTCGGGCGACCGTCGCGGATGGCTCGGACCTCGAGGCACGGTCGCAGATGCTGATGGCGTCGCACCTGGCCGGAGTCGGGCAGGCGAGCGGGACCGGCGTCGGGCTCGTCCACGCCCTGGGCCACTCGATCGGGTCGCGTGGCAAGGTCGCACACGGGACCGCGCTCGCCGCGGTCATCCCGGAGGTGCTCAGGTTCTACCTGGGGACGCGCGATCATGAGCTGGCGCTGGTCGGCATCGCGCTCGGCGTCGCATCGGGCGCCGAATCGGAGTCGACTGCCGCGGGGGCCGCCATCGGCGCCATCGCCCAACTGCTGCGTGACGTCGACCAGCGACGGACCCTCCTCCAGTTCGGCCTTTCCGACGCGGCCGCTATCGACCAGCTCGTGAGCGACACCCTCGACGACGCGGCCATCCGCAACTCGCCGCGGCTGCCGACGGCGGCCGAGACACGCGAGATCCTCGTCTCGGTCGCCGGCTGAACGGGACCGAACGGATCCCGAACGGCCGGGTCGTATCATCGGGAGCGAGGCCGGGGGCTAGGTCTCACCAGGTTCGATCTGACCGCCGACCGTGAGGGCTCGATGGTGGCCTCCAACTCGCCGCTCCGGCCCGTGGCTCGCCCTCGGCCGCAGGCGTCGTCGCTCACCGGATCCTTCGGCTCCCGCCGTCCCATCTCTGGAGATAGATCGGGCACGACCATCCAGAGCGTCTGTCTATCGCACAGGGTCATCACGGCCCGATTCGCATCGCGATGCGGTGAGCAGACAGGACCCAGGGCACGATGAGCGTCGAGGAGGTCGAGCGCGCGATGCGGGGGGACCACGACGCGTTCGGCGCGCTCATGGGAGCGTCGGCGAACCGGCTGTATGCGCTCGCCAGCCTGATCCTGCGAGATACCGACCGAGCCCAGGACGCCACGCAGGAGGCGATCGTCCGGGCCTGGCGCGAGTTGCCGCGACTGCGGGACCCGGAACGTTTCGAGGCCTGGCTGCGCCGGATGGTCGTCAACGCGTGTTACGACGAAGGCCGCCGGACGCGCCGGCGGGCCGAGGTCTCCCTCCTCCATCTGGCCGAACGCCAGGTGGTCGACCCGACCGTGCGCTTCGCCGAATCTGAGCGGATCGACCACGCCTTCAGGCGCCTTCCGCTCGAACAGCGGACGACGCTCGTCCTCCAGCATCAGTTCGGGATGTCGCACATCGAGATCGCCGAGACGCTCGGGCTCCCGGTCGGGACCGTCAAGTCGAGGATCCGCTACGGCACTGCGGCGATGCGGGCAGCGCTCGAGGCGGATGACCGGGTCGGCTCGCAGCCGGCCGGGGAGAAGACGGCATGACGCGCGAACGATCCGATCGCGATCTGGCCGCCCTGCTCGAGGCATGGATGGACGAGGTCGCCCCGACGGCGATCCCGGTTCCCGTCCTGGAGGAAGCGTTCGCCCGGACGATGTCCGCCAGCCAGGTGCGCCTCTACCCGTGGGAGCGGGCCGTGCGACGGACTTCGCCTTCGCGCCGTATCGCCGGGTTCGCGCTGGCGGCGACCGCGGCGCTGCTCGTCGCGGTCCTCGCCTTCGGTGCCCTCGGCGGTGGACTCGGGGTGACGCCGTCGCCCAGCCCGACGCCCTCAGCCACACCCGTCCCGCCGAGCTCGCCGTCGCCTCCCGCGATCGTCCCGGGCCCGATCACACCGACGGCGAGCATCCCGGCGGACCAGCCGATGGCGCTCGCGTCCGACGGGACGTCGGTGTGGATCCTGACGGCGACCGGCCTCGTCCAGCGGATCGACCCGGCGACGAACAAGCTGGGGGCCGCCATCTCGACGGGTGCGACGACCGACGCCTATCAGGGCATCTCGGCCGATCGAAGCGGCGTGTGGGTCACGGAATCCAACACGGCGACGCTCTTTCGTGTCGACCCCGTCGCCCACAAGGTGGTCACGACCATCCCTGTGGGGAACACGCCAAAAGGTGTCCTGACGACCGGCTCTGCCGTGTGGGTCGCCGACGTGCGCAGCGGCACTGTGCTGCGTATCGACCCGGCCACGAACAAGGTCGTCGCGACGGTCACGGTCGGGCCGACCGGGGACTCCGGTCCGAACTGGCTGGCGAGCGGGCTGGGCAGCATCTGGGTCGGCATCCCCAACAACCAGACGGTCGTCCGCATCGACCCGACGACGAACGCGATCCAGGCGACGATCCCGATCCCCGTCGAAGCCTCGCCGTGCGGCTCGTTCGCCATCACGCCCACCGCGGTCTGGATCACGAGTTGCGGCGGTCCACCGACGGTGACGCACATCGATCCGACGACGAACGCTGTCGTCGGTTTGGCGACGCTCGACGGGACCGCGTACACCCCAGCAGTCATCGACGGCGCGCCGTGGGTCTCGGTCGACACAAGCCCGAGCCTTCCCGGAGCACTCAACAGGATCGCGGCCGCGACCAACGCGGTCGATCTCAAGCTGGTGCCCGGACCGACCTTCGGGGGTGGCGGCGACATGGTCGTCGCGGCAGGATCGGTCTGGGTCAATGACGGCGGGAACAACCGGATCCTTCGCCTGCCACTGGCCGGTTTCACGCCCGGCTGAGACGTGCCGAACGCCGGCGGCGGGCTCTGCACCGCCGGTCGCGGTCGACCGGGTTAGATCGGATCGAACCCCGGCGAGCGTCGTAGGGCCAAGCGGCTCGTTCCGTCGCCCATGTCGGTCCGCCGCAGCCCAACCCTGGAGGTCACCCGGATGCCTCGCATGCGCAAGCTCCTGCTTTCGATCGGACTCGGAGCTGCCCTCGCCGGGCTCGTCCTGGCCCCCGTGTCGGCGAGCTATCCCGGCGCCCAGAACGGCCGGATCGCATTCGGCATCCGGGGGGCCGCCGGAGCCAATATCTTCTCCATCCGCCCGGACGGCTCGGGGCAGAAGCAGCTCACCACGGGCAACGGGTTCCACCTCTGCCCGTCCTTCTCGGCCGATGGCCGCACGATCGCCTACTGCGCCAATCTGAGCGGCAGTTTCGAGATCTGGACGATGCGTGCGAACGGGACGGATCAGCGCCAGCTGACCCACCTCGGTGGATTCGCGACCTTCCCGGACTTCTCACCGGACGGAAAGACGATCGCCTTCGGCGGGACCGAGGGCGTCGATCAGAACACCGAGATCTACGCCGTCGACGCGAAGACCGGCGGCGGCCTGCATGCTCTGACGAGCTGCGCCGCGTACGCAGGGGGATGCTTCAACGACCTGCCGGTCTGGTCGCCGGACGGCACGAAGGTCGCGTTCATGCATGGCGACGAATTCGACGCCGACGGCAACCCGACCAACGAACAGGTCTGGGTGATGAACGCCGACGGCGGGAACCCGCATCCGCTCACGACCGACAGCGCCCCGAAGGACCAGGTCCCCGACTGGAGCCCCGACAGCTCGAAGATCGCCTACCACTCCGGCGGCTTCGGGAGCGGCGGGATCTGGGTCATGGATGCCGACGGTGGGCACAACCACCAGCTCAGCGGTTGCGTCGCCAGTGACCCGTCGCCGTGCGCCCAGGGTGACGACTGGGGGACCGCCTGGTCTCCGGACGGCAAGAAGATCGCGTTCCTGCGTGACTTCGAGGCTCTCGGCATCAACGATCGGCCCGTCTACGTGATGAACGCCGACGGGAGCCATCAGCATCGCGTCACAGCGGCGCCGGCTCTTCATGCAGTTCCGGCGTGGCAGCCACTCGGACGTGGTGACTGATGGTGATCCGCGCTTGACGTGAACCACCGGACCCGGGATGGCGAGCCATCCCGGGTCCCAGCACGTTCACGCTAGCCGACGAGCGGCACGACCTCGCCGATGAACCGCTCCAGCGTCTCGGCGTCGTACGGCGCGGGTTGTTCGGAGATGACCGTCCCGAATCCGAGCTCAACGTAGGGCCGCATCTTGTCGGCGATCTGCTCGGCGGTGCCGGTCCAGAACGTGTCGTCGTCCTCGACATCGGCGAGGGGGGTCTTGTTGTGGGCCATCGCGGCCAACCAGACACGGTCGGCCTCGGCCTCAGTGTCGCGGATCGTCAGCTTGACGCCGAGGGTGAATTCGATGTCGGCGATGTCGCGCCCGACCTCGTCGCAGTGACCGCGCAGGACCTCGATCTTGTGGGTCAATTTCTCGATCGAGCCCATCGCGTTCCACATGTCGGCGTAGCGGGCGACGGTCCGGAGGGTCTTCTTCTCGCCACTGCCGCCGATCATGATCGGCAGGTGCCCCTGGACCGGCGCCGGGGCGTGGCGCAGGTCGTCGAAGTCGTACCGACCGCCGGGCTCCGAGGTGACCGACTCACCATCGAGGACGCGCCGGATGGCGCCGACCGATTCATCGAGCCAGTCGAGCCTCTGGCCGAAGCCGGTCCCGAACTCGATGCCATGGGCCGTATGCTCGGGCTCCATCCAGGCGCCGCCGATGCCCAGGATCGCCCGGCCGTTGCTGACGTGGTCGAGGGTCGTCGCGAGCTTGGCGACCAGGCCTGGGTTCCGGAAGGTGTTCGCGCCGACCAGCAGCCCGAGACGCGTCTGCTCGGTCTCGCGCGCCCACGCGTTGAGGAGCGACCAGCCCTCGAAGATCGGCTGGTACGGGTCACCGAAGATCGCGTAGATGTGGTCCCACGTCCAGAGGTGCGCATAGCCGAGGCGGTCGACCAGCCTCGCCGCGTCGAGCATCTCCGCCCAGGTTGCAGACTGGCTCCAGAGCAGGATGCCGGGCTTGACGTCGGACATGGCTGGGCCTCCGGTCAGTTCGTCGTGAGGCCTTTGAGTGTAGGTGCATGGTCAGGAGAGTGTGGCGAGGTCGCCTTCGATGAGGTCGCGGTCGTCCGCGTCGGCGATGCCATCGAGGGCCACCGTGGCCGTGGCCTTCCAGACTGCCGACTCCGCGAGATCACCGGCGGTGAGGTAGGCCCGGGCCATCGCCTCGTAGGCGGACGCGATATCCCAGTCGGCGTGGCCACCTTCCTCGTTGATCGCCACGCAACGGCGGGCATGCCACAGGGCGGGTTCCGCACGACCGAGGACCGCGTAGACGCGCGAGCACTGCCACTCCCCGCGCGCGAGGTTGACCTGCTCGCCGACACCGACCTCACCCCAGTGGTAGCGCGAGGCGTGGGCGCTGTGGATCATCTCGTCGTCCTCGGCGGGGGTCCGGTCGGGCTTCTCGAGGAGCGTCCAGGTGTGGTTGAACAGGTCGGCTGCGAGCTTGCGGCGGGTACCCGGGTCGAGTTCCGTGGTGTCGGGTGCGGTGACCGTGGTCGTCATCGGGGTCGGGTCCTCCGAGCTGGGTTGGCCGAGGATGTGCAGGACACGCTGGAGTCGGAACGTCCTGGCTTCGATGCGGATTCGGTGCGCCTGAAGGAGCCGCTGGCGCGCCGCCGGGTCATCGCTGGCGAGGTAGTCGCGGATCGCCTCCAGCGGGACCTCGAGGTCGCGCAGCCGGACGATGGTCCGAGCCGTCTCGAGCTGGTCTCTTCGGTACAGCCGATAGCTCGTGAACGGATCCGTTCGCGCCGGCCGGAGCAGGTCGAGTTCGTCGTAGTGCCGCAGGGCACCCACGCTCAGCCCGGTCAGCCGGGCGAACCGCCCGATCGTGAGAAGGTGGCCCAGGTCTTCGTCGTCCACGCCGCCATCGTGGACCTTCGGCCTACCCGAGAGTCAAGCGCCTTGCGCCGGGTCGGCCGGGTCATCTCATACGGTCCCGTTCGTGGCAGCACTTGCACGGATGGACCGCTACGGCCGGTTCGGTCGCCGAAAGTAGCGCATGACCTGCTGGTCATGGCGCAGATCCAAAGTGGATGGCATCGAGTCCCTCGTGGAACCGGGCTCACGCACTGATGCAAGTCTTGCCGTTTCGAGCGGGCCACTGAGCATGGTCGGGGCACGAGGACTCACGCCAGCCACGCAGCGAGCCGTCAGGCGTTGTCGAGTTCGCGGTCTACGGCGCGGAGGATGAACCGGGCCGCCTCGGCGCTCTTGCCGCCGAGCCTTTCGCCCTCATCCTGGTCGAGCGCCTGGGTCAGGTCAGTGAGGTACTGATCCATGGCCGAGGTTCGGACGAGGTCGCCCGCCTCGAACGCATCGTCCAGCCGCGCCACCGCGTCGCGGGCGTTGTCCACGGTGTGGCCCTTCGCCGCGATCAGTTCGCGGACTTCGGCCCGGGCCGTCTCCGCGGCCGCCCCCTGTGTGGTCACCGCCACCTCCCCAGTGTCCGTCGCAGGCGATCCGAGGGCCCCGCCTCGACTGGTACGTCGTCCGGCCGGCCGGCGACCCCGGCGACCCCGGCGACCCCGGTGGTCACGGTGGACATCGCGGACTCGGCGGCCTGGAACGCCGCCCCTCGCGTCGTCCGCCAATCCGACTCGAGCACGCTCATCGCCAGCTCGTCCCACCAGCGCCCGTCACGCCAGATCGACTCGCGCGACCGCCCCTCCACGACGAATCCGCTGGTCTTGTAGGCCCGGATGGCCCGCTCGTTGAATTCGAACACGTACAGCGCGATCCGGTGCAGCCCCAGCGTCCCGAACGCGTGGTCGACCATGAGCTGGGTCGCCTCGGTCCCGAACCCCTTGCCCCAGACATCGGCCTCGCCGATGGTGATGTGGAAGAGCGCGGAGCCGTTCTCGCCGTCGAGCTGGCTGAATGCGCAGGTGCCGACGAGTCGGTCCGTCGCCTTCTCGTGGACGGCCATGGCGAGCGCCTCCGGCCCGACGACACGCCCCGCGAAGAACCGCTCGATCTCCTCGGGCCGCATGGGGGTCGCCTGGTAGCGTGCCAGCCGGGCGATCTCCGAGTCGGCATACCAGCGCTGGAACGCGCCGATGTTGGCCGGGACGTGCCGCCGCAGGACGACCTTCGTGCCGGACAGGGCCTCCGGGAACCACGGTTTCGGCGCCATCTCGGGCACGGTATACCATCGCCACATGCGTCGCTGGAGCGAGCTTGCCGAGCGTCTCGCGGCGACGACCCGAACGTCCGAGAAGACGGCTTTCCTCGCCGACTATTTCCGGACCCTCACCCCCGAGGAGCTGCCCATCGCAGCCGTCTTCCTCACCGGCCGGCCGTTCGCCGAGACCGATCAGCGTGCGGCCGGTCTTGGTTGGTCCGCCATCGCGACGACGGTGACCGCGATCGGCCACGTTCCGCGATCCGCACTCGGCGAGGCCTACGACCGCTCATCCGACCTGGGTATCGCCGTGGCCGAGGTGCTCACGATGGCCGGCCACGCGCCGCGACCCGACCTGAGTCCGACGCTCCCCGATGTGGCCGCCGGGTTCTCGGCGATCGAGGCGGCCTCCGGCCCGATGCGCAAGTCCGCCATCCTGCGCGACCTGCTGGAACGGTCGGACCCGGCGACCGCCAAGGGCATCGTCAAGGTCCTGAGCGGCGACCTGCGCATCGGCCTGCGCGAGGGCCTCGTCGAGGCCGCCATCGCCAAGGCGTTCGACCGCTCGCTCGATGACGTGAAGTGGGCGGGGATGCTGGTCGGGGACGTCGGCCGACTGGCCGGTCTCGCCCGGGACGACTCGCTGGGGAGTGCCGCGCTCGAACTGTTCCATCCGCTCAAGTTCATGCTTGCGTCGCCCGCCGAGGACGCCGCCGAGATCATCACGCGGCTCGGCCCCGAGGTCTGGGTCGAGGACAAGTACGACGGCATCCGCGCCCAGCTCCACAAGCGCGGGTCCGACGTCCGACTCTACTCGCGCGACCTGCACGACATCAGCGCCGGGTTCCCGGAGATCGTCGAGGCGGCGCGACCGCTCGCCTGGGACGGCATCCTCGATGGCGAGATCCTCGGCTGGCGTGACGGGACGGTCCTGCCGTTCATCGCGCTTCAGGGCCGGCTCGGACGCAAATCGCCGTCGACGGCGATCCGGGCCGACGTGCCCGTGATCCTCGTTGCCTTCGATGCGCTCGCGGTCGGGCCGGGTGGCGAGAATCCGGTCGAGCCGCTCCTCCGCCTGCCACTGACCGAACGACGTGCCCGGCTCGACGCGCTCGATGTGCCGACAGTCGACGTCGGAGGTCGGTTCGCGCGATCCCACCTTGTCGTCGCGACCGACGTCGACACGCTCGAGGCCGCCTTCACAGAAGCGCGCGCCCGGCGCAACGAGGGCCTGATGGTCAAGGACCCGGACAGCCAGTACGCGCCGGGCCGCCGCGGGCTGGGATGGCTCAAGATGAAGAAGGCACTCGCGACCATCGATTGTGTCGTCGTCGGGGTCGAGGTCGGCCATGGCAAGCGCCACGGCGTGCTGTCCGACTACACTTTCGCCGTTCGCGATACCGAGACCGACCGCCTGGTCAACATCGGCAAGGCCTACAGCGGCCTGACCGACGCCGAGATCGCCGAGATGACGCGGTGGTTCGAGGCGCACACGATAGCCCGCTACGGGCGCTACCACCAGGTCGAGCCGACCGTTGTCGTCGAGATCGCGTTCGACGTCATCGTCCGCTCGGCGCGGCACGGATCCGGGTTTTCGTTACGTTTTCCGCGGATCGCCCGACTGCGGCCGGACAAGTCGGTCGACGAGATCGATACCGTGGAATCGGTGACCGCCCTGTACGAGGGGCTCCAACACGGGTCGGAGCTGCTCGTGACGGCCAGCTCCAGGAGACGGCCGGAAGAGTCGTAGCGGCCGGTCGGCCCGTGGCGCTCGGTCCGGGTCGGCGGCTGTTGTTCCTGACAGACGCTCGTGAGGCGAGCGCTCTTCAGAGCCCGACGGTCAAGATGCACGACACTCGACCCATCAGTCAGGAACCGGTGGCCCAGGATGCCAAACCCGAGCGAGGCGGATTGGGACAGGTCGGCGACCCGTGGCCAACGCTCGCGTGCCGAGCATTCGTCCTTCGCTTGGGGTCGGTCAGGCTGATTTCGGGTCGCTTCCGGGCGCTCGACCAGAGTGCGGGAAGGCTCCGGAGGACCACGGCCCCGTTGTCCCATGCTGTCGCCTCGCCCAGCGGCTAGCGATCGACGGGCAGGTCGAGTCGATTCCCCCATTCGGCCCAGCCGCCGTCATAGACCGCGACATCCTCGTGGCCGAGCAGCGTCAGCACGAACGCGAGCTTTGCGGCCGCGAGCCCCGACCCGTCGTAGCAGACCATCCGACGGCCGCGCACGACGTTCGCTCGATGGAGCATGTCGCGCAGGGCGCCCCCGTCGCGCAACCGCTGACGACCGGGCTCACTGGTGGCTCCGACCGGGACGTTGACCGCACCCGGGATGTGGCCGAGGCGCTTGGTGTTGCCTTCGAAGCCGTGGTATTCGGCGGGTGCCCGTGCGTCGATGAGGGTCACGTCCGGTGACCCGAGGAGACCGCGCACGTCCGCAGTCATCAGCCGGATCCGGTTCGGGCCACGGACCGTGAACCCGCTCGTCCCAGCCGCGCTCCCAACGTTCGCGATCGCGTTCGAGATCTGGCGACCCTCCGCTGCCCAGTCCGGGTAGCCGCCGTCAAGGATGCGGACTGAGTCGAGGCCATAAGCGCGCAGGCTCCACCAGGCGCGCGCGGCGAACAACCCCTGCGTGTCGTCGTAGATCACGACCGTCGTCCCGTCGGTCACGCCCGTCCGGGCCGCGAGGTCCACCATCCGATCGGGTCCGGTGAGCAGGATCGTGTCGCCGTCCTCGGTGTCCTGGACCAGCTCGGCACGCCAGTCGACCAGCGACGCGCCGGGGATGTGGCCGGTGGCGTGGACCTGGGGCGCGCTGCCGTCCGGCCGCCAGCGGAGGTCCCACACCCGGATCCCGGACCGACCGAGATTCTCGGCAAGCCATTCCGTTGTGGCAAGGAGCTCCGGACGGGCCAAGCCACTCATGGCCGGTATCATACGGGCCGTGGTGGACCCCTCCCTGCCCGATCCGGAGAAGCTGGCGGCGGTTCGGCGGGCGATTCCCGCCCTGGCCGCCGGGATCTACCTCGATTCCGGGTCGGTCGGGCCGCTGCCCGCCGAGACGGCCGCCGCGATGGCCGACATGGCCAGCTACGAGCGAGACGTCGGCCGCGCTCACCCCGACTACTTCCTCGAGTTCACGGGACGGATGGACGAGGCCCGCGCCGGCGTCGCCGCGGTCCTCGGGACGGACGTCGGGGCGGTCGCGCTGAGCCATTCGACGACGGACGGGATGAACGCCGCCGCGCTCCTCCCGGATTGGCGAACCGGAGGCCGCGCGGTGACGACCGCACACGAGCATGCCGGCGGGTTCGGGCCGTTGTACGCGGTCCGCGACCGATATGACGTCGACCTCGCGATGGTCGACGCTGGCGACGACGGCGACGACGCGCGCACCATCGCAGCCTTCGACGCTGCCATCACCGCCGATACCCGGCTGGTCTCGATCTCGCACGTCCTGTGGACGACCGGTGCCGTGATGCCGGTCCGGGCCATCGCGGAGATCGCCCACGATCGGGGTGCCCTGGTCGTCGTGGACGGGGCCCAGGCTGTCGGCGCGATCGGGTTCAGACTTGATGATCTCGGCGCGGACCTGTACGCCCTGCCTGCCCAGAAGTGGCTGCTTGGACCGGAGGGGATGGGCGCGCTTGCCGTGGATCCCGCGGCGATCGACCGACTCATCCCGTCGCTCGGCGGCTGGTACGCGTTCGACGGTGTGGACGCCATGGGCGGCGCCGCGACCTGGTGGCCGGACGCCCGCCGGTTCGAGTCGACCGGCTGGCACAGGCCGTCCGTCGTCGGGATGGCGCGCTCGATCGGCTGGCTGTCGATGTTCGTCGGGCTCGATTTCGTGTACCGGCGCGGGAGCTCGATGGCCGCTGCGGCCGTCGACCGGCTCGCCTCGATCCCCGGCGTCAGCATCCTGACCCCGCGTCATGCGATGGCCACCCTGGTCACGTTCCGGATCGCCGGCTGGACCGCCGGCGAGGCGCTTGAGGAACTCGGGTCGCGGATCTTCGCGATCGCCCGGTCGATCCCGAGCCTCGATGCGATTCGGCTGAGCGTCGGCTTCTTCACGACCGATGACGAACTCGATCGCCTCGCCGAGGCCGTCGAGCTGCTGGCTCGCCATACGCCGGACACCCTGCCGCCGCGGCGGACACTGGCCGTCCTGGGTCAGGGATGACCGGCCGCCCCGACCCGGGAGCGCTCAGGCCGCGACGGTCGTGGGCGGAGGTCCGCTGGCGTCAGTTCCGAAACGCTCCACGTCCGGTCGTCCGGGCTGTCGCGGCGAGCCTCAGCGTGGCTATGGTGCTGGCGATCCTCTATCTCGCCTACGACGTCGCCCTCAGTCGCGGCGCCGACCTCCCCGGCGGTGATCTCCGGACACTCGCGGTCGCCGTCTACATCGTCCTCGTCCTCGTCATCGGCAGTGTCGTCACGTACCTCGTCGTTCCCCAGCCGACGGGCTCGGGCACCGTGTCGCGACGCAACGGCTGGAGTGCGGCGCTCGGGTTCTTCGCGGCGGTCCCGATCGCCTATCTCGTGATGGTCGTCGCCGTCCAGGTGATCCGCCCGCTGTTCGGATGAGTGGTGCCAAGGCGCACCATTTCCTGATGGATGTGCGCCATGGCCCGGCCCGACGGATCGCATCCGGGGTACGCTCCGCGACAGAATTCGATGCGCGTCCGGACCGTCGGGACGCGCGGCCATATGCGAGGGATCCGCGCGTGTCCATCGACGAGCAGAATGTCGCGCCGCCAAGCCTGTATGGCGCCCCAGCCTACTCCCGGCCACCCGGACCGGCGCCCACCAAGGATCGCCCGTTCGACCCGGATCAACTCCCCTTGGAGGTCCACCAGACCGACGAGGAACGCGAATTCACCTCGACACTCCCTCCTCGCGCCTACGCGCCCGGTGGGATCGACCTCGCCGCCGAGCGGGCCGCAGGCTCGGGCACGGCTGGGAGCACGAGCGCACGTTCGTTCAGCCTGCGGGCGATCGCCGGACGCTTGCTCCGCAGCTGACGGTCGCCCCGGCGACTCGGATCGGGCGGCCGGCGATGATCGTGGTAGGGGAGGGTGGACTCGAACCACCGACATCCGAGGTATAAGCTCGGCGCCTCTAACCGACTGGGCTACTCCCCCATCGCGCCCAGCCTACCAGCCGCGCGGCGCGCCCTTGTCCGGGACCGATGCACGGACCCGCGCGACCACCTGCTGCCGTCGGCCGTCGGTCAGGGATCGCTGACGCGGCAATGCGGCGATCCAGGCGGGGATCTGAGCTTCGGTGATGACCGCGCACATCGGTGAGCGCAGCATCGAGGGGTCCGCCGTGATCAACGCCGCATGGACGCGAACGATGAAGTCGAGATCGCCGTGGGTCAGCCAATGGCGAACGCGTTCGGCGTCGCGTTCCGCCTTGTCCAACGGGTGCTCCGTCGGGACCCAGCCCTCCCGTGTCTTGCGCTCCCAGGATGTCCCGACCTGGCGGATCGCGTCGCGCCCGCCAAGCTCATGGATGACGGCCACCCCGAACGGTCCGATGACGAGCTCCGGGATCGGCCGGCCCTCGGTCGGCACGACGTCGGTCGCGACGACGACGTCCGCTGGCAACGACCCGAGCGCCGCAACGACCGGCGAGCGCCACTTCGGGTCCGAGCGGATGGTCGCGGCGATGACCGCGAGTCGGTTGGTCCCAGACACCAGGAGCGATCCACCGGCGATCATCGCGAGCGCCCAGATGAGCAGGACAAGGAGAGTGTCGGTCGCGGATCCCGGGATCAGGCTGGAGACGACCGGCGTTTCGAGCGCGATGAACGCGAGGCCGAGACCGGCCGCGACGAGGCAGCCTCCGACCAGGGTTCCGGCGACCAGCGATCCGGCATCCCGATGGGGTCGAGCGGGGGTGATCAACTGCATGCCCTCGACCGTACGGTCGGCACTCCAGCAGGGCCATGAGCATTCCGGGTCATCGACCGTCGGCGGTCGGCCCACCGGCCCGTCCGGACCCCACCGGACCGGTCGCGCGGCGGTGGCGGAGCGCACCGGAATCGGTCGGCGACGGACGGGCCGTCGCCTGACGGCTTGTCCGACCGGGACCCCCGTACCATTGCCCGCCCTTCCGCCCCCGGACATCCTCGACATCGCATCGGGCGACGGCCCGGGCCGGGAGGCTGTTTCGTGCTCGTCAGAAACCGTCGATGGACAGTACATCGAGCGTGGTCGTGGATCGGTGTCGTCGCCGTTGGGGCGCTGATGCTCGCCGTCTTCGCTGCGCCCATGTCGGCCGCGTCGAACTCGACAACGCTGTCCGGCGCCACGGTCACGCCGAGGACCGGGACAGTCACGACGACGATCATCATCACGGTCGTCTACCAGAACTCGAAGGATGCGCGCGCCGCGTCGGTCACCGCCAGCGTCGGCAGTCAGCAGTTCGACATGGTTCGTGTCGCGGGTGGTGACGAGCGCGTCGGCGTCACGTTCCGCTGGTCCGGGACCCTGAAGGTCGGGACGTATCCGGTCGTCCTGACCGCTCGAAGCAGGAACCACATCGACGCATCACTGCCGGCCGGCACCGTCACTATCGGCGCGACCCCGAAGCCGACCCCGAAGCCGACCCCGAAACCGACCCCGAAGCCGACCCCGAAACCAGAACCGATACCCGTCACCAGGCCCACACCGAAGCCCGAACCGCGCGTGATCCCGAAGCCGACGCCGACCCAGGCCCCCGCCATCGTTGCGACGCCCGACCCGAACGTCGATGGGGCGGCGCCGTCCGGGTTCCAGATCCCGTCGAGCGACCCCTCGCCCACTGCCAGCGAGCCACCGTTCACGGCGGCGGTCATCGGTGGGGTCGGTGCCGGCGGGTCGGGTCCGGGCGGCCCCGGCACAGGTGGCCCGGAGGTCCCGACGGGTCCCGGTGGCGGATCTGGCAGTGACGGCACAACCAAGGCCTGGGGCCCGGTCGCGAGCGTTCTGGCGATGGTCGGGATCAGCGGCCCTGCCTTCCCGCACTTCAGTCTCGCCCCAACGCTCGTTACCACGACCGGCGCGGTCGCGACAGCGATGGCCTTCGGCCTGTTCGGGCGTCGCCGCCGCGACGACGAGATCCCGGACGACGTCCTGGCCGCGGCCGCCGCGTCAGGCGTCGGCGTCGTTCCGCATCAGCTCGTCGGCTCCGCAGTCCTCGCGGAAGGTGGCGTCGGGCTGGCCGCCCAGGACAACGAACTGCTGATGCCGCGGTGGCGGCGTCCATCGCTGATCCAGGCACGGAAGGCGGACCCGATCCGTGACAGCATCCCTACGGCACGCCTCACCTTCGGCGAGGGTCTCGTCGGCCCGCTGGCAGGGCGCGAACGGCGAGTCATCCGATTTCGGGTCGTCCGGCTCCTTGATTCGCCGGACGAGCTGCGTGGCGCGGAGGTCGGTTACCTCGACCAGGGTGACGAAGTCCAACTCCTCGAGAAGTACGGGGCCTACTGGCTCGTCCTGAGTCCGGACGGGCAGCAAGGCTGGCTGCACAAGATGGTGCTCGGCGAGAGTGTCGAAGCCGACGGGCCGCCGGGCGACGTGCCGGTCGCCACGATGCCGACCGTGGCAGACAGCTGGACGATGGGCGAATCCGACATCGACAGTGACGTCTTCGACGCCTACCTCGAGTCGCGTCGCCGCGAGGCCTGAGGCCGGCGCTCCTTGCGCAGGACCAGCACGTGCTGGTGGACGATGTTCGGGACGAACGCCCTCGGATAGCCGTACGGACGCAGCCGGGTCCCTGCCTGGTACCAGATGAGATCGCCCTTGGGAATGAAGCCGGCGGCTGCCGCCCTGGCCGCCAGGTCCGAACCGGTGAAGACATACCGCCCGTCCTGGTACGCATCGCGGACGATGACGACGGCGTAGCGCCCCTCACGCAGGACGCGTCCCAGCTCGCCGAAGACGACCTCCATCCGGTCGAGGAAGGCGGGATAGTCGGTGGCGTTCGCCAGGTCGTCGGGTGAGTCGGTGATCATCGCGTAGTCGGTCCGCCGGTTCGCGTGCGTCTCTGCGAGGAGGCCGCCGGCCATCGTCATCGGCAGCTGCAGGTTGTACGGCGGATCGGTCGCGACGAAGTCGATCGACTCGCCGTCGAGGGTCGGCAGGACCGCCAGTGCATCGCCGACCCGGAGGTCCAGCCCCGATGGGTCGAACGGCCTGGGTCCACCCGGATCGGCCGTGCCGAGGTCGGCCAGCTCGGGTCCAAGCCCGTCGCGTTCGGCTGACAGGTCGCGGACGACCTCACCGTAGATCGCCGCCCAGCGCGGATGGAGTTCGATGCCGATGGCCCGTCGTGGGCCGCGCGCGATGGCTGCACCGAGCAGCGTGCCACCGACCCCGGCGAATGGGTCGAGCACCAGTTCGTCGGTCGTGGTGAAGAATTCGATCAGGCGCGCCATCAGCCGCGGCGGCTTGTTCGCCCCGTGGGCGCGCCGCGCTCGATGCCCGAGTTCGGACGGGTATGCCGTCGTCAACAGCGATTTGGTGAAGTAGAGCCATTCCTCCCCGGGCAGCTCGTTGAGCGTGTTGGCCGGATGGGGCGCGCGCCGCGGTTCGGTCATGACGCGGTCAGCCTAGCCGACGCGGACCGTAGAATGCCGTCATGCCCGCCAGCCACTCGAGCGCGCGCTACGTGGGTCGTGACGACGCGTTCGCCCGCCTCGCAGCCAGACTCGACGACGCCGCGGGCGGGCGTGCCCGGACGATCATGCTTGACGGGACCGCCGGCGTCGGTGTGACTCGGTTCATCGACGAGACCATCGCCCGGATGCATGCGCTCGGCGAGCCGATGACGGTCCTCCGCGCCACGGCCTGGCCCGCCTGGGCGGACGAGCCGTACGGGCCGATCGTGCGGGCAATCGGGCCGACCTTGCGCGCCCTGCCGATCGATGAGCTGGCCGATCTGCTTGGGCCGGCCGCTCCCGACGTCGTCCGACTCCTCCCAGATCTGGAACCGGTCCTCGACGTCGTCCAGCCGACCGCCTGGAGCGGTGGCGGGACGGCCCCCGAGCGTCGCCAGGCACGGACGCTCGAAGGGATCCTGGGCCTGCTCGGTCGGCTGGGTGAACGGCGGCCGGTCGTCCTCGCGCTCGAAGATCTGCATCGCGCCGACGCCGCCACCCGAGCGCTTGTCACGTTCCTCGCACGGATCTCGCGCGATCAGCGTCTGGCCATCGTCGGGTCGCACCAGCTCGACGTGGTCGCACGCGACGACCCGTGGATGGCGGATCTCGGAGCCATCGAGGCTGCGCCGCACGCACCCGAACGGGTCGTCCTCCGCCCGCTCGATCGCGACGAGCTGGCCGCGTTGATCGAGGGGATCGAGGGCGAGCGTGCCTCGGCCAGCCTGCTCCTGCTCGTCGCGGAGCGGTCCGGCGGACTGCCACTCGTCACGGAGGAGTTGCTCGCGGCTCGCCGCGAACTCCCGTCAGCATCGCTCACGGGATCGTTCGACGACCTGATCATCGCGCGGCTTGCTGTCCGGTCACGTGAATGCCGTCGCGTCATGCGCCTCATGTCGCTGGCCGAGCGCCCGCTCACCCCTGAGCAGCTCGCCGGCGTCGCAGCCGCGTTCGATGTCGACAGCGACCGTGCCGTGCCGCGCTCTGTCACCAGCCCGCGGACGGGTGCGGGCGCGCTCGACGCCGATCTCTGGGCAGGCTGGGAGGAAGCGAGGGCGAGCGGTTTCGTGGTGGAGGTGGACGGTGGCCTGGCGTTCCGCCACGAGTCGATCGGGCGCGCCGTCGCGCGCGACCTGCTGCCGATCGCCCGAACGCGGTTCCACGCAGCGCTCGCCGAACGCATCGGCGGGCCGCCGTCTGCCGTGGGC
>Ga0209069_10000380_pt1 | contig 19718 bp, 18 predicted proteins | sample Str013_2_FD_187202 | JGI IMG/M metagenome (GOLD analysis project Ga0209069, IMG submission 187202) | Freshwater sediment microbial communities in response to fracking from Pennsylvania, USA - Straight Creek_MetaG_SC_2013 (SPAdes) (version 2) | ecosystem: Environmental > Aquatic > Freshwater >...
GGCCCACCACGCGGCGGCCCAATTCGGATTCCATTTGCAGCAATCTGTCACGCTCGCCCGCCAACATCTTGTCAACGGGAATGCCTGTCCAACGCGAGACGACTTGGCCAATGTGGGCCTCTGTCACAGCCTCTTCCATCATCTTGCTGTCGCCTTGCGCTTCAGCTTCTTTCTGCTTTTTTTCCAACGCCGGAATTGTGGCGTAAGCCAACTCACCCGCCTTGGCAAAATCACCTTTGCGTTGCGCGAGTTCAAGGTCTCGGCGTGCTGCTTCGAGTTGCTCTTTAATTTTGGACGCAGAAGCGAGCTTTTCCTTCTCCGCTTGCCAATTGCGCGTCATGGCGGCGGATTTTTCTTCCGTCTCAGCCAATTCCTTTTGCAATTTTTCAAGTCGATCTCTTGAGGCCTTGTCAGATTCTTTCTTCAAGGCTTCGCGCTCGATCTGCAATTGCATGATGCGGCGATCAAGCTCGTCCAATTCTTCAGGCTTGGAATCCACCTGCATGCGCAGACGTGCACCTGCTTCATCCATCAAGTCGATGGCCTTATCTGGCAGGAAGCGATCCGCGATATAGCGGTTGGAAAGTTGGGCCGCTGCCACGATGGCGGCATCGGTGATGCGTACGCCGTGATGCAGCTCATACTTCTCTTTGATGCCGCGCAGGATCGAGATGGTGTCTTCCACAGTTGGCTCTTCCACGAAGATAGGTTGGAAACGCCGGGCAAGGGCTGCGTCTTTTTCGACGTGCTTGCGATATTCATCCAGTGTGGTGGCGCCGACGCAGTGAAGTTCACCACGCGCCAAGGCGGGCTTCAACAAGTTGGAGGCGTCCATGGCACCTTCGGCCTTGCCTGCGCCCACCAGCGTGTGCATTTCGTCGATGAACAAAATGATGCCGCCTGCCGCCGCTGTCACTTCCGACAACACGGCCTTCAGACGCTCTTCAAACTCACCGCGGAATTTGGCACCGGCAATCAGTGCGCCCATATCCAGGGCCAGAAGTTTCTTGTCTTTGAGAGATTCCGGCACGTCGCCTTTGATGATGCGCAACGCCAGGCCTTCAGCGATGGCGGTTTTGCCTACACCGGGCTCACCAATCAAAACTGGATTGTTCTTGGTTCGACGCGACAGTACCTGAATGGTGCGGCGGATTTCATCATCGCGGCCGATAACAGGATCAAGCTTGCCTTCACGCGCGACTTCGGTGAGGTCACGCGCGTATTTCTTGAGCGCATCATAGCTCTGCTCGGCCGACGCAGAATCGGCTGTGCGGCCCTTGCGAATGTCATTGATAGCGGTGTTCAGGCCTTGGGCCGTGACGCCAGCCGATTTCAAAATCTTTTGGGCGTCGGATGGTTCAACGGCGATGGCCTGTAACAAGCGTTCAGCCGTTACAAAACTGTCTCCAGATTTTTCGGCCAGTTTGGTGGCACCTTCAAACACACGCGCCATTTCAGGAGAAAGATAAACCTGCCCTGCCCCACCGCCGGATACTTTCGGCATCTTGGCGAGGGCCGCTTCGATTTGCACCAGTGCCTGGCGAGAATCACCCCCTGCTGCCTTGATGAGGCCTGAAGCGAGGCCTTCCTCATCATCCAGTAATACTTTCAAAACATGTTCTGGGGTGAAGCGCTGGTGGCCCTCTCTCAAGGCCAATGATTGCGCTGATTGGATGAAGCCTTGGCTCCGCTCCGTAAATTTCTGGATATCCATACATTGCTCCTTCTGGCCTGAGCCACAAACCCCGAAGGCAGATGTGGCTCATCCACGTTGATGGAGATGTAGGGAAGTTATATATGGTTTCAAGTAGCAACTTGGTGGCGAAACAGCGCAAGCACACCAGCGAGGCCACCCTCCGCCTGTGGGAGGCCCGTCAAAAGAACTTCTACCGCCACCAAGTGACCGTTGCGGTTCAGGGCCTCAAGCGCGCCCCAGGCTTCGCTGCCGCGCCAGTTGGTTTTGATAGTGCGGTTGAAGCCTTCCCAATGCATAACCCGGTAAGGCTCAGGCACGATGAGGTCGACGCGTTTGCCGATGGCCTGATCAGCGTGGTGGCCAAAGAGTGTTTCAGCGCCCTTGCTCCAGCCTTGAATGACGCCCTGTGCATCAACATGGATCAGCGCGAGGCCATCTATGTTGACAAAGCTGGTCAATCACTCACCTTGTGGTGATGGCTCGTCTGCAACTGGTGCGGGGAGTTCTGAGCGCTCTTTGCGTGCACGGGTGCGGCGTGGCGGCTCAACTGCTTCATGTTCAACCGATGGGGCTGAAGCCGCAACAGGCGCTGGGCGCTGCAAAAAGCTTGGCGCTTCCCATTGGCCAGAGTCATCCATGGCAGCCGGTTCAAATATTTCATGTTGCTGAATAGCGGCCTGGCCTGGCTCTGCACTGCCCTCAGCCTGGTTGGGCTGACGCTCACCACGCTGTTGCCAACGCGGGCGGAAACGCTCCCGATTGTTGCGGTTGTTGCGGTTATTGTTGTTGTTTTGGCGTGGCTGTCCGTCTTGGCCTTGCTGGCCTTCGACTGGCGCGCCTTCGGCGGCTTCAGAGCCTTCGGCCGCCATTGGCGCATCAGGCGCTTGCGACTGGCCTTCGGCTTCTTCATCGCCGCCATCGCCGTCTTCTTCGAATTCTTCTTCACCCAGCTTGCGCGACATAATCAGAGATGCGCCGACAGGTTGGTTTGAAGCCCAGACACGATAATAATGTTCTGCGTGCTGATAATAGCTTTCAGCTGATACACTATCACCAGAGCTTTGCGCATCACGGCCCAGCTGCATATATTTCTCAGCAATGGTTTGCGCCGTGCCGCGCAGCTTTACGTCTGGCCCGTTGGAATCAAACACCTTGTTTGAAGAATTGCCACCGCCGCCACTGTTGCCGCCGCCGCTGCCGCCTGTGCTGCGATGGCGATTGCGGTTGCGGTTGCGGTTGCGATTACCTTGGCCTTGACGCATGAAATTATTGTTCACGATTAATGGTTATCCTTGGTGAGGGCATGTTTAGGCCTTGCCGCCATCTGCGGCTGTAGGCTCTTTTGCGCGCTCGTCTTTTTGTGCAATAAACACCTGGTTTGAAACGAACCCAGCAGAAGCGAATTTCCCCGTCGCTGCTTCAACAACAGAGACCCTATATTAAAACTTAGGCCTCAATGTGCTTGGGATTGAGTTCTTTTAGCGCAGCTAGGTTTTGATTCCAATGACAAAGTGAATGTTTGATTTATGAATTCTGATTCATTTCTTAACCTGAAACGCGAGTCCCCTGATATACCCCGCAATATCAACGGCTTTTGCGGTTAACATAAAGTCTTTCGCGGCGAATATTTCAACCACTGCATCAACTTGTTCATGTCCGATTTCAACGACCACAGTGCCTTTCTCGGCCAAATGTGCACGACATTGCGCGGCAATGGCGCGGTAAGCGGCCAATCCATCAGCGCCGCCAAACAGTGCCACATGCGGATCAAAGTTCATTACATCAGGCGCGAGCGAGGCATCTTCGCGGATGTAAGGTGGGTTTGAAATGATGAGTTCGAAGTGGTCACTCAAGCCTTCGAACCAGTTGCCTTGTTGAAAAGTGAGCTGGCCTGAAACGCCAAGTGCTTCAGCATTGCTTTGGGCGATGCCTAAGGCTTCTGGTGAAATGTCACTGGCCAGGCCGGTTAATGCACCATTCTCGGCACAGAGCGTGATGGCGATGGCGCCGCTGCCCGTTCCAAGGTCAATGAAGCGGCCTTGCTTCACCATGTGCAACGCCAATTCCACCACGCACTCTGTATCGGCGCGGGGATCGAGCACGGCAGGCGTGACCTTGAAAACTCGACCGTAGAATTCACGTTGACCCAAAATGCGCGACACAGGCTCATGGGCTAAGCGGCGTGCGATATGCGAATTGAATAGCTCAAGCTGGGCTGCGGATAGAACGCCGTTCGGATCACTGATAATATCTATATGAGTGAGGCCCGCTGCGCCTTGCAGCAAAAGGCGCGCATCAATGGCTGCCGTCTCGCCCTTCAAACTGCGCCGCGCTTCTGCCAGAAGCGCTGCGACTGAATTAGCTTTCACTTTCCATCTCCGCCAACAGGCTGGCTTGATGCTCTGTCACCAATGCCTGCACCACTTCTTCCAATGCGGGGCCTTCGATAATGTCTGGCAATTTATAAAGTGTGAGATTGATGCGGTGGTCCGTCAATCGACCTTGCGGGAAATTATAGGTTCGGATGCGTTCTGATCTGTCACCTGACCCTACCTGACCTTTGCGTGCAGCTGAACGTTCAGTGTCGATGCGTTCGCGCTCACGCTCATAAAGGCGAGCGCGCAATAATTTCATGGCGGCATTTTTATTCTTGAGTTGAGACTTCTCGGTTTGCTGGGCAACCGCAAGGCCCGTTGGAATATGAGTGATGCGCACCGCCGAGTCGGTGGTGTTCACGCTCTGCCCGCCGGGCCCGGAGGAGCGATAGACATCAATGCGCAGATCTTTGTCTTCGATCTTGATGTCAACTTCTTCTGCTTCTGGCAGCACGGCAACTGTTGCAGCTGAGGTGTGAATGCGGCCTTGGGTCTCGGTTGCTGGCACACGCTGCACACGGTGCACGCCGCTTTCAAATTTCAAATGGGCAAAAGCACCTTGGCCAAAGATGTTGGCGATGACTTCCTTATAGCCGCCATGTTCTCCATCTGATGCGGAGATCACCTCGACGCGCCAGCCCTTTGCGGCGGCGTAACGTTGATACATGCGGAACAAATCTCCCGCGAAAATGGCAGCCTCATCGCCGCCCGTTCCGGCGCGCACTTCGAGAATGACGTTGCGCTCGTCCGCCGCGTCTTTCGGCAGCAAAAGAATACGCATTTCCTGTTCGAGATTTTTAATGCGTTCATCAAGCTCAGGCTTTTCGGCCTCGGCCATCTGGGCCATTTCACCGCCACCCGCCAACATTTCGGTCAGGCCTTCGCGTTCGGCATAGGCCGCTTTCAGCACATTGGCGCTTTTAGCCATAGGTGCTAATTCAGCATAGTCCTTGGAGTTTTTGACAAAGGCTTCGCCAGTTACGCCGCTGGACAAGGCATGTTCAACGCTGGCGAAGCGCTCAATTATACGTTCAAGTTTTTGGGGATTGATGGCTGCCATGAGATTCACCAGCAGCCATAGTTGAAAGCGCGCGCAGCCTCAATAGGTGGTGTGAACTGATTGGGCGACGCCGACGGCTAGGCTAACCGATTCAGCATTGGCCTTTTCGATGACAAGCACCGCACCAATGGCGGCGAGCAAGCAAATAACAATAAGATTTTTCATGGTAACTGTCCCGATTGAGTCCAGTTAACCATAAATTGCGCCTGCAACATGGAGCGATTGTGGAAAAGCTATGTCCGTCAATTCCAGATTTCATATGAAATCCGGGTGACGCCGCGCCCCACCATGCCCAATTCACGCGCCGCGCCCAGACTCACATCCAAGATGCGGCCTTTAACGAAGGGCCCGCGATCATTCACCCGCACCAGCACGAAGCGATGATTGCGCAGGTTGGTGACTTTCAGCCAGGTGCCAAAGGGCAGCCTGCGGTGTGCGCATGTGAAGCCCATAGGCTTAAAGTGCTCACCATTGGCGGTGCGCTTGCCCATTTTGTAATATGAGGCATTGCCCGTTGTTGCCGCAAAAACCGGCTTGGCCAGAACCAAGCCGACCAATGCGAGGCAGAGTATGAGCCGTCTCAGACTGCGGCCTCAATCATGATCTCCACATCAAGGCCGGGGGCAGCCAAAGCGGAAGATTGCACGGTGGCGCGGGCTGGCGTGTGGCCTTTTGGCACCCAGGCATCCCAGGCTTCATTCATTTGAGCGAAGGCTTTCATATCTGTCAGCCAGATGTTGGCCTTGAGCACGCGAGTCTTGTCTGTGCCTGCTTCTTTCAGCGTGGCATCAATCTGTGCCAGAATTTCCGCAGTTTGATCTTTAACTGAATGACCAGCGGTTTTTTCTGCCACATAACCGGCAAGGCGGGCCACGCCACCATAAACCACGCAAGAACTCATCCGGGGGCCAACGCCAATGCGCTTGATTGTCATTTCTCAACTCCATGTTTTGCCGGGTTTGTAGCGCAGTTCTTGCGTAAATCAACCCTGCTTTTTGCTGGCCGCCAAGTGCGAGGCATGCAGCGCCAAATCTGCCGTGCCCAATCTATCGCTCACTGTATTGTGTTGATGCCAATAGGGATAGATGAGTGGCAACAAGCTCACATCATCAAGTTTCTTGATTTCATCTGCCTTAAGCTTCAGTTGGGCGGCAGCCAGCGAGTCTTTCAATTGCGCCTCATTGCGCGCACCAATCACCATTGACGATACGCCTGCCCTGCCCGCCAACCAGGCTAGGCTGGCTTGGGCGGCTGACACACCGTGGGCGTCACCCACTTCAACCAGCGCGTCGATGATCCGCCACAGGCGTTCGCGGTCCCGGATGGGCGGTTCAGTCCAACCATCCAGATGGCGCGATTGTTCTGGTTTGAGATTGCGACGGAACTTGCCTGAAAGCAGCCCACCAGCGAGTGGGCTCCACACCTGGATGCCAATGCCTTGATCTACAGCGATCGGCACCAACTCAAACTCTGCATCACGCGCCTCGATGGTGTAGTGGATTTGTTGGCAAACGAATTTTGCGCCCTGGGCTTTGTCAGCCGCCATCATGGCTTTCATGATATGCCAACCGGAGAAGTTTGAACAGCCGATGTATCGCACTTTGCCTTGCTTCACCAAAGTGCCCAAGGCTTCCATCGTTTCTTCGATTGGAGTTTGCCCGTCCCATTCATGCATTAGATAAACATCGATGTGGTCACGCTGCAAACGCTTCAGGCTCTGCTCACATTGTTCGATGATATGGTGACGTGATGAGCCTTGTTCATTGGGCCCATCCCCCATGCCGAAGCGCACCTTGGTGGTGACGAGGAGCTGGCTGGATCTTTCCTTTAGAACTTCACCAAGCGCCGATTCAGAACGACCCTTGGTATAGGCGTTGGAAGTATCAAATGTATTCACACCATGCTCAATGGCAATATCCACCATGCGGCCCGCCTGCTTGCGGTCCAAACTGCCGGGCATGGTGAAAAAGCCCTCACCATCGAAGTTCATTGTGCCTAGAGTGAACAGTGATGTCTTGAGGCCTGAACGGCCAAGATTACGATATTGCATGAGAAACTCCGCTCTTTTGCGTGAGACTTGCGCCTGCGCCTGCCTATGTCAAGCTTGTGGCTTCTTGAGCGCTGAAGGGTGGTTCAGTTTCAGCTTTTCAACGAGTGATTTCATGCCGGCGCTGGTATCGAGTGCCGCCACGAGAATGGCATCAGGTGTAATGGCCACAACGACATCTTTCAAACCTTCGACAGTCACCAGCGGCCCGTCCCCCAAGACAAGGCTGTTTGAAGTGTGGGTGAACTGCACAGTGCCGATTGCGGCATTGCCGTCAACGTCCTGCTCCAGCAAGGCATGGATGGATTTCCATGTGCCGAGATCAGACCAAGTGAAGTTTGAGGGCAGAACTGCCGCGCGCGCGGTTTTTTCCAAGACGGCAAAATCAATCGACAGCGCCTTGGCTTCGGCGAAAGGCTTTTCATTGAGATAGTAGAAGTCATCACTACGGCGCATGTCGCGGGCCGCACTTATGGCTGGCAAAGTAATTTCAGGTGCCACGATTTCGGCTTCTGAAAGCAAGAGCTGGGGTTTGCAGATAAAGTTGCCGGAATTCCACAGATAACCTTTGGCAATATAAATCTCTGCCACTTTTGTCGTTGGCTTTTCGGCAAATTTATTTACGCGGTGAACGGCTGAGAATTTCGGCAGCTCATCACCCGGTGAAATATAACCATAATCAGTGGATGCCGCTTGGGGCTGAATGCCGAACAGTACAATATGATCTTCAGCGGCGCGCACCGACAATTCCACATGGTCGTGAAATGCGGACGCATCAGGAATGGCATGGTCTGAGGCCACCACCATGATCAGGCCCTTGCGCTTTTGCGCTACGCAAAATGATGCCGCAGCCAAGATTGCCGCCGCGCTGTCCCTGCGGATGGGCTCCAACAAGATGTCTGCCTCGACCTTCAGTTCACGCAACTGCTCGGCCACCAGAAAGCGGTGTTCAGCCGCGGTGGCAACGATTGGCTTTTCAAAATGAAATGCGCCTTGGCGTGTGCCATGCATGCGCAAGACCGTTTCCTGAAACAACGAATATCGCGAACTGAATCGCAGGAATTGCTTGGGCAAATCCTCTCGCGACAGGGGCCATAGCCTTGAACCAAAGCCACCACAGAGAATGATTGGAGTTATGGACACTGACTTTTGCGGCATGGCAGGCGAGACTCAGAATGGTTTGGGGATGAACGAGAACAGGCCCGTGATTGGCATGCTTGAACTTACATCACGCAAAGTGGATTTTATGGCGCTTTCATCCACCATCACAACATCGCCAGACAACAGCATAGGATCGGGCTGCTTGCCTCCGCGAACGAGGCGAATATCAAATCGAGCCGCCATGCGCTTGCCATTTGTCACGCGGAAGACCAAAATTCCCGTTGGGTCTGCCACTGTGGTCAGACCTTTGGCTTGGGCGATGGCCTGCAGCAAAGACATCTCACCTTGCTTCGGGAAGATGCCAGGCTGCTGCACAGCACCATCTACCGTTATGCGTTGGCTGTTAAATTCTTTGATGCCGACGGTGACTTGGGGGTTCTTTAAATAGGTTTGGGAAAGGCGTGTTGTGATCTCATGTTCCAATTCACCTTGCGTGCGGCCTTCGGCCTTCAGGGTGCGCACCAGCGGCAGGGTAATCGTGCCGTTGTTTGTCACTTGCACAGCTTTGGTGAGATCTGCGACACCCAGAACCGAAATGTCCAGAACATCCAAAGCACCGATGCGATAAGCTTGCGTGTCTGTGACTTGCCCGCCCACCTTGGCAAAAATCTTATCCACTGCCTCAGTGCTTTTGGAGTCTTTGTTGAGGTTTGATGCAGGTGTCGGGTTTTGGGCAACTTGCGCGAATTGTCCCTGCGACATTCCCTTGGTGCCTGAATCTCCAAAAGTGTTGCTGCCGCTGCACCCTTGCAAAGCCAAAAGGGCAAAGCCCAAGAAGGCGAAAATGCGCGTGAATGGAATAGGATTCATTTTCACCTGCCTAATAAACGTTGGAATAAAGTGCGCCGTTGCGGTGCGGAAGCATGCTGTCGGTTTAGAACTGGCGGCAATTGATTCGCCGGTTCATTGTCGAGGATCATTGCGGGGCGTATTAGCACGAGATTTTTGGCTTCGTCCAATCCGAGTTCGGCCACGGCAATTTCAAAGGCCTTCAACATTGTTGGCGGCCGCTTTCTGGTGTCATGGGTATCGGTGGCCAGAATATGCACTCTGCCATCTGCCATCATGCGCTTGGCCCAATATTGTGCGCGTTGGCCAAAGTTCCCAGTGAGTGAACCACAGGTTATCTGCATCAGCACGCCTTGATCTGCCAGCTTTACCATCATGGCGTAATTCTGTTCGATCCAGCGCAGGCGTTCAGGATGGGTGAGGATGGGCACAAATCCCGAAGCCAGCACGTTGAACATCAACTCATCCATGCGCTGGGGCATGGAAATATGCGGCGGCTCAAACAATACGTAACGGCTGTCATTGATTGTCAGAATTCGGCCATCGTGCAAGCAAGCGCCAAAATCCGGGCGAATATGAGCATCACAGCCCGTGACAATATCGAGCGGAATACCAGCGTTCTGCAACGCTGTTTGAAGATGTTTGACGCGGTGGCGCACATCATTTGACTCATTATCATAGACACCCGGCATGAAGTGAGGCGTGGCAGCCATCACCTTGATACCCTGATCTACCGCCATGCGGGCCATGGCCAGAGACGTCTCAATATCTGGCGCGCCATCATCGATGCCCGGCAGAATATGGCTATGCAGGTCAATCACGTATGATATTTGCCCTCAGTACAGGTTCGCACATAGGTGCAAACCTGCCTCAGGTCAAATTTTCACACGCATGGCACCGCCCTTGGATGATTGTATTGCAGCTTCTACCACCCGCTGAATTTCATAAGCCTCACGGAAATCTGGGCCAGCTGATTTGCCCGATGCGATACCGCCGAGAAACTCTGCCATTTCAATGGTTTTGAGGTCATTGAAGCCAAGTTGATGGCCACCTGCCACGCAGAAGCCACCATAAGGTGGATGCTGTGGGCCAGATTCGATGGTGGTGAAGCCCTTGTCACGAATGTTGCTGCCGGCTTTGTAGAATTTGAGTTCGTTGAGGCGTTCTTGGGTGAAAGCGAGAGAACCCTTGGAACCTTCGATTTCAAAACCCAATTGCATGTTGCGGCCGGTTTTCACCCAGTTGGCTTCAATGCTGCCACCAAAGCCTTTTTCAAAGCGCACCAGAATGCGGGCGATATCATCCACCAATACGGGCACCATTTCACTGGATCCGCGCGCCTTCGGGCGCTGCTTGATAACGGTTTCGACATCGGCATTCACTGACACAATGGGGCCGAGCAGAAACCGTGCCATGCCGATGATGTGGCTGCCCAAATCGGCAATCACACCGGGGCCACCTGATGGATCTATGCGCCACGTCCATGGGTTAGCTGGATCGTGCATGTAATCTTCGGCGTGGATGCCGCGAAAGCCTGTGATCTCGCCCAGCTCACCTGCCGCGATCATGTCACGGGCAACTTTCAACATCGGGTTCTTGATGTAGTTGAAGCCCACTTGGGTTTTAACGCCCTTGGCCTCGGCGGCCTTGAGCATCTCTTCAGATTCTTTCAGAGTCGGTGAAAGAGGTTTTTCACAATGCACATGCTTGCCCGCGGCGATGGCGGCCAGCGCCATTTCCTTGTGCAATGTGTTGGGCGTAGTAATCGACACAACATCAATGGATTTGTCATTGATGAGATCGTGCCAATTGCCGGAAGATTTTTCAAAGCCATATTGATGTGCGGCTTTGGCGGCACTGTCACCATTCACATCGGCAATCATGCGCAACACTGGCACGGGGATTTCCGGAAAAGCAGCCAGAGCTGAGCGATAAGCAAAGGCATGGGCCTTGCCCATGAAGCCTGTGCCGATGATGCCGATGTTGAGCGACTTTTTAGACATTAGGGAAGCCTTGTGTTTCAACTTGATACCCAGCCGCTGTCATCACGCGCATGAGTTCCTTATGGCCCACTTGTGCCATTTTCAGCGGTGGGTTTTTCTTTGGGTCTTGTTCGGCTTCGACAACGAACCAGCCTTCATAGCCATGATTGGCGAAGGCCTGCACGATGGCTTTGAAATCCAGCGAACCATCGCCTGGCACAGTGAACGCGCCTAGGGCCACGGCATCGAGGAAGCTTTGCTTTGTCCAATCAAGTTTCGCAAGCACGTCACCACGCACGTCTTTGGTGTGAACATGGGTGATGCGTTTGTGGTGTTTGTTGATGGCGCGCATCACATCACCCTTCGCAAAGGCCAAATGGCCCGCGTCAAACAACAGCGGAATGCCTTCGCCCGAATGATTCATGAAGGCATCTAACTCATGCTCAAACTGAACCACTGCGCCCATGTGGTGATGATACGACAAAGGCATGCCCTGTTCAGCGCACCATTCACCAAATTGCGTCATCTTGCGGGCATAGGCTTTCATGTCACCGTCTTCGAGCACGGGCTTGGTCGCCAGCGGCTTCTTACGGTCGCCCTGAATGGACAGGCCCACTTCACCATAAACGATGCAAGGCGCTGCGACGGCTTTGAACAATTCGATCATTGGCGCAATGCGGTCTTTGTTTTCAGACAGGCCTTCGTGCGTGAGGGTGCCTGAGAACCAGCCTCCGCAGAGGGTGACATCAGCTGCCTTCAAGATCGGCAGCATGAGCTTTGGGTCTTCAGGAAAGCGGCGGCCCTTTTCCATGCCGGTAAAGCCTGCACTGCGCGATTGGCGCAGGCACTCTTCGAGCGAGACATCATCGCTCAATTCCGCGAGATCATCATTCCACCAGGCGATGGGTGACATGCCGAGTTTGGCTTTTAGCATCTTGGTTCTCCGAATCTGAATTAAACGCCAATGCGCTGTTTCTTGCGCAGGTCGTCTTGATATTTGCGGGCTTCGTTGACTTCCTTGCGCTTGGAAACGGTGGGCACGCCCACATCCCATTGTGCATCTCCCGGAGTCCAAACAAAGGCATCGTTTTCGATCACAATCACTGTGGTACGATCTGTGGTTTTGGCCCAATCTAATGCTTCGCTGAATTCGTTGAGGTTTGCGGCCTTGCGCGCATAGGCACCCATGGATTCCGCGTGCTTTACAAAGTCCACATGGAAGAGGTTTTTCACGTTACAGTCTTTGAGAAGGTTGTTGTAGCTCTCGCCGCCTTTGAAGTTCTGCAAGCGGTTGATGACGCCATAGCCACCGTTGTCGCAAATGATGACGATCATCTTGTGGCCCGTGAGCACGGTGGAATAGATATCCGAATTCATGATGAGATATGAGCCGTCACCCACCATCACGAAAGTGTTGCGGGTTGGATCAGCCATGGCCGCACCCCAACCACCGGCCACTTCATAGCCCATGCAGCTGAAACCATATTCCACATCAAAGGTGTTGGGTGATTTGATGCGCCAAACTTTGTTAAGCTCGCCCGGCAATCCGCCAGCTGCACCCACCACATAGTCGCGCTTTTCAGCTTTATCGCTGACCATGCCGACGATTTGGCCATAAGTTGCAACTGCAGCGTTGGTTGGCTTTTTATAACCATCGACGGCTGAATTCCAAATGGCCATTTCATCATGGCCCTTTTTGGTCCAGCCAGCATCGACCTTGAAGCCTTTCATGGCAATGGCGAGTTCTTCCATCGCAACCTTGGCATCACCAACCACGGCAACGGCGCGGTGTTTTACAGCGTCGTAACGTGCGGCGTTGATAGAAACGAACTGTGCGTCATGGCGGAAGCATGTCCACGACCCCGTGGTGAAATCTTGCAGACGTGTGCCAATCGACAAGATCACATCAGCTTCGGCGGCCATGTTGTTGGCGGAGGTAGAACCTGTCACGCCCAGTGGGCCAACATAAGTGGCATGGGTATGCACAAGCGCGCCTTTGCCTGCCATGGTTTCGCAAATCGGAATGCCAAGATCTGCGGCGAATTTTGCCACTTCGACTTCAGCACCTGAATAACGCACGCCACCGCCGGAGATGATCAAAGGCTTCTTGGCCGATTTCAAAACTTCAATGGCTTTGGCCAAGCGTTTGGCATCTGGGCGCATGCGTTCTATTTCGTGAACGGTTGGCTCAAAGAAGGCCATTGGATAATCAAACGACAGTTCTTGAATATCCTGCGGCAGGCCGATGAAAGCCGGGCCACAATCGGCTGGGTCAAGCATGGTGGCCACTGCTTGGGGCAGCGACGAGATGATCTGCTCTGGATGGGTGATGCGGTCCCAATAGCGCGACACTGGCTTGAAGCCATCATTCACCGTGATCGAGGGAACCCCATAATGTTCCACCTGTTGCAACACGGGATCAGGGCGGCGATTTTGGAATGTGTCACCAGCCAGAATGAGAATGGGCAGGCGGTTGGCATGGGCCACGCCAGCGGCGGTGATCATGTTGGTGGCGCCGGGCCCAACCGATGATGAGGCAACCATGATTTGGCGACGTAACTTGGCTTTGCCATATGCAATACCGGCCAGCGCCATGCTCTGCTCATTCTGGCCGCGCCAGACAGGCAGTTTGTCTTTCACTTCAACCAGCGCTTCGGATAAGCAAGTCACATTGCCGTGGCCAAATATGCCGAACACGCCAGGAAACAGCGGTTCTTGCCTGCCATCAATGATGATGAATTGGTTTACTAGATATTTGACCAAGGCTTGAGCCATGGTGAGGCGAATGGTGGACATGGATTGCTCCTACGATTTTCATTCTCAATCGCAGATTATGCGTTCCAGCGAAAGTGCTTTTGGAACACGTATTCCGAAACCTGCAAAAGCAATCAATCGGCCAAAAGCGATGTCAGGCCACTTCCCTCATCGCACCTGGCCCAGGGATAGCTCCCTTTGGGCACTTGCCTGCAATGATCATGCCCAGCACTTCGTCATGGGTCACATCTTTTGTGCGCGCTGTGCCCACAACCTTGCCGTTTTTCATCACCACAATGCGGTCTGCCAGATCAAATACGTCATGCAAATCATGGCTGATCAGAAAAATGCCGATGCCTTCTGCCTTAAGCTGCAAGATGAGATCGCCCACTTGCGCCGTTTCTTGCGGGCCAAGGGCGGCTGTCGGTTCATCCATGATCAAGATGCGCGCGTTGAAGTGAATGGCGCGAGCGATGGCGACCGATTGGCGCTGGCCACCAGAGAGCTTTGAGACAGGTTCCTTGAAGCGGCGAAAATTTGGATTGAGGCGGAACATCACTTTGCGGGTGGCGTCTTCCATCGCCACGTCATCCAATGTGCCCAATCTGGTCTTCAACTCACGGCCCAGATAGAGATTAGCGGCTGCGTCCACATTGTCAGCCAGCGCCAAGGTTTGATAAATTGTTTCAATTCCCAAGGCTTTGGCATCACGCGGATTGTTGATGGCAACTTCCGCACCATTCACCAGAATCTTGCCCGCATCGCGGTGGTATGCGCCAGATAGAATTTTGATGAGTGTGGATTTGCCGGCACCGTTATGGCCGAGCAGGCCAACGACTTCGCCGGGGTATAAATCAATCGAGGCGTTGTCAACAGCACGAATGCCGCCAAACGCGATAGACACATCCTGCATCTCCACCAAGGGTGTGCCGCGCACCACTTCAGTTGGCATTGGAACGTCGGCTTTGGTGGAGGGTTTTTTTGCAACAGTTTTGGCCATGATAATCTCCCTCACTTCACGCGACGACGATAGACTTGATCAACAAAAACGGCGGCCACCAAAACCGTGCCCACCACCATGTCGCGGTAAGCACTGTCCAGGTTCAGCAACGTCATGCCTGACTGCAACGATTGCATGAGCAATGCGCCCAACATGGCGCCATAGATTGTGCCGATGCCGCCAGCCAGCGAGGTGCCGCCGATCACCACTGCGGCGATGACATAAAGCTCATTCAGCTGGCCGAGCGAATTGGTTGCAGCATTGAGACGCGCTGAAGATACAACTGCTGCCACACCAACGAGAATGCCCATCAGGATGAATGTTTTAACAGTGAGCCATTTGGTGTTGATGCCGGAAAGTTCGGCCGCCTCTGGGTTGCCACCTGCGGCATAAACGTGCCTGCCAAAGCTGGTGCGGCTGGCCACGAAAGTCATGGCAATGCCGACGAAGACTGCAATCAGGAATGGGATCGAATAACCCGTGTAATAAATGAGGCCAGTTGTACAATGCACGATCTGATCACCCGCCATGCACACAGCATTGCCATCCTTGTTTTCGATGCCCGCAGGAATGGCAAGCTTATGGTCGGTTGCCCAGCCTTGAATAACGGCAAAGGGCCACGGATAAGCGCTCACCACCCAAGTGATCAAAGCCACCGCTGCACTTGATACGGCCGCCAGAAAATACTCTGCCCAAATGGGGCGTTGTGGAAAGTTGAAACGTTGGCGTTGGCGACGGTTGTTGATGATTGCGAAAATGATGCCCGCAATGGCGATGACAGCAACAGCCCAGCTCCAAAACGGCCCAAGCGAATATTGAGGAACATTGCCGCCCAATAATTCAAAGGTTGAATCCATCGGCGCAACTGTCTCGCCCTTGATAAATGCCCAGGCAAGGCCACCATAGGCAATCAGACCGCCCAAAGTGACGATGAAAGCTGGAATGCGTGCATAGGCCGTCAACATGCCGTTGAACCAGCCCATGAAAGCGCCCATGGCCAGAGAACCTATGACTGCAATGATCCAGATTGCCCAATGGCCCACCCCGAGGGCAGGTGCCAGTTGATAAACCTGCAACACGCCCATGGCGACGGCAACGGTGGACAACATGGAGCCAATTGAAAGATCAAGCTGGCGCAGCACAATCAACAGCACCATGCCTGTCGACATAATCGCGATTGAGGCGGTTTGATTGAGAAGATTCCATAAATTGCGCGGTGTGATGAATGAGCCGCCAAACAGCAGGCCGTCGGAGTCAAAACCAACTGCCCCAAAAAACCTGAGATAAAGATCAAAGACACACCAGATGACCAGCATGGCAGCGATCATGCCCAACATGCGTGCGTCTATTTCTGTGGCACGCAAGAAACGTGTGACCGCGCCTTCTTTTTCAAGGGTTGGGGATTGGTTGCTGTCGGACACTTCAAAATCTCCCTGAAAAGTTTGGGCCCATCACGGGGTCTTTTTCTTGGCTCCGCAGACAATAGACAGAATGCGGAACGCACCTCAACTCAGATATTAAAAACTGCGCCATCCTTTGCAAGGATGGCGCAGCTTAAAGTTAAGTCAGCAAGGCATTACTTGCAGGCAGCAACGTCTTTTGCAGCGTTGGCGCAAGCTTCGCCCTTGGAGATCCAGTTGGCATCAATCACGTCTTTGAGATTGGCCTTGGTGATTGGATCTGGAGCCAGAAGGATGGTGTTCATTTCAACCTTCTTCTTGCCGCCATTGAACTTGATCACGCCTTCGATCTTGTCTGGGGCAACGCCGTCAGCCAATTTCAAAGCAGCGCGAGCAGCAACCTTGCCGAGTTCCTTGGAGTTCTTCCAAACGGAAACGGTTTGGGTGCCAACAGCAACGCGGTTCAGAGCAGCTTTATCACCGTCTTGACCGGAAACTGGCACGGTGCCAGCAAGGCCTTGGGCTTTCAGAGCTGCGACTACACCAGAAGCCATGCCGTCATTTTCAGACACAACAGCGTCAACCTTGTTCTTGGTTGAGGTCAGGCACTGTTCCATGTTCTTCTGAGCGTTGTCTGGCTTCCAACCATCGGTGAAAGTTTCGCAGACGTTCTTGATCTTGCCTTCCTTGATGGCAGCGCCGAGCACTTCCATCTGGCCTTGGAACAAGAAAGTAGCGTTTGGATCGCCCTTGTCGCCCTTGATGAAGGCGTAGTTGCCAGTTGGCTTGGCCTTCAGGATTTCCTTGGCCATCAAACGGCCGACGCCGACGTTGTCAAAGGTGATGTAGAGGGCTTTTGGATCTTCGAACTGCACGTCATAGGCAATTGCCTTGATGCCAGCATCATTGATCTTCTTGATTGATGGCAAGATTGCATCTGAATCCTGGGCAACAACCATGATCACGTCTGGCTTCTGGGCGATCAGGGCGTCGATGTCAGCAGCCTGCTTTTGAGCAGAACCCTGTGCGTCAGCGCTGATCAGCTTGTCGCCAGCGCCGTCTACAACGTGGCGGATTTCGTTTTCGTCGGTCTTCCAACGTTCTTCCTGGAATGTCTTCCAAGAAACGGCAATGAGTTTGCCCTTGGCTTGTGCTACGCCGCCCATAGCGGTGGCGAGCATCGCGCCGAGCGCAATCGCTTTCACAATATTCTTCATTTGGATTTTTCTCCCGTTTTCAATCCACAGTGAGGTCAATTTGCCCAACTGTTGGAGCGACTTATTGCACGCCCGTAATGCAAGGTCAAACGCCACCAAACTGTTCGATTAATGGCGCAGGAAATCCAATTTGGCTTTTACAACTGCGGCGGACAAATGCTCATAAACCGTGGCCACACGCGCGGTTCTATGGGTGTCTGGGTGGCTCAGCAGCCAATAAGTTCTCGTGAAGCGCTTTTCAGGCAGCAGGCGCGTGAGTTCTGGATATTGAACAGCCGCATAGTCATGCAATATGCCAATGCAGTTGCCACTGCGCACCGCTTCCATTTGGGCCACCACACTGCCGCACTCATAGTGGCGCTTCATCAAGGCGCCCAATTCTGCGGCATAATCGAGTGAGCGGCTGTAGACCAAGTCTTCAACGTGGGTGACAAACAAGCGGCCATCGAGATCGGTATCGGCTTTCACCGCGCCGTAAGTTTTCAGATAAGATTCTGTTGCATAAATGCTCAGTGAATAATCAGTCAGCTTCTTGACGATCAGCTTGCCCTGCTTGGGCCGATCAAGCGTCACCACGATATCGGCCTCGCGGCGCGACAACGAGAAGGTGCGGGGCAACGGCACCAATTGAATTGTAAGATCAGGGTGTTGGGTGGCCAGCGCTCCCAGAATGCGGGCGAGAAAATAGTTGCCCAACCCATCCGGCGCGCCCACGCGCACAGTGCCTGAAATCGCAGCGCTTCGGCCTGATATTTGCGAGCCCACTTGCAAGAGTTCAGACTCCATGCGCTCAGCGGATTTCAGCAAAGCCTCTCCGGCAGGTGTGAGTGTGGAGCCAAGGGTTTGGCGCTCAACCAGTTTGGTGCCCACTTCTTCTTCCAATGCCGTGAGCTGCCGTCCAACTGTTGCATGGTTCAAACCCAAAGCCTGAGCTGCACCGAGAATCTGGCCACTGCGCGCCACGGCGAGAAATATGCGAAGATGATCCCAGTTCATTGCGTGACTTTAAATTATGCACATCAAAAATGCAAATCTTGGCGTTGATGTGCAAATGATAAGCGTGCATAGAACCTCCAAATTTAGGAGGAAGTCATGGCAAAGCATATTCAACATTACATCAATGGCAAGTTGGTGGACGGCACTTCGGGGCGCAAGTCGCCAGTGTATAACCCGGCCACGGGTGAGCAATCTGGCGAAATCAATTTGGCTGGCACCGCACAAGTGAACGAAGCCATTGCGGTTGCCAAGGCCGCCTTTCCGGCCTGGTCCAACACCACGCCACTGCGCCGCTCACGCATCCTCAACAAATTCCTCCGCATCGTAGAAGACCGCGCTGCTGAATTGGCGGCTATCATCACCGCTGAGCATGGCAAGGTTTTGTCAGACGCCATGGGCGAAGTGCAACGCGGTGCGGAAGTGGTGGAATTTGCCACCGCTGCCCCAACCCTGTTGAAGACAGACTTTACCGAAAACGTCGGCACACGCGTTGACTCTTATGCCCTGCGCCAAGCTTTGGGCGTTTGCGCGGGCATCACCCCGTTCAACTTCCCCGCCATGGTACCGATGTGGATGTTCCCTGTGGCTTTGGCTGCAGGCAATACTTTTGTGTTGAAGCCATCAGAGCGCGATCCATCAGCCTCATTGCTTCTCGCCAAATGGCTGGAAGAAGCTGGCCTGCCCAAGGGCGTATTCAACGTGGTGATCGGCGACAAGGAAGCCGTTGACGCCATTTTGCACAGCCCTGACGTGGCCGCTGTGTCCTTCGTCGGCTCCACCCCGATTGCGCGTTACATCTATCAAACCGGCACAAACGCCGGAAAGCGCGTTCAGGCTTTGGGCGGCGCCAAGAACCACATGATCATCATGCCTGATGCTGATATGGATCAGGCTGTTGATGCCCTGATGGGTGCTGGTTTTGGTTCGGCTGGTGAACGCTGCATGGCGATTTCGGTTGCCGTTCCAGTGGGCAAGAAAACCGCTGATACATTGATTGCGATGCTGGAACCCAAAATCCGCGCGCTCAAAGTTGCACCCGGCACCGACAAGGATGCTGAAATGGGGCCGCTGGTCACCAAGCAGCATTTTGACAAGGTGACGGGTTATATCGACGCTGGCGTTGCTGAAGGTGCAACGTTGAAAGTCGATGGACGTGGCCTCAAGCTGCAAGGTTATGAGAATGGCTATTTCATGGGCGGCTCATTGTTTGACAATGTGACCACCGACATGAAGATCTACAA
>Ga0209069_10000382_pt1 | contig 19688 bp, 20 predicted proteins | sample Str013_2_FD_187202 | JGI IMG/M metagenome (GOLD analysis project Ga0209069, IMG submission 187202) | Freshwater sediment microbial communities in response to fracking from Pennsylvania, USA - Straight Creek_MetaG_SC_2013 (SPAdes) (version 2) | ecosystem: Environmental > Aquatic > Freshwater >...
ATCGTGCCCCCGTCCGTCATGCCGGGTTATCCGTTCCTCGCCGAGGCCGATCTCGATTTCCACGACATTGCGGCACATTTGAAAACCAACCAACTGGTCGGGGTGCCGTATTCAAACGATCAGATCGAGCACGCTGCTGACCTGGGTGTGCCACTCCGAATCCCGGTCGGCGACGGCAATGTCCTCGTCCGCCACCCGCAGCGCCTTGCGAAAGCTGTCGAGTGCGGGGGCGAGCTTGGAGCTGTCCATGAAGATTTTGCCGAGGCCGCGATAAATCCGGGAAATATCGAGGGCGGCGCCGGGCTCGGTTTTGGTTGCGGAGTGCTCGACGACCTGCAAGGCCTCACGGAACGTCGCTTCCGCCCGCGCGCCGTTCTCGGTGTCGATCTGAAACTCGCCGATCAGCCGCTGACAGCGGACCAGCAGCGCGATCCAGGCGCTGTTGCCGGGGTCCGCGGCGCGCAGCTCCGCGATCGTCGACTGCGCCCGCCGCGCGCTCTCGATGCTCTGCGGCCCCTGCCCCAAGCGCCAGGTCAGCTCAGCGAGTTCCAGATCCAGCGCCGCCTTCACCTCGCGGATCTGGTTCGCCGTCCCGCTGGTGGCATGCGTATCGAGCACCGCGACCTGGCCGATCGCGCGATTGGTGATGGCCTGGATGCGCTTGGTCTCCACGCCCTTCAGATCCTTCATGCCGGCGATGACGTCGCTGGCGATGGTCTTGGTCAACTGCAGTGCGCTCGCAAGGTTGCGCTGCGCTTCCCAGCCGCTGCGCAGCGCCAGCATCGATGCGGCGGCGACGCCGCCGGCCAGCACGATCAGCAGCGTCATGACCGCGGCGACGATGCGCCGGGTGCGCCGGTGCTGGCGGACCTCCTCGCCGGCGATCTCGTCCAGGCTCACCCCACGGATGGTCGCCGAGATGCGGGCGACAGCATCATGAAAGCGCGGATCGAGGATGGTCAGGTCCGCATGGGCCTTGGCCCAGCGCAGGTCAATGTAGAACGGCTCGTCGGGGAACGCGCGTGCCGCAAGCCTTGGCAAGGCTGTGGTCGCGGTCCAGTCGAAATCATTGCCCGGGCGGTTCCAAACGATGTCGCCATCCGTGAGTACGATCAGGATCCGGTCATGCGGCTTGTTGGCGAGCCAGTAGCTCAGCTCCGCCTGCACCCACTCCGATCTGGCCGAGAGTGGAGAGGCGAGCAGCAGGTAATGCCCGGAGGCCTCGAGCGAGGGAATCAGCACGCCCTTGAGGCTGTGGGCGGCGGCGAGCTTGGATTTGTCGAGGAATACGTTGGCCGCGCGGCGCCGGTACCAGGGCTTGGCGAACGCGTGCAAGCCCGCTTGCAGCGCGCTCGCCAAAGGCGAGTCGGCCGCCTGCGAGTAGGATATGAACGCATCGTACCGCACGGCTCGCGCTCCTGCTCGCAGGGAAGGCTCCGCCATCCCTCTGTCGACAGCATCCGCAGTCGGCGACTTATAATCGAGGAGGCGCGGTCGATGATAGTGGCCCGCCGAAGCCGTGATGCGCCATGCCGCACGCAAGACGGCGCAATACGCTACGCTATTGACGCCCTACACCCGGGAACAGGCTTGCTCGCCGGCAAGCCATAGCCGGATACAATTCTCAAACTGATCCACGCCCCCCGCGCCGCGACAGTTGACTTGCAGCGCCCGTCTGGCCCAGCTTCCAGTCTCAAATCACCCCTTTTGGAGGAGCCCCCGATGACCGACAAGGCCGCGCCCCAGTTCGCCACGCTCGCCGTCCATGCCGGTGCGGCCCCCGATGCCTCCACCGGCGCCCGCATCACGCCGATCTATCAGACCACCGCCTACGTGTTCAACGACGTGGATCACGCCGCCTCGCTGTTCAACCTGGAAGCCTTCGGCAATATCTATACGCGCATCGGCGGCCCGACACAGGGTGTGCTCGAGCAGCGCGTAGCGGCGCTCGAGGGCGGTACGGCGGCGCTGGCGGTCGCCTCCGGCCATGCCGCGCAGCTGCTGGTGTTCCATACCCTGATGCAGCCGGGCGATGAGCTGATCGCCGGGCGCCAGCTCTACGGCGGCTCGCTCAATCAGTTCAGCCAGTCGTTCAAGCAGTTCGGCTGGGTGGCAAAATTCGCCGACGCCACCGATCCGGAAACTTTCGCCAAGGCGATCACACCGAAAACCAGGGCCATCTTCGTCGAATCGATCGCCAACCCCGGCGGCATCGTGGTCGATCTGCCCGCCATCGCCGCGATCGCGAAGGCGGCCGGCATCCCGTTCATCGTCGACAACACGCTGGCGACCCCCTACCTGTGCCGGCCCAAGGAACATGGCGCCGACATCATCGTGCACTCGCTGACCAAGTTCATGGGCGGACATGGTAACTCGATGGGCGGCGCGATCGTCGACTGCGGTAGTTTCGACTGGCTCAAATCCGGCAACTACCCGATCATGACCGAGCCGTGCGCCAGCTACCACGGCATCAAGCTCGCCGAGACCTTCGGCAACTTCGCGTTCGCGATCGCCTGCCGCGTGCTCGGCCTCCGCGACCTCGGCCCCGCGATCGCGCCGATGAACGCGTTCCTGATCCTCACCGGCATCGAAACGCTGCCGCTCAGGATGGAGCGGCATTGCGCCAACACGCTGGTGGTCGCGGAATGGCTCGAAAAACATCCGAAGGTGGCCTGGGTGAGCTATGCCGGGCTCCCATCCAGCAAATTCCACGGCCTTGCCCGCAAGATCTGCCCCAAGGGCGCGGGCGCGGTGTTCACGTTCGGGCTCAAGGGCGGCTATCAGGCCGGCGTCGCCCTGGTCTCCTCGGTGCAACTGTTCTCGCACCTAGCCAACATCGGCGATACGCGCAGCCTGATCATCCACCCCGCCTCGACCACGCACCGGCAGCTGTCGGCGGAGGGCCGCAAGGCGGCCGGCGCCGGCGATGACGTGGTGCGGCTGTCGATCGGCATCGAGGATGCCGCCGACATCATCGCCGACCTGGAGCAGGGCCTCGCCGGCGTGGCATGAGCGGGCAGCCAGGACCCCAATGGAAGACGTGGTCCTACGATTGAAGCGCCGCCACCCACCCCACGGCTGTCATCCCCCGGACGCGCTGTCGCGGCAGCGGCACGGTGTTCGCCGCGCGCCATGGTGTCTATGATTCCGCCGGCTGGTGTCACAGCCGCGTCACATATATCAATCATTCTGGATTCATGGATACGAAGCAAGCCGTCACCACGCTGTCAGCGCTGTCGCAAACGACGCGCCTCGAAACTTATCGCCTGCTCGCGAGTCGGGAGCCGGAGGGTGTTTCAGCGGGTGATCTCGCCCGCCTGCAGGGGGTTCCGCAAAATACCCTGTCCGCACACCTCGGCATCCTGGCGCGCGCGGGCCTCGTTCGCAGCACGCGGCAGGCGCGCTCGATCATCTACCGGGCCGATCTCGAGCGGCTGGGCGCACTGATGCAGTTTCTGCTGCGGGACTGCTGCGGCGGACGGCCCGATGTCTGCCTGCCGATCATTTCCGGCCTGTCGCCGTGCTGTCCCCCTCAAGAGGATCGCAAGCATGACTGACCGCGTGTTCAACGTTCTGTTCCTGTGCACGGGCAACACCGCCCGCTCGATCCTGGCGGAAAGCATTCTGCGCAAGCACGGCGTCGGACACTTTCAAGCCTATTCCGCCGGCAGCCATCCCAAGGGCGTGATCAATCCCTGGACGCTGCGCACGCTCGCCGCGGAAGGCTATCCGGCGGAGGGCCTGCGCTCGAAAAGCTGGAACGAGCTGGCAGCCCCCAGCGCCCCGGCCATGGATTTCGTGTTCACGGTTTGCGATGATGCGGCGGGGGAGGCCTGCCCGCACTGGCCCGGCCAGCCGATGACCGCGCATTGGGGCATCGAGGACCCGGCCGCGGTCGAAGGCAGCGACGTGGAGAAGGAGCGGGCGTTCAACACCGCATTCCGCTATTTGCGCAACCGCATCCTCGCCTTCATCGCCCTGCCGCTCGCCAAACTGGACAATCTGGCAATGTCCGCGCATCTCGAGCGCATCGGCCGCATGGAAGGCGCCGTGCCCACATCGGGGAACAAAACTCCATGACCGACCCGCTATCCCGCCGCGTGCTGGCCGAAGCCGTCGGTTCCGCCTTCCTGCTCGCCACCGTGGTCGGCTCGGGCATCATGGGCGCCAAGCTGGCCGGCGGCAACATCGCGCTCGCGCTCATCGGCAACACGATACCGACCGGTGCCATTCTGGTGGTGCTGATCCTGATTTTCGGGCCGGTTTCGGGCGCGCACTTCAATCCGGCGGTGACGCTGGCCATGGTATTGCGCCGGGCATTTCCATGGTCGGAGGCGGCTCCCTACATCGCCGCGCAGCTGGCGGGCGCCGTCCTCGGCGTTTGCATCGCGCACGTCATGTTCGATCTGCCGGTGTGGCAGCTGTCGAAAACGGTGCGGACGGGGCATGGCCAGTGGGTGGCGGAGTTCATCGCCACGCTCGGGCTGCTGCTCACCATCTTCGGCTGCGTCGCGCGGGCGCCGTCCGCGGTACCCTTTGCGGTGGGCCTCTACATCACCGCCGCATACTGGTTCACGGCCTCGACGTCCTTCGCCAATCCGGCCGTCAGCCTCGCCCGCGCGCTCTCCGACACGTTCGCCGGGATCGCCCCGGCCAGTGTCGCAGCATTCGTCCTGGCGCAGCTGGCCGGAACGCTCGCGGCCGTGCTGCTCGCCCCACGGCTGTGGCCCGACTGAGCCTCGCTCACCCCTTGGTGCGCACGTAGCTGCCGGGCGCGTCCTCGATGACGCCGAGCTTGGCGCCGGGCTCGCGCGCGGGGAGCCAGTCGTGCGAGCGGTCGCCGAGCCATTTGGTCCAGTGCGGCCACCAGGAGCCGGGCGTCTCCTTGGCCCGGGCCAGCCAGTCGTCGATCGAGGCGGCGTCCCCCCCGTCGGTCCAATACTGGTATTTGGGCCGCGCCGGGTCGGGCGGATTGACGACGCCGGCGATGTGGCCCGAGCCCGACACCACCATGGTCACCGGGCCGCCGAACATGCGCGCGCCGATATAGACCGATTTCAGCGGCGCGATGTGGTCTTCGCGGGCAGCGAGCTCATACACCGGCAGCTTGACCTTGCTCATGTCGAGCCTGACGCCGCCGAGCGTCATCTGTCCCTTGGCGAGCTTGTTCTCCAGATAGAACTCGCGCAGATACCAGCTGTGATTGGCGGCCGGCATGCGGGTCGAGTCCTGGTTCCAGAACAGGAGATCGAACGGGAACGGCTTCTTGCCGAGCAGGTAGTTGTTGACGATGTACGGCCAGATCAGGTCCTTCGGCCGCAGCATGTTGAACACGCTGGCCATGCGCGAGCCGTCGAGGAAGCCGCGTTCGGCCATCATCTGCTCGAGCGCCTTCAATTGCGGCTCGTCGATGAAGATCAGCAGATCGCCGGCCTTGGTGAAGTCGATCTGGGCGGTGAGAAAGGTTGCCGACTCGAACCGGTCCTCGCCGCGCCCGGCGAGGTAGGCGAGGGTCGAGGCGAGCAGCGTGCCGGCGACGCAGTAGCCGAGCACGTGGGGCTTCTTCACGCCGGTCTCGCGCGTCACCGCGTCGGTGGCGGCGAGCAGTCCCTCCTTCATGTAGTCCTCGAACGTCTTGTGGGCGAGACGGCCGTCGGGATTGACCCACGACACCACGAACACGGTGAAGCCCTGCTCGACGATGTACTTGATGAAGGATTTCTTGGCGGTGAGATCGAGAATATAGAACTTGTTGATCCACGGCGGCACGATCAGCAGCGGCGTGCCGAACACCTTCTCGGTGGTCGGGCTGTACTGGATCAGCTGCAGCAGCTCGTTCTGGAACACCACCTTGCCGGGGGTGACGGCGAGGTTACGGCCCACCTCGAAGGATTCGAGGTCGGTCTGGCTGATCTTGATGAGATCGCCGCCTTTGGCCATGTCCTCGGACAGATGCTTGAGGCCGGTCACCAGGTTTTGCGCGTTGGACTGCAGCGTCTCGCGCAGCACCTCGGGGTTGGTGAACGGGAAGTTGGACGGCGACATGGCGCTCGAGTACTGGCGCAGATAGAACTCGGCGCGCTGCTTGGTGCGCTCATCGAGGCCGGCGGTGTGCTCGACCATGTTTTCCGCCCAGCGGGACGACAAGAGGTACGCCTGCTTCCAGAAATCGAACATCGGATTGGCGGACCATTCGGGGTCCTTGAAGCGATTGTCGCCGGGCTCGGGCTCGGCCACCGGCGTCACCTGCCCGCCGACCAGCCGCTTCACCGAGTTGTTCCACAGCTCCATGTACCCCGACATCAGCGCGCCTTGTGCCTCGGCGAGCTTGGCGGGATCGGCCATCCAATGGGTCGCAACCTCGCTGAAGGCCCGTGCCGCCTCGCTGAGGTCATTGCTCCCCGCCAGCGGTCCGCCGCCGTTGGACGACGACTTGGCGAGCATGCCGGACATCATCTTTCCGCCCTCTTCCAAGAGCAGGAGCATGTTGCGGGTGAACTGCTCGGGATCGGTCACCTTGTAGTTTTGCAGGTTGGCGGGGTCGGCCGGCAGAGTGGTGGTGTCCTTGGGCATCTGGGGGTCTCTTGATTCATAGGTGGTAGTCTGAGGTGGTTCAGGCTCACGGTGTGCCGTGCCAACCGGATGGGGGCCGTCACGGATAATCGCTGTCTGTGGCCGTTACAACGCATCTATGCTCGATGGAATCGGTTAAAATCAACGAGTTTTTGGGATATGACAAATAACTAAGGGCGAAACGCGGCTGGCCATGCGCTGCACCTGCGGCTTTAAACTGACAACACTGCTGCTCATCGGGGCGCTGGCGGCGCTGCTGAGTGCGTGCGCGTCCGCGGGCCCGTCCATTGCCGATCTGCCGGATCTGCGACGGATACCGCAGAAGCTGCTGACCAAGGACGAGCAGCAGCGGGCCGTGCAGGACCTCTCCAACGAGAAGGAGAAACAGCAGGCCGACGCAGTCAAGCAGATCGAGCAGACAAAATAGCGGCACGGGCTCAGCCATCCCTGATAAGAACGCGGAAATTGTCGCCGGGCCGGATTTTTTTCTGTAGAACCGCAGCGCGCCCTGACCCATCAACCGTTGGCCCTCCAATCAGACGGGACGTGCCTTGTCATCAGAATTCCATCGCATCCGCCGGCTTCCTCCCTACGTGTTCGCCGAGGTCAACCGCCTCAAGGCCCAGGCCCGGGCGGGCGGCGCCGATATCATCGACCTGGGCATGGGCAATCCGGACATGGATACGCCCAGGCATATCGTCGACAAGCTGATCGAGACGGTGCAGAGGCCCCGCACGCACCGCTACTCGGCCTCCAAGGGTATTCCGGGGCTGCGCAAGGCGCAGGCCGCCTACTATGAGCGGCGCTTCGGCGTCAGGCTCAATCCGGAGACCCAGGTCGTCGCCACGCTCGGCTCCAAGGAAGGCTTTGCCAACATGGCGCAGGCGATCGCCGCGCCGGGCGACGTGATCCTGACCCCCAATCCGACCTATCCGATCCACGAGTTCGGGTTCATCATCTCGGGTGCCGCGATCCGGCATCTTCCGGCCGGCAATGGCGCGGAGTTCCTTCGCACGGTCGAGCGCGCCTGCAAGCACACGATTCCCAAGCCGCTGGCGCTGGTGCTGTCGTTCCCGTCCAATCCGACAGCGATGACCGCAGACCTCGATTTTTATACCGAGGCGGTCGACATGGCCAAGCGCCTCGACCTCATCCTGCTGTCGGACATCGCGTACGCCGAGATCTACTTCGAGAACAATCCGCCGCCGTCGATCCTGCAGGTGCCCGGCGCCATGGACGTGGCGGTCGAGTTCACCTCGCTGTCCAAGACCTACAACATGCCGGGCTGGCGGATGGGCTTTGCCGTCGGCAACGAGCGGCTGATCGCGGCCCTCTCGCGGGTCAAATCCTATCTCGACTACGGCGCTTTTACCCCGATCCAGGTGGCAGCGGCGGCGGCTCTCAATGGGCCGCAGGAGTGCGTCGCCGAGATCCGCGCCACCTACAAACGGCGCCGGGACGTGATGGTGGAAACCTTTGCGCGGGCCGGCTGGGCCATTCCCCCGCCGCCGGCATCGATGTTCGCCTGGGCGCCGATCCCCGAAGCCTTCCGCCACCTCGGCTCGGTCGAGTTCTCCAAGCTGATGATCGAGAAGGCGGACGTGGCGGTCTCGCCCGGTCTCGGCTTCGGCGAATATGGCGATACGCACGTGCGGCTGGCGCTGGTCGAGAACGAGCACCGCATCCGCCAGGCCGCACGCAATATCAAGAAGTTCCTATCGCAGCCGCCCGCCAGCATGCATAACGTGCTGCCGGTCCCGCAGAAAGTCACCAGCTGACCTAATTCGCCTCTCCCCTCCCGGCCTCGCAAGGGGCCAGCCAAGCGATCCGAACTTCATGAGCGAGCCCCTCAAACTCGGCGTTGCCGGGCTCGGCACCGTCGGTGCCGGGCTGCTGCAGCTGTTGCACACCCACAAGGAGCGGCTGAGCCAGGCTGCCGGTCGCCCGTTCGAGCTTGCCGCCGTCTCGGCCCGCTCACGCAGCAAGTCCCGTGGTGTCGATCTCTCCGACGTGCGCTGGTGCGATGATCCGGTCGAGATGGCGGCGGATCCCGGCATTCATGTTTTCGTCGAGCTGATCGGCGGCGATGACGGGATCGCCCGGAAGGCGGTGGAAACCGCGCTCGCGGCCAAGAAGCACGTGGTTACCGCCAACAAGGCACTGCTGGCACGGCACGGCACGGAGCTGGCGCGGCTCGCGGAAAAGAGCGGCGTGGCGCTCAATTTCGAGGCGGCCGTCGCCGGCGGCATCCCGATCATCAAGACCCTGCGCGAGTCGCTGGTCGGCAATGAGATCCGGCGCGTCTACGGCATCCTGAACGGTACCTGCAACTATATCCTGAGCAAAATGCAGGCGGAGAAGCTGGCGTTTTCCGACGTGCTCAGGGAGGCGCAGGTCAAGGGCTATGCCGAGGCCGATCCGACCTTCGACATCGGCGGGTTCGACGCAGCGCACAAGCTGACGCTGCTGACCAGCCTCGCCTTCGGCACGCGCGTCGCTTTCGAGCAGGTCGATATCGAAGGCATCCAGTCCATCACTGCCGCCGATATCGAGGCCGCGGAGGACCTCGGCTACCGCATCAAGCTGCTGGGTGTCGCGCAGCGCACCGACTCGGGCATCGAGCAACGCGTGCACCCCGCCATGGTGCCGCAGCATTCCGCCATCGCCGAGGTCAATGGCGTCACCAACTGCGTGGCGGTGGAGGGTGATTTCGTCGGCGATCTGCTGCTGATCGGGCCCGGCGCCGGCGCACGCGCGACGGCGTCTGCAGTCATGAGCGACCTCATCGATATCGCTCGCGGCCTGATCCTGCCGCCGTTCATAACGCGAACCTCAAAGCTGAGCCCGTTCAAGAAGGCCAAGATCGACCGCCACCAGGGGGCTTACTACATCCGCCTGTCGGTGTACGACCGGGTTGGGGTGATGGCCGGCATCGCCCGGCGCATGGCCGACCGCAAGGTCTCGCTCGAGCAGATCGTGCAGCGCCGCCCCCGCCTGGCTCTGCCGGGTATCGATGCCCGCCTTGCCCCCGGGGTCGCCACCCCGCTCATTCTCATCACCCACGAGACAACCGAGGTTGCGATCCGCGAAGCGCTGCATGCTATAGAGGGCGACGGACACGTTCACGAGAAGCCGCAGATGATCCGGATCGAGCGGCTTTGAAGGATGGTGGTGGTGGCGGGAGCGTAGCGAGCGGCTCGAGCTTGCGTGCCGTCGCAGAGATACGTTGCTCCAGATGGAAGCATGGCTGCAAAGAACCGAATGTTAAATTGACTGATTATGAGTCTGCCTGATGCATCGCGCGGTGTTGTGTTGCAGAAAAGAAGGTCGAGGTTTCGTCACCTTGCCGGGGGCAAGTCTTGGAGCTGGCGACAACACCGGTGGGAACGGCGTGATGACGTGGGGGCCGACGGATTACCTGTCGTGGGGCGCTGATATTGCCTCGATTGTATCACTGGTGGTGTCGTCTTTAGCGCTATGGGGAATTAGGTCGGTTCGTTCCCGACTGGTTGGACGAATGATGCTTGGTCCCCTCAAGCAACAAGTTGCTGACAACGCCAGGAAGATCGCGGCGCTCTTGGGGCAGTATGATGAGGTCGGGAGTAAACATGCATTGTCAATTGAGCTGCGGGAGTGTGCGGCTCACCTAAAGTTCATCAAGACGAAAGTGAAGGGCTCGGCACGCATGTCGACCGGCTCGGTACTCAAACACATCAATCGGTACAGGCGGTTGGAGAGCTTTGGGCATCGCGGGCTAGGCCGCGTTTGGCACATTCCAATCGTTGCGGAAAAACTGCGCGGGCTTGGCTATCAGGCTCCGGTTATCGGAAAGGACGGAGCACGGCTTATTTATGAGGAGATTCATGGCTTGCTGAACGAATTGGACCATTTCGATGAAGAGCAGCGCATAGGTAATTCGGATGGCTAATACAGCAACTGACAAGAGCGTGAAATTCTTGGCTAAGCTGCTGGAATTAACGCAAGAGAAAAAACTTGTATGGAAGGCGGAGTCTTCGCCGCGCGGTACGACGGCGTTTGAATGTCGTCTTGAGAACGGGACGCGGTCTTTGCGACTTTACCGCTACATCGAAGACGTCGAGGTCTACGATCCTCAGCATTATTCGAGGATTCAGGACATGTTGACGCCGAAGGCTCCTCGGATCAGGAAGGTGGAGAAGACCGTACTGGAGGTATTGGACGGATCACTGGTCACCTTCACGTTCGAAGGGATGTCGGGTCTGCGCGATTTGTACGATAGCGTGAGTTTTTCGGCGTCAAAAGTCGATGAACTTATGGACTCGGTGTTGAAGGCGGCTGCGTCTTGAACAGATAAGGCTCCGCCGAACTTCAGGAAATCATTGGGAGGCAAGCGATGGCGACGAGTACCAAGGAGCCGGCTAGGGCCAATGGCGATGGGCCACGCGGGGTGCTCGACCGGGTGCTGGTGCTCGAGGTGGCGCGCGTCACCGAGTCGGCGGCGATCGCCTCGGCGCGCTGGCGCGGGCGCGGCGAGAACAAATCCGCCGACAAGGCGGCTGTGGATGCGATGCGCCGCGAGCTCAGCCGGGTCAACATCCGCGGCCGGGTGGTGATCGGGGAGGGCGAGATGGACGAGGCGCCGATGCTGTACATCGGCGAGGAGGTCGGCACCGGCCAGGGGCCGCGCGTCGATATCGCGGTCGATCCGCTCGAGGGCACCACCATCTGTGCCAAGGCAATGCCCGATGCGCTGGCCGTGCTCGCCATCGCCGAGGAAGGTGGGCTATTGCACGCACCCGACATGTACATGGACAAGATCGCGATCGGTCCGGGTTATAAGGACGGACTGATCGATCTGGACGCCAGCCCGGCGGACAATCTCGCCTGGCTCGCCAAGGCCAAGGGGGTCAGCGTTTCCGATCTCACCGCCTGCATCCTCGACCGGCCGCGCCACGCCGAGCTGATCGCAGCCGTGCGCAAGGCGGGGGCGGGCGTCAAACTGATCCCCGATGGCGACATCGCCGGCGTGATCTGGGCGGCGGATCCTGCAAAGACCGGCGTCGACATCTATTTCGGCCTGGGCGGCGCGCCCGAGGGCGTGCTGGCGGCTGCCGCGCTGAAATGCACCGGCGGGCAGATGCAGGGCCGCTTGGCGCCCTCCGGTGCCGAGGAGACCAAGCGCGCGCTGTCGATGGGGATTACCGATATCAGGCGCAAATACGCGATCAAGGACATGGCGTCGGGCGACGTGATCTTCTCGGCGAGCGGCGTCACGGATGGCTCGCTGCTCGATGGCGTGCATTTCCGCGGCGACTTCGCCGAAACCGAGACGGTGGTGATGCGTTCGGCGACCGGCACCGTGCGGCGCATCAAGACCACGTTCCGGATGATCGGCGGCAAGAAGGGCGGGCTGTGAGCGATCCGCCGGATCTGGTGGCGATTTGATCGGTCACGAGCGGGGAGTGGAGCGGCGGCGCCGCTCGACTATTTCTTCTTGCTCGGATTGACGTCCTCGGCGCCGAGCAGGCGTTTCTGGTAATCCTCGGGCGCCACATGGCCGGCGTCGGTATAGGCCTTGTGCACCGCCGCCACGCTCGGCGCGAAGATCGTCTTGCGGTTCTCCCGGCACCAGGCCTCCGAGCGCGCCAGCGCATCGAGCGAGCCCTGGAACCGCGGCATCACCCAGCGGGCGAACAGCTCGTAGCTGTTCAGCGTGTCCTGCCGGTTCGCCCACTCGTGCGCGCGGAACATGCAGCCGCCGCAGCCACCCTGGCTCGCCTCGATCAGCCGCTCGATGCCGCGCGTCACCGTCTCAGGTGAGCCGACCAGGGTGGTGCCCATCTTGACGCCCTCCCGCAGCGGATCATCGGCACGGCCGGGCGGGCGGCCCAGCGTCTCCTCGAAGTACCGAACCGTCTCCCGCCGCTCGCCGGCGTTGACCTCTCTGAGCGCGCGCTCGTCGTCGTCCGCCACATGCATGTTGACGACCAGCCGCCATTCGCGCCGCGACAGGGTCTGGCCGTGCCGGGCAGCCTCCTCCTCGCCAATCCGCCATTGCTTGGCCAGCGCATCGGGCCCGCCCGGCAGCCCGGCGCCGAGCGACAGCACGCCGAGCCCGTACTTGCCCGCCGCCAGCATCGCCGCCGGGGTCTGGGTGCTTGCGACGGCGATATGAAAGCGCGGATCGGTGTAGGGCGCGAGGTTGAGCCGCGCCTCGCGCAGCTCGAACCAGTCGGTCTTCATGGTCACCGGCTCGGCGCATTTGAGCAGCCGGGTGATGGCCTCGAGCGCCTCGTCCATGCGCCGCCGCTGCGTCGCCGGCTCGATGCCCATCATGTAGGCGTCGGAGACCAGCGCGCCGGGGCCGCAGCCGAGCATGGCGCGCCCGCGGGTCATGTGGTCGAGTTGCACGAAGCGGTCGGCCACCAGCAGCGGGTGGTGATAGGGCAGGCTGGTGACGCCCGAGCCGAGCCTTATGTGCCGCGTGCGCTCGGCCGCCGCCGCGATCATCAGCTCGGGCGCCGCGATGGTCTCCCAGCCCGCCGAATGATGCTCGCCGATCCAGGCTTCGTCGTAGCCCAGATGATCGAGCCACTCGAGCAGCTCCATGTTGCGGGCAAAGCCGAGCGTCGGATTGTCACCCGTATGATGGAACGGCGCGAGGAACACGCCGAACAACAAACCTTTATGGGCCATGTTGAATCTCCCCGGTTGCACGGCTGGTGTCGGTGAGGCCCGCCCGCGGCTGACCCCGCTCCCGTCCACCCACGATACTGAAGGACCGATGACGCGGCAATTGACCTGCGTGGGCCTCACGCGCAGGGCGATTCCATGCAAGCGTCGTTACAGTGCCGGGGCATTCGATCAAGTCCGAGGCAGGCTCGTCTCCCAGGGGAGAAGGAAAAAGAAGGGCGCAGTACCCGAGGCCGCTTTCTTGTTTTCCTCTCCCTTGGGAGAGGATGTCGCGGCAGCGACAGGTGAGGGGGCTTACGGTTGCGACGGTTGACTTGGCGACAGACCCCTCATCCGCCCCTCCGGGGCACCTTCTCCCCAGGGAGAAGGAAGAAAAAAGGGCGCAGCGCACGTCGCGACCGCTCTTTTTTCCTCTCCCTTGGGAGAGGATGTCGCGGCAGCGACAGGGAGGGGGCATACAGTTGCCGCGGTTGAATTGAATCGTTCTGAGCCTGACGCGGCGCAAAGCACTGGCGCAGAAATGCCGCACTGTGCCATCAAGGATCGTCCGGCTTGCCGAAACGCCCGCTCCCATTGTTATAGGCTGCATCATGACCACTGAAGCCCAACCCCTCACCCCATGGCGCCGGTTCCTCGCCGTCGCCGGTCCGGGGCTGGTGGTGATGCTGGCCGATACCGACGCGGGCAGCATCATCACGGCAGCGCAGAGCGGCGCGGAATGGGGCTATCGCCTGCTGCTGCTGCAACTGGTGCTGGTGCCGGTGCTCTACATCGTGCAGGAGCTGACGGTGCGGCTCGGCATCGTCACCGGCAAGGGGCATGCCGAGCTGATCGATGCGCATTTCGGCCACGCCTGGGCCTGGCTGTCGGTGGCGACACTGATCCTCGCCTGCCTCGGCGCGCTGTTGACCGAGCTCAGCGGCCTTGCCGGCGTCGGCCTGCTGATGGGCGTGCCGGCGTGGCTGATGATGGTGGTGGTGGTGACGGCGCTGCTGGTGCTCGCGTTCCGCGGCTCCTACCTCACGGTCGAGCGCATCGCGATCGCGGTCGGTGCCTGCGAGCTGGTGTTCGTCGCCGTCGCCTGCATTGCCAGGCCGGAGCCTTTGGCGGTCGTCTCCGGCGCGCTCGACATCCCCTGGCGCGAGCCGAAATACCTCTATCTGGTGGCTGCCAACATCGGCGCCGTGATCATGCCGTGGATGGTGTTCTATCAGCAATCGGCCGTGGTGGAGAAAGGCCTGACGGTGCGTGACCTGAAGGCGGCGCGCCTCGACACCGCGATCGGCGCGTTCATCACACAGCTGATCATGGCCGCGGTGCTGATCGCGGTGGCGGCCGCGCTGCCGGGTGTCGTCGGCGGCAAACCGCTCGAAACCGTGCAGCAGATCGCGGAGGCGGTCACGCCGGTGTTCGGCGAGACGCGCGGCAGGCTGCTGTTCGGCCTGGGCGTCACCGGCGCCGCGCTGGTCGCCACCATCGTCGTCACGCTCACCGCCGCCCGCACGCTGGCCGAAATCTTCCGCGTCAAGCATTCGCTCGAGCACGAGCCGCGCGAGGCGCCGTGGTTCTACGGGTTCTATGCGGTGGCGCTGATCCTTGGAGGGGTGCTGGTCGCCTCGGGCATCGATCTGGTTCGACTCAGCGTCGCGGTGCAGGTGATGAATGCCCTGCTGCTGCCGATCGTGCTGCTGTTCCTGTATCTGCTTGCGCGCAAGCTGCCGCAGCCGCATCGGCTCGAGGGCTGGCCTGCGATCATTTCAGGTTTCATCATCGCCGTTGTGACCCTGTTCGGCGTCTATGCAGGGCTGTCGGGCATCTGGGGGTAGCGGCATGATGCGGAATGGAGCGCGGGGATGAGCAAACCGCCGCGCCGGCTCATCGTCGGGATCTCGGGCGCGTCCGGCGTCATCTATGGAATTCGGCTGCTCGAGACGCTGCGGCCGCTCGGCATCGAGACGCACCTCGTGCTGTCGAAATCGGCCGAGATCACGCTGGCGCACGAGACCGATTGGAAGGTTGCCGACGTGCGTGCGCTCGCCACCCACGCGCATGCCCCGCAGGATATCGCCGCCGCCATCTCCTCGGGCTCGTTCCGCACGCTCGGCATGATCATCGCGCCGTGCTCGGTCCGCTCGATGTCCGAAATCGCCAGCGGCGTCACCTCGAGCCTGCTCACGCGGGCGGCGGACGTGGTGTTGAAGGAGCGGCGGCGGTTGGTGCTGCTGGTTCGCGAAAGCCCGTTGCACGTCGGTCATTTGCGCACCATGACACAGCTGGCCGAGATGGGTGCCGTCATCATGCCGCCCGTGCCTGCGTTCTATGCAAGACCCGCGACGCTGGAGGAGATGATCGAGCACACGCTCGGCCGCGCGCTGGATTTATTCGATATCGATACCGGGACCGTGCGCCGCTGGGGCGAGACCCAGGACGGCGCGCCGGCTCGCGGGCTGACGCCACGGGCCGCGGCGCGGCCGAAAAGCTGAGCGGAGACGGCTGACATGGATCGCGCCGCGCTGGCCCTCGACAACCCGCTGTGGCAGTTCTCGCTGCGGCTTTATGCCGAGGACGGCGTGGCTGAGGCCTGCCTCGCCCTGCAGGCCGAACGCGGCATCGACGTCAATCTGCTGCTGTTCTGCGCCTGGCTCGGAACCGTCTCGTGCGTTGAGCTGACACCTCAGGATCTCGCCGAGGCCAAACGTGTCGTCGCCGACTGGCACGGGCAGGTGGTGCAGCCGCTGCGCCGTGCGCGGGTCGCGATCAAGCTGCTAACGTCGGCAAGCGATCCAGCCATCGCCCAGCTGCGGCAAGCCATCAAATCCGATGAGCTCGCGGCCGAACAGGTCGAGCAGGCGCTGCTGTATCGTTGGGCGGCGGCGCGCACATCGCCATCGCGCCACGACGGCGAGACGCTGCTGCGCATCGACAAAAATTTGCGCATGCTGCTCGCCGCGCACGCGTCCGGCTCGGCGACGGAGGTCGCCCCATCCCGGCTCGCGGTGCTGCTCGAGGCCTGCCGTAAAATGCTGCGGTGATGGTCGCGCTGCACTATTGCCGCGCGATCTGCAAAGCGTCGACGAACTTGCGCACCTCATCGAAGGCGCCGAGGCGGAGCAGATTGCTGTGGCCGCCGCCCGGCACGACGACCATGCGCTTGGGCTCGTTGGCCGCTGCGAACATCGCCTTGCCCATGGCCACCGGAATGACCGGATCGAACTCGCCATGCAGGATCAGCAGCGGAGCGTGCACGGACTTGATCTTCGCCAGCGAATTGTAGCGCTCGCGCATCAAGAAACGCACCGGCAGATACCAGAAGCGGCCGGCCGCGACGTCCGGCAGCGAGGTATAGGGCGCATCCAGGATCACGGCTCCGGCCGCGACCTGCGACGCCAGCGTCACGGCCACCCCGGTGCCGAGCGACTCGCCGTACACCACGATGTTGGCCGGCTTGATGCCGTCGTGCAGCAGCGTGTCGTAGGCGAGCCGCGCGTCGCCGGCGATGGCGGTCTCGGAGGGCGTGCCGGTCGATCCCGAATAGCCGCGATAGGCCATCATCAGCAACCCGTAGCCGGAGGCCTGCATGGCCTTGATGCGCTGCTCACGCACCGCAAGGTTGCCGCCGTTGCCGTGGAAATAGAGGAGGGTCGGCTTGCCGGCCTGCGCTGCCATGGTCCAGGCGACGATGCGCTGATCGTCAGCGGTCGTCAGCACCCGCTCGCTGACCCCCGACAGTCCGATTGCGGCGGGCGATACGCGCTCCGGGTCGATCAGATACACGAACTCGCGCTCCTGGGCGCGCATGCCCAGCACGAGCCCGACATACAGCAGGGCCAGTCCGGCCAGCAACTTCGCGATCAGCGGCATCAGGCCGGCGGCCTCCCTCGCTTCCAAATGCGGCCAGGCCGCGACCCTGCCAATGCTGGGGCCTGCGCCCGCCCCGCTAATCCTTCGACCGCAAGCCGGTGACAAAACGGCGGATCTCCTCGAAGCCGCCCACCCGCAATAGGTCGGTATGGTGGCCGTCCGCGAACACCACCAGCCGCTTGGGCTCGGGCGCGGCCGCATACAGCGTCCGTCCGAGCCGCGCGGAGACCAGATGGTCCCGCTCTCCATGTAGGATCAGCAGCGGCGTACGCAAGCCGCCAATGATGGCGGCGGAGTCGTAGCGGTCCTTCAGCAGGCTGCCGACCGGCAGGAACCAGGCGAACTGTTTCCAGGCATCGACCATCGAGGTGAACGGCGCGTCCAGGACCACGCACAGCGCATCGCGGCCCAAGGCCACCTGCAGCGCCACGTTGCTGCCCATCGACTCCCCGAACAGGATGAGGTCGTGCGCCGCCACGCCTTGGGCGCGAACCACATCGTAGGCAAGCCGGGCGTCCTCGATGATGGCGGCTTCGGAAGGCGCGCCGGTGGAGCGGTCGAAGCCGCGGTAAGCCATCATGAACACGCCCCAGCCCTCGTGCTGGAAACGGGCGATGCGCAGCGCCCGGAACGCCAGCGGCTCGCCGTTGCCGTGGAAATACAGCACGGTTGGCTGACCGGGCCTCGCCGCCACGGTCCACACCATCAGGCTGTTGCCGTCGGGCGTCGCGAGCCGCAGTTGGGTGACGCCGGCAAGACCTGCTGCTTCCGGCGTGATGGTGCGCGCGCGTCCGGGCCAGTAGGTCACCTTCCGCTCGCCGAACACGATACCGAGCGTCAGCAGCGGCCAGGCGACGGCCAGACCGATGACCAACCGCTTCAGGTGGCGGAAAAGAAACGCCAGCGACGGCGCCGTGGCCTCAACGTGCATCTGGCGGATGAAATCCTAAAATTGCCTGCCGCCAGCCACCAACGCTGCGCCCGAGCGGGTCCAAAGCGGCACACCACTCACAGGCCACTATTCGGCGCCGGCCGCGCGCATTCGAGGCTCTCTCACACGGCCTCCGGCTGCGTGCCGGCCAGCGCCCGGGTGACCGCGTCCGCATCGACGGCGATCACCCGTAGATAGGCGCGGGCGGCCTGGTCGGGCGTGCTCTTGCCCTGCTCCCAGTCCCGCAAGGTGCCGAGCGGGATCCGGAACCGCGTCGCGAATTCTTCCTGTGTCAGGTGCAGCGCGCGGCGGATCTGGCGCACCTGCGACATTCGCTTGAGCCGACCGGGTGGATAGTCCTCCAGCGGCGGGCAGTCGGGATCTGAGCGCGCGGCGGCGAGGACCTCTTCCTCGGTCAATCGATCGATCGCGTCCCAGTCCGTGCGGTCGGGTGGCATTGGGCGGGTCGTGCCATCGGGCAGAACTTGCACTGCGGTGCCGTCAGGGAGGACCCGTACCACGATGATATTTTCGCTGCTCATAGCTGTTTGCCTTGCGGGCCGAGATGATGCGGATGCGGTCGCCGCGCTCCGTATAGAAAACCGTGATCAGGCGCCCATTGAGCAGCCCGATTGCGACAAAGCGATCCTCGTGATCGCTGCTGCTTTCGTCGTACTCAATGACGACAAATTGGTCAGAAAAAACTCGTCGGGCCGCATTGAACTCAATCGCATGCTTGCGAACGTTGGCGTCCGCCTTGGCCGGATCCCATTCAAACTCGCCGTTGGCCATGACAATAATGGCTGCCAGTAGAAAAATCAACCGACCGCCCCCTCAATGCGCCATGCTCTTGCCGATCTCCTCGGTCATTTTCTTGGCGTCGCCCAGCAGCATCATGGTGTTGTCCTTGTAGAACAAGGTGTTGTCGATGCCGGCGTAACCCGAGGCGAGCGAGCGCTTGTTGAACATCACCGTGCCCGCCTTCCACACCTGCAGCACCGGCATGCCGAAAATCGGCGACTTGGGGTCCTCCTCCGCCGCCGGGTTGGTCACGTCGTTGGCTCCGATCACGTAGGCGATGTCGGCCTGCGCGAACTCGTTGTTGATGTCCTCCAGCTCGAACACCTCGTCGTAGGGGACATTTGCCTCGGCCAGCAGCACGTTCATGTGGCCGGGCATGCGGCCCGCCACCGGGTGGATCGCATACTTGACCTCGACGCCGGCCTTTTTCAATTGATCGGCCATCTCGCGCAGCGCGTGCTGCGCCTGCGCAACGGCCATGCCGTAGCCCGGCACGATGATCACTTTGCTGGCATTCTTCATCATGTAGGCGGCATCGTCGGCGGAGCCGAGCTTGACCGGCTTCTGCTCGGCGCCCGCGGCGGGGCCCGCCGTCTCGCCGCCGAAGCCGCCCATGATCACCGAGAAGAAGTTGCGGTTCATGCCCTTGCACATGATGTAGGACAGGATCGCGCCGGAGGAGCCGACCAGCGCACCGGTGATGATGAGCGCGATGTTGCCGAGCGTGAAGCCGATGCCGGCGGCGGCCCAGCCGGAGTAGGAGTTCAGCATCGAGATCACCACCGGCATGTCGGCGCCGCCGATCGGCACGATGATCAGAACGCCGAACACGAGCGCGATGAGCGTGATC
>Ga0209069_10000384_pt1 | contig 19649 bp, 15 predicted proteins | sample Str013_2_FD_187202 | JGI IMG/M metagenome (GOLD analysis project Ga0209069, IMG submission 187202) | Freshwater sediment microbial communities in response to fracking from Pennsylvania, USA - Straight Creek_MetaG_SC_2013 (SPAdes) (version 2) | ecosystem: Environmental > Aquatic > Freshwater >...
CAGGGTCGGCAGACCGCCGCCGGCCCAGTTGATGCCGACACGCATCAGCGAGATTCCGATCACCAGAATGATGGTCCCGGTGACGACCGGAGGGAACAGCGGCAGCAATCGGCTGATGAAAGGCGCGGCAAGGATGCCGAAGATTCCGGCAGCGATGACAGAACCGTAGATACCCAAAAGGCCGATGTCTGGTGCCACCGCCATCGACAGCATGGGGCCGACGGAGGCAAACGTGACGCCCATCATCACGGGCAGGCGGATACCTACGCCGGGAAAGCCGACACATTGGACCAGCGTGGCAAGGCCACAGGCGAACAAATCCGCGCTGATCAGGAAAGCAACGTCCTCCGGCGGCAGCTTGAGGGCCCGACCGATGATCAGGGGGACCGCAACCGCGCCCGCATACATCACCAGGACGTGTTGCAGGCCGAGCGCCAACAGCCGCGGCGTCGGAAGGATTTGGTCGACCGGATCGGTTTCGGCGGTCATATTCGGATTCCCATGCTGTGGCTCCTGGCTCTTTCAATCCGATACAAAGCCCGTGCCAGACGCTTGCCCGATGGCACGAACGTTGCTCAATATTGGACCACGCGGGGCGAGAAAAATCCCGCAGATTTTTGCTGAACGGGAGGCTCTCACGTGCCGCTGATCCAAAATCGATACGGGAAGGGCCGCGTTCGCGTGATGCGGATCCACAGGAACGGAGACCGGCACGAGGTCAGCCAGCTCAGCGTCAAGGCGATGATCGAGGGCGATTTCGCGCGCGCCTATATCCATGCCGATAATTCGACATCGGTCTCGACCGACACCATCAAGAACGTGGTCAATGTCGTCGCCCGCGAGAACACCGGGCTTTGCACCGAGGAGTTCTGCCAGGTGCTGGCGAAGAAATATCTCGACACCTATCCCCAGATCGCCTCGGTCGCGATCACCGCACACGAGACCAAATGGAACCGACTGAGTTTTGACGGCAAGCCGCATCCGCACAGCTTCGTACTCGACAGCAATGGCAAACCCTTCGTTGAAGTCAGCGCGGCGCGGGGGGAGTCTCCGAAGCTGACGTCGGGTATCGATGGCTTCGCCTTTATGAAATCGACCCAGTCCGGCTGGGCGAACTACGTGAAGGACCGCTACACGACGATCCCGCCAACCGCCGACCGCATGTGCGCGACCAGCATGGTGGCCTCGTGGAAATGGTCGGGCAAACCTGCAAACTATCCCGCGACCAATGCCAGAATACTCGACACGGTGCTGGAAGTGTTCAGCACGACCTACAGCATGAGCGTTCAGGACAGTTTGTACAGGATGGGCGAGGCCGCCCTGGCGGCGGTGCCGGAGATTTCGGAAATCAGCATGGCGTGCCCGAACATGCATTTCATCCTGATGAATCTCTCGGCATTCGGGCTCGACAACAACAATGACGTGTTCCTGCCGACCGACGAACCGCACGGTCTGATCGAGTGCACGGTGGGACGGGGGTAGGTTCGACAACGAATTCAGGCTCCAAATTTCTCCTGCAGCGTGGGAAGGAGCCGATCGGGCTTGAAAGGAACCGAAGTAAATCGGATGCCGGTTGCGTCCGCGATGGCATTGCCGAGCGCCGCGGCAACCGGGTTGTAGGGACTCTCACTCATCGATTTGGCGCCCATCGGGCCTAGCGAATCCGAGGTGTCGGCGAAGAACACCTCGGTGCGCGGAAGATCGGCGAAGGATGGCAGGTGATAGTCGCGGAAGCTGGGATTGATCACACGGCCGCACTCGTCGATTACCATTTCCTCGTACAGCGCAGCGCCAAGCGACTGCGCGACGCCGCCCTCGATCTGCCCCCGGCATTGCATGGGATTGGCAACCCGGCCTGCGTCGGCGGCATGCACACTTCTCAGAATCCTGACCTCGCCGGTGCCCTTGTTCACGGCGACACGAAAGCCCTGCACGTTGAATGCGACCGACCGTGGGGTACCTTCGGACGTGCCCGTTGCGACGAGCGGCTTACCCAACGATCGCGCGGAGGCCGCGAGCTGGGCAAACTGCGTGCGGCGGCCGGCGCAAACGGCGGCGTAGTCGTCGAGCGAACAGGAATCGAGATTTTCACCGATGGCCGAGGCCGCAAAATTCTTGAGCTGATCGGCCAACGCTTCCGCCGCCGCCTGGGTCGCGCGTCCGGCGACGAACGTCCCGGCGCTGCCATAGGCCCCGGTGTCATGGCCGCCATGCGCGGTGTCGGATTGCAGCAGGCGGATGCGGTCGACCGACGTTGCCAGCACCGTTGCAGCGATCTGGCGGTGTACCGTGCTGGTGCCGTTACCGAACTCCGCCGTGCCGACCGTCAGGTCGAAGCCACCATCGTCCCGCAGGGAAATCCTGGCGTCGGCAAAATGCCCGTCCGGCGGCACGGTATCGATCATGGTCAGCGCGATGCCGTCACCGATCAGCCAGTCCAGCGAAAGGCGTGGCTTGGGACTCTCGGCCTGCATGGCGCGCTCGACCAGATCGAGGCACTGATCCAGCCCATAGCTGCCATAGAGCACGTCGGTATGTCCCGAGCCGGGCGGCGAGATCATGGGATCGCCTGGCTTGACGACGTTACGCCGCCGCATCTCGAACGGGCCGATACCGAGCTGACGTGCCAGTTCGTCGATTGCAGCCTCCACTGCGAAAAGGGTTTGCGGCAGGCCATAGCCGCGAAAGGCGCCCGAAGGAACGGTGTTGGTATAAGCGACGACGGCGTCGACCTTCTTGTTCGGGCAATTATAGACGCCGATCGACTCGTCGCACGCGTGAAACAGCACTGGGCCGGCATGATTGCCATAGGCGCCCGTGTTGGAAAGCACGTCGAGCTGCAGTGCCGTCAGCTTGCCGCTCTTGTCGGCACCCGCCCTGACTGTGACGCGCATCGGATGCCGGGTCGATGTCGCAACGAACTGCTCTTCGCGTGTAAGCTCCAACTTGACCGGACGACCGGTCCTGAGCGCCGCCAGCGCGAGAATATCTTCGACGAACATCTCCTGCTTGCCGCCGAAGCCGCCTCCAACCCGCTCGCAGAACACCCGGACCTTGTCAGGCGCAAGCTCGAAGATTTCCGCGAGCGCCCGGCGGGTCAGGAATGGGACCTGTGTGCTCGAGCGAACGTTGAGGATGCCGGAGGCGTCGAGCCAGGCCATCCCGCCATGGGTTTCCAGAGCGGCGTGTTGCACCCGCTGGGTCGTGAAGGTACCTTCATAGGTGACTGCGGCCTTGCCCAGCGCAACGGCGACATCGCCGTATTCGCCGTGGATTTCAGCGACAACGTTACGCTGTGGGTTTGCAACGCGGTGTTGGGCTGATTTGTCTGCGTGGATTAAGGGAGCACCCAGCAAGATCGCCTGGACGGGCTCGAACACGGCGGGCAGAATTTCGTACTCGACCGCCAGGTGGCGGCAGGCTTCCTCGGCGGCAGCTTCTGTTTCGGCGACGACAGCAGCGACCTTTTGCCCGATGAAGCGGACGATATTATCGAGCACCCGCGTATCATCCGGGTCCATCCAGGCCCTCTCATGTCGCGCGGTTGAGAACAGCCGGTTCGGCGCGTCCTCAAAGGTCAGCACCGCATGCACTCCGGCGATCTTCAACGCCGCGCTTTTGTCGATCGACACGATTTTCGCATGAGGATGCGGCGAACGCAGCAGCTTGACCTGCAGCAGGCCCGGGATCTCGGTATCGAAGGTATAGCGCGCCGCGCCTCTCACGACCTCGGGGCCGGCTGGAGCCGGCAGGCTTCGGCCGAACGCGTCGCCTGCGGCGTCGTCTTCGATATTGATCTTGCCGTCGAGGGCGTCTTCGATGGCACGATAGCCGGTGCAGCGGCAGATATTGCCTGTCAGGGAGACGCCGAGGTCCTGCCGCTGCGCCTGATTCAGGGATGCGCAGGTCAGGATCATGCCGGCGGTGCAGAAGCCACACTGGAACGCTTGCGCGTCGAGAAACGCCTGCTGCATCGGATGCATGCTGCCATCCGGCGCCAGGCCCTCGATGGTGGTAATGGCGTGGCCTTCAGCGCGAAAGGCCGGGATCAGGCAGCTATGCACCGGATCGCCGTCGATCAGAACCGTGCAGGCCCCGCAGTCGCCGGCGTCGCAGCCCTTCTTGACGCCGAAATGTCCGAGCTGACGAAGAAACGTCCGCAGGCATTGTCCCGCTCGCGGAGTTTCAGAAAATGCGCTGCCGTTGATTTCGAAGGTCATCGTGGCGTGACGCCTTCCAATTCGCCGCGGACTTCCTCGGCGAGCCGCAGCGTCATCTGCTTGCGCCATTCCGGCTTGCCGTGAACGTCATTGTGGTAGAGCGCATCGGGAATGTGCCGCAGGATCGTTTCCCGCAATTCTTTCGCTCCGGGAGGCTCCGCAAAGGGCAATTTGACAGGTCGTGACGTCGACGCCGTAACCGTCAGCGCGAAGGCGCCTGTGTCATCCAGCGTACCGATCAACAAGGCCGCCGATCGCCCCACCGGTGTCAGCGAAATCTGTCGAAACGCGGCGCGCCGCTTCAACGCAACCGATGGGATATCGATCTGCCGCAACAGATCGCCAGGCATGAGCACGTTGCGCTGATTGCCGGTGACGAACTCGACCGCCGGAATGGTGCGTTCGCCGCCATTCGCCTGCCAGATCGTGCAGACACCGTCGAGCGCGGCCGCGAGCGACGTCATGGGTCCAGCCGGCAACGACATGCACAGGTTGCCGCCGACGGTCGCCGTTTTCCAGATCTTGAAGGAGGCGAGGAACGTGCGGCAGCACTGGGCGATCAGCGGCGATGCGATCCATTCCGGCGGGCATGCCAGGCCGTCGAGTTGTGCGACCGTGCAGGTCGCGGAGATTGAGAGCCCGGCCCCGCCGATCGTCAGCGCCGACCATTTGAGCTCGGTGAGATCGATCAGTCGACTCAGATGAAACTGCGGTTCCGAAAACAGCCAGGTCCCGCCCGCAAGCCAAGCATCGCCTGCCGTCCAAACGGGCAGTTGATCCCGGCTCTTTGGACGTTCCACCGCTGTAACCGTGTTCAAGTCCATGGATCAGGCAACGCTTTCAACGACATCCATCTGCGACTAAGAAGGCTTGCAAGACCAGCGCCAATTGTCAGCAGGAATTTGGGACGGTCCTTGCATCGGAAGGCGAGGGTGTTCGCGCAGGGGGTTCGGGGAGACGGTAGAAATATGGACGAAACGCAGGCGATCTGGATCAGGGACCCGCTTTCCATCCTCGCCGAGGGAGCTGAGCGTGGCGTGGTGATCCGCGGCGGCAAGGTCGTCGAACTGGTTCCGCGCGGCCGCGAGCCGGTTACGGCCAACGCCGCGGTATATGATGCCGGCGCGTACGTCGTGCTACCCGGGCTCATCAACACCCATCATCATTTCTACCAGACCTTGACCCGCGCGTTGCCGGCGGCGCTGGACCGGGAGCTGTTTCCGTGGTTGCAGGCGCTCTATCCGGTATGGGCGCGGCTGACACCCGAAGCACTCGACCTCGGCGTCACCGTTGCAATGTCCGAGCTGTTGCTCTCGGGTTGCACCACCACCACCGATCATCACTATGTGTTTCCGGCCGGACTGGAGGACGCCGTTGATATCGAGGTGACCGCCGCTCGCCGGCTCGGTATCCGTGTGCTGTTGACGCGCGGCTCGATGAACCGCTCGCAGCGGGACGGCGGACTGCCCCCCGATAGCGTGGTGCAGGACGAGGATACGATCCTTGCAGATAGCGAACGCGTGGTGGCAAGGTATCATCAGCGCGGCGAGGAGGCCATGGTACAGATCGCGCTGGCGCCGTGCTCGCCGTTCTCGGTGACGACGTCGCTGATGAAGTCGACTGCGGCACTCGCCGATAGGCTCGATGTGCGACTGCACACGCATCTCGCCGAAACCGAGGATGAAAACAGGTTCTGCGAACAAACGCACGGATGCCGGCCGCTCGATTACCTCGAGCAATGCGGCTGGCTCAACGCGCGGACATGGCTGGCGCACGGCATTTTTTTCGAGCCGGAAGAGATGAAAAGGCTGGGCAAGGCGAAGACCGCCATCAGCCACTGCGCCTGCAGCAATCAGATCCTGGCGTCCGGCTGCTGTCCGGTATGCGACATGGAAGAGGCTGGGGTTTCGATCGGGCTCGGCGTCGATGGCTCGGCCTCGAACGATGAATCCAACCTGATGCAGGAAGTCCGCGCCGCGTTCCTGTTGCAGCGGGCGCGGTACGGTGTCGGCCGGGTCAGCCACAAGGACGCCTTGCGCTGGGCGACCAGGGGCTCGGCGGCATGTGTCGGTCGTCCTGAACTAGGCGAAATCGCGGTCGGAAAAGCCGCCGACCTCGCGCTGTTCAAGCTCGACGAATTGCGCTTCTCCGGTCACGGCGACCCGATGGCCGCGCTGGTCCTGTGCGGCGCGCACCGGGCCGACCGGGTGATGGTCGCGGGAAAATGGGTGGTGATCGATGCCACGATTCCCGGGCTCGATGTGGCGGACCTGATCCGGCGACACAGCGCTGCGGCGCGCGCGATGCAGGCGGAGTGAATTCAATCTCTTCGAAAATAAAAGGGACCGGACAGTGCTGCCCGGCCCCGGTCGTCTCGATGGGTCCGGCTTATTTGCCGGGAATCTTGTCGTCGATGCCCTTGACGTAGAAGTTCATGCCGAGGATCTGACCGTCGTCGAGGTGGTCGCCGCCCTTGCATTCGACGGCCTTGCCGTCCTGGCCCATTACCGGGCATTTGAAGGGGTGCAGCTTGCCGTCGATGATGGCAGCTTCGGTTTCCATCGCCATCTTCTTCACATCGTCGGGCATATTGGTATAGGGCGCCATCACGACGATCTTGGTCTTGAGGCCGCCCCAGAAATCTTCCGAGGCCCATTTACCGTCGAGTTCGGCCTTGACGCGCTCGACATAATACGGACCCCAATTGTCCATGATCGACGTCAGCTGCGACTTCGGTCCGAACTTGATCATTTCGGAATCCTGTCCGAACGCCAGCTTGCCGCGCTCGGAGGCGATCTGCATCGCCGCCGGGCTGTCGGTATGCTGCATGATCACGTCGGCGCCCTGATCGAGCAGGGCCTTGGCGGCGTCCGCTTCCTTGCCCGGATCGAACCAGGTATTGGCCCAGATGATCTTGACCTTGATGTTCGGGTTGATGGTCTGTGCCCCGAGGATGGTGGCGTTGATGCCGGAGATCACCTCGGGGATCGGGAACGAGGCGATGTAGCCGAGCACGCCCGCCTTCGACATCTTGGCGGCGACGATGCCCTGGATATAGCGGCCCTCATAGAACCGGCCCGAATAGGTCGACATGTTCTTGTCGCGCTTGTAGCCGGTGGCGTGCTCGAAATGCACGTTGGGATATTTCTTGGCTACCTTCAGCGTTGGCTCCATATAGCCGAACGAGGTCGTGAAGATCAGCTTGTTGCCCGCGCGCACGAGCTGTTCGATCGACCGTTCGGAATCCGGTCCTTCGCTGACGTTCTCAAGATAAGTCGTCTCGATCTTGTCGCCGAATTCCTTGATCAGGGCCTGACGGCCGAGATCATGCTGATAGGTCCAACCGAGGTCTCCGATTGGGCCGAGATAGATGAAGCCGACCTTCAGCTTATCGGCGGCGGAAGCGCCGCATAGGCCTACGCCGGCGGCGACGATCGCGGCCGTCGCGGCGATGAAAATCTTTCGCATGGCTTTCTCCTGACACTGACGGGCGGACTGTCTCTCCCGATGCACGGCGCCCCGCCGCGCGCGCTTCGGGTAAGGCTTAGCGATCCGGCACGAACACTGTCCCCAGCGCCGCGGGTGCGGTGGAGCCGCCGGTTCGCGAGCGTGAAATCAATACCAGCACGATCACAGTCGCGAGGTACGGCAGCGCCGACATGAATTGCGAGGGGATACCAACGCCCCAACCCTGCGCATGAAGCTGCAGGATGGTCACGGCACCGAACAGATAGGCTCCGATGACGAGGCGGGCCGGCCGCCACGACGAGAACACGACCAGCGCGAGCGCGATCCAGCCGCGACCGGCGGTCATTCCCGGGATGAAGAACGGCGTATAGGCCAGCGGCAGATAGGCTCCGGCGAGGCCGGCGCAGCCGCCGCCGAACAATACCGCGAGCAACCGTATCCGCAGCACCGGGTACCCCAGCGCATGCGCGGAGACATGATTGTCGCCGGCGGCCCGCAGGATCAATCCCGCCCGGGTCCTGTAGAGGAACAGCCAGACCGCAAGGACCATCGCGAGCGACAGATAGACGAACGCGTCCTCACCGAACAGGATGCGTCCGACCAGCGGAATGTCGGTGAGGCCGGGGATGTAAAGATGCGGCGCCGTCGTAATCCGCTCGCCAACGAAGCCCGCGCCAATCAGGCCGGAAAGCCCGATGCCGAGGATGGTCAGGGCAAGTCCGGTTGCGACCTGGTTGACGGCGAGGCCGAGCGTCATCAGCGCAAAAACCAGCGAGAGCAGGGCGCCCGCCGCGATACCGCAGAGTGCGCCGACCGTGGTCGACCCGGTGAGCCATGCGCCGCCGAAGCCGCAAGCCGCACCCACGATCATCATGCCCTCGACACCGAGATTGAGCACGCCGGAGCGCTCGGTGACGAGTTCGCCGGTGGCCGCGATCAGCAGCGGTGTCGATGCCGCGAGCACCGAAAGAATGATGGCTTCAAGCAGTCCCACCGGCCACCTGTCTTGATTTGAAAACGAGCTTGAACCGATAAAGAATGAGCGAGTCGCAGGCGAGCACGTAAAACAGCAGGAGGCCCTGAAAGACCTTGGTCACGTCCAACGGAATTTTCATCGCGATCTGTGCCTGCTCGCCGCCGATAAAGGTGAGTGCGAGGAAAAGGCCTGCAATTAGTATTCCAATCGGATTCAGCCGCCCGAGAAAAGCGACAATGATGGCGGTGAACCCGTAGCCCGGAGAGATGCCCGGCTGCAGATGGCCGACCGGTCCGGCGACTTCGATGATTCCCGCCAGTCCCGCCAGCGCCCCCGAGATCGCAAAAGTGAGAACAATCAGTTGGTTGGAATTGAACCCGCCGAACCGGGCGGCGCGCGGCGCGGCGCCAACGACGCGAATTTCAAAGCCCTTGATGGTACGCCCGAGCAGAATGGCCGCGGCCCCGACCACAAGCAACGAAATCACAGCACCCAGATGTAAACGGCCCCCCTCGATCAGAACAGGAACCGTGGCGACCGGATCGAACGCCGCCGTGGTCGGAAAGTTGAACCCGGCCGGGTCGCGCCACGGACCGCGTACCAGGTAATCCAGAAAGAGATCGGCCACATAGACCAGCATCAGGCTGGTCAGAATTTCACTGGCTCCGAACCTGACCTTGCACAGCGCCGGTATCAGCGCATACAGCGCGCCCGCCGCGGCGCCGAGCAGCAGCATGACCGGCAATACCCACGGTCCCGCGTCGGTGCCCTGGGTTTTCACTGCGAGCCAGCTTCCAGCCACGGCACCGATCAGAAACTGGCCTTCGGCGCCGATATTCCAGACATTGGCGAGATAACAAAGTGACAGGCCGATCGCGATCATGACCAACGGCGCGGCCTTGACGGCGATTTCCTGCAATGAATAGGAATCGGTCAGGGGATCGATGAAGTAGACGCCGAGCGCGGCGATCGGATTCTTGCCAAGAATCGCGAACAGGATGCTCATGGTCACGATCGTCAGGCCGATCGCGATCAGCGGTGAGACCAGCGCGATCGTATTCGATCGCTCGGCGCGCTTTTCAAGCACCAGCTGCATGCACCGTTTCCTTTTGCTCCAGACTGCTTCCACCCATCAACAGGCCGAGTTTCTCACGGCTGGCCGCGGCGGTGGGCAGAGGATCCGACAGGTGACCGTGGAACATTACCGCGATACGGTCGGCGATTTCCGTGAGTTCGTCGAGGTCCTGGCTTGTAACCAGCACCGCCGCGCCCTTGGCTGCGAGATCCAGAAGCGCCTGCCGGATCACCGCAGCCGCGCCGGCGTCGACGCCCCAAGTCGGCTGGCTCACTACCAGGAGTATGGGGTTGCGAAGGATCTCGCGGCCGACAATGAATTTCTGCAGATTGCCGCCGGACAAGCTCGCCGCTTCGGGGTCGCGCTTGGCCTTGCGAACGTCGAAGGTTTCGGTCGCCCGATCGACCGTCGATAGCGTGGCGGCGGTATTGACGAAGCCGTGCCGCACCATGCCGCTGGCAGCGTGACCGGTCAGCAGCGCATTCTCGGAAAGCTTCATCCGCGGGGCGGTGCCGTGCCCCAGACGTTCCTCGGGCACGAAGGCCGCGCCGAGCTTGCGGCGCTGGGTGATGGACAGATGCCCGGCGGCGTTACCGTCGATCACGATCGTGCCGGGGTCTTTCGCCAGGCGCTCGCCGGAAAGGGCTGCGAACAGCTCGTCCTGTCCGTTGCCGGCAACGCCGGCGATGCCCAGGATTTCACCACCCTTCAGTTCCAGCGCAATATGCTCAAGCCGGACTCCGTGGGGATCGTCGGGCTCCAGGCTGAGATCGTTCACCACCAGCCGCGGCAACGTGGTTTCGCGCCTAGCGGTCGCCTCGACTTGCTTGATCTCGGCACCGACCATCATTCTCGCAAGCGATGCCGCGGTCTCGGCCTTGGGATTGCAGGTCGACACCTTCCGGCCGCCGCGCAGGATGGTAGCGGTATCGCAAAGCCGCTTCACCTCCTCGAGCTTGTGGCTGATGTAGAGCACGGCGCGGCCTTCGCTCTTCAGCCGGTCGAGCACGATGAAGAGCTGATCGGCTTCCTGTGGGGTAAGTACCGCGGTCGGCTCGTCGAGGATCAGGAATTTGGGGTTCTGCATCAGGGCGCGGACGATCTCGATGCGCTGGCGCTCGCCGACCGAGAGCTGCCAGACCTCGCGCCGGGGGTCGAGCGGAAGCCCATAAACACTGGATACTTCCTCCAGTCGCGCCGACATGTCCTTGAACGATTCCTTGCCGTCGAGACCGAGCGCGACGTTCTCGGCGACGGTGAGGTTGTCGAACAGCGAGAAATGCTGGAACACCATGCCGATCCCGCGCGCGCGCGCTTCCGACGGGCCGGACAGGATCATTTTCTCGCCCTGCCAGCGCATCTCGCCGTCGCTCGGCTGGATCAACCCGTAGATGGTTTTGACGAGCGTGGATTTGCCGGCGCCGTTCTCGCCGAGAAGCGCATGGATCTGTCGCGGCCAGATGTCGATGTCGATCGCATCGTTGGCGAGGAAATCGCCGTAGCGCTTGGTCAAGCCAATCGTCCGGAGCAGGGGAGTGCCACCCGTGTGCAGCCCGACAGGCGTCGAATCCAGCATTCTTGATCACGCGCAGGAGGAATGGATGCCTTAATACTGGGCTAGTTTTGACGCTGGCGTAAGTAGGTAAAAAGCGCCAACGCTTGCTCAACTCTTCGGCAGGGATCGGCGAAGCGATTCCCTGCCGATTTCAGCTGGCCGCCGTTGGCATGCGGACAGTTGAAAGCCAGCGCGAGCCTTCGGTAGTGTTGCAAAGCTGTGACGGCTGGAAGAATTCGGAACCGGCCGATGGGGCCGGATCGAAATTTGAGCAAGATCAGTCCGTTCTTCTGCGCACGGTCATGCCGAACGGCCGAAGTCGTTGGCGTCGCGGCGAGACGCCATGGAAACTGAATAAAAACAGCGACAAGTGAGATATTCGACATTTGCGAATGATTGCTGTCCGGGCTCCAATCCCAGGGGATTTTAGTCTTTCAGGCGGCGATCTTGGGGTTCGCCTTGATGAAACTTGCGTCATGCCGTGGGGAAACTTGAGGCTTCTCACTTCATGCGAACAGAGCAAGGGTCGTCGCCAGGCGCTTCGATGATGTTATCGCCAAACTTGGGGAGTTCAGGGATGTCCAGCCTTCGCAGAACATTGGCAGCGGCGGCGCTGTCGCTCGCAGCTATCGCACCGGCCGGCTTCGCGGGCGCGGCCGATTTGCCGGTCAAGGCGGCGAAGGCTCCGCCACCGGAACTGCCTTTCTTCCTTGTGATCGATGACCGGGTCACGTTCTCCTACATCTTCACCGCCGCCCAGCCCGGACTCTTTTCGACCCGTCCGGACGGGTCGATCAACGGCAAGACCGCCAAGTCGGTGTATTCGTTCACCCACTTCGACGCTTGGGCCTACGGCACCAATTTCTTCACCATCTCGCTTTACAAGTCGGACCATAATGACCCGGCTGCGCCTTGCACCAATGCAGGACAGATCACCGATCCGCTGAACGGTTTCCTTACGGTAAGCGCGAATTGCGCCGGCGCGAGTGAAATCTACGGTCTGTTCCGCAGCACCTTCGGCTTCAACGAAATCTTCAATACCAAGGCCTTCAGTATGGGGCCGCTGCATAACGTGTCGTTCGAAGTCGGTATGGATGCCAACGCTGAGAACAGATATTTCGGTGCGGCCAAGCGCGACGTTGTCGCCGGTCTGCAGTTCGCCTTTGACCTGCCGTACAAGGGCTACTTCAACGTCGCCCCGCTGGTCTACTATGAGTTCCAAAACCACAACTCCTTCAGCCAGTGCGGCGCTGGATGGACGTCCGGCGTTTCCGGCGTCAGCTGCCTCAACGACGGCAATACCCGGTTCAAGCCTACCTGGGCCGTCGAAACCAACTACTATATGGATCTGGGCTTCCTGCCGCCCAGCATGCAGTATTTCTCGATCAGCGGTCGCGCTGCCTGGTATGGCAAGAAGGGCACTGAAACCGAGCCGCTTCCGTTTGCTACCCCCTTCGTCGGTGGCAATGGCAACGCCAATACTGCGGTCGAATTCAACTCCGAACCGATCCGTCTAACCCTCGATGCCAGCAAGGCCGTATGGGGTCCCAAGTACTCGCACTTCGTGGACGTCTGGGTTGCCTACCGCTACTGGCAGAACAAGTTCGGCGTCGACCACAAACTTAGCGCCGTCTGTAACGTCTCGCCCGGCGTGAGCAACCACTCCTGCACCGAATCCTCGCTCTACTCCGGTATCACCGTGAAGTTCTAACTGCCTGACTGTCCTCCAGGTGAAGCGATGGCGCCGCGGATGTTCCCCGCGGCGCCATTTTCTTTAGCGATACGACTATTTCTTCCACACCCCGGCATGCACCGCGGCGGCCTCGTCTTCAAGTAATGGTCCGACTACCTCGGTCGTTTGCTGTCCGCTGCCGAACACTGCGCGGCATGGCAGATCGAGGGTCGGGTTTTCTGGATGGTTGCCGGTCAGCGTCCGCAGCCGGTGTTCGCTTAAGCCATAGACCACGCGACCGATACCGGCCCAGTAGATCGCGCCCGCGCACATCGCACAGGGTTCGGCGGAGCAATAGATCGTGGTTCTTCGCAGAACGTCCTGCGGTAATGTGGTGCAGGCCTGCGTCGCCAGCAGGCGTTCGGCATGCGCCGTGCCGTCACGTGACGGCATGTAGGCGTTCTCGGTTTCGATCAGTACGTTGCCGGCCCGATCGACCAGAACGGCGCCGAACGGATGATTGCCGTGACCGATGGCGCGTCGCGCGACGTCGAATGAGCGTCGCAGAAAATACTCGTCCAGTGCCGCGGGTCTTGGACCCGGAACCGCTGTCATCAATGCCCCGCCATGTGCCGCCCGATTTCGGTAAGGTCGGCTTCGCTGGCGCGCGCCTCGTGCACGAATTCACCGTGAAACATCACGACCAGCCGGTCCGACAGTTCGAGTAGTTCGTCGAGGTCTTCGCTGACCAGCAGCACCGCGGCGCCGCGATTGCGAGCCGCCATGATCTCGGCGTGGATTTGCGCCACCGCCGCGAAATCAAGCCCGAAACAGGGGTTGGCCGCGATCAGCACCTCGACGTCGCCGCCGAGCTCGCGCGCCAGCACGGCGCGCTGGACATTGCCGCCGGATAGCGCCGAAATCGGCGTATCCGGCGTGCGGGTCTTGATCTTGTAAAGTCCGATCTTCCTTTCAGCATCCTTGCGGAACGCCGCGCGGTTGAGCCACCAGCCGCCGCTGGCAAACGGCGTCCGGTCGAACTCGCGAAACGCGATGTTGTCCGCGACGCTCATGCCTCCGACGCAGGCGTTCTTAAGCGGCTCTTCCGGGAGCAGCGACATCTTGTGGCGCCGCATTTCCTCGCGGCTGGCACGATAGAGGTCGCCGCGAACGCGAATCTCGCCGTCCTCGGCCTCGCGCTGGCCGGCAAGGACCTCGACCAGTTGGCGCTGGCCGTTACCGGAGACGCCGGCGATCCCGACGATTTCACCGCTGCGAACCGTCAGTGACACGCCGCGGACGGCGATGGCGCCGGCATCGTCACGCGCGGTGAGTTTGCCGAGCTCCAGCCTGGGTTCGCCGACCTCGCCGACCCGGGGCGGCTGGACCGTCAATTGCTCGGCGCCGATCATGGTGCGCGCCATATCGTCGGGCGTGAGATCGGCGACGCGGCCGTGGCCCGCCAGCTTGCCGCGCCGGAGAATCGTCACTTCATCGGCGAATGCCATCACCTCGCGAAACTTGTGGGTTATCATGAGGATGGTGAGGTCGCCGCCGACCACCATGGCGCGAAGCATCCCGAGAACTTCGTCTGCTTCGCCCGGCGTCAGCACCGAAGTTGGCTCGTCGAGGATCAGAAAGCGCCGCTTCAGATAAAGCTGCTTGAGGATCTCGCATTTCTGCCGCTCGCCGGCGGAGATGTCGGAAACCTTGGCATCGAGCGGCACCCGGAACGGCATACGCGCCAGGAATGCCTCGAGTTCCTTCTTCTCCCTGGCCCAGTCGACGACGGCGGGAACATCATCTCGCGCCAGTACCAGGTTTTCCGCGACCGTCATCGCAGGCACCAATGTGAAATGCTGGTAGACCATGCCAAGGCCGAGCGCATGCGCGTCCTTCGGGTTGGCGATCGCCTGCTCGCGGCCGCCGACCAGCACGTCGCCTTCGGTCGGGCGGTAATAGCCCATGATGCATTTCACCAGCGTGCTCTTGCCGGCGCCGTTTTCGCCGAGCAGGGCGTGGAACGATCCGGGACGAACCCGGAGTTCGACGTTGTCGAGGGCCGTGAAGTCGCCGAACCGCATGGTCATGGCGACGGCATCGACGCCAAGGACGCCGCCGGGCAGGGGCGTTTCGCCGATCATCATGCCAGCGCTCCGATCAACGCCGCGGACGTAGCGACGGCACCGAACACGCCACCCTGCATCTTGACCATCTTCAGCGCGTGATCGTGGTTGTTCTTGTCGGTGGCCGCGCAGCAATCCTCGACCAGCACGCATTCGAAGCCGCGGTCGTTGGCCTCGCGCATGGTTGTATGGACGCAGACGTCGGTGGTGATGCCGGTAAGGACGAGGTTCTCGATGCCGCGCAGCCGCAGCATCAGTTCCAGATCGGTGGCGCAGAACGAACCTTTGCCGGGCTTGTCGATAATGGGTTCGCCGGGCAGCGGGGCGAGATCGGGAATGATTTCCCAGCCCGCCTCGCCGCGAACCAGCACGCGCCCGCACGGGCCGGGATCGCCGATCCCGGCGCCGATCTGGCGGGAACGCCATTGCTTGTTGGCGGGCAGATCGGAAAGATCCGGGCGATGCCCCTCGCGGGTGTGGATGATGTGAAAGCCCTGCGCGCGCATCACGGCGAGCAGCCGCTTGATCGGCTCGATCGGCGCGCGCGTCAGCGACAGGTCATAGCCCATCTTGTCGACATAGCCGCCGACGCCGCAGAAGTCGGTCTGCATGTCGATGATGACAAGCGCGGTGTTCTTCGGCCGCAGGTCGCCGTTGTAGGGCCACGGATAGGGTTCGGACTTCAAATAGCGCTCGGGCATGGCTTGTTCTCGCATCGGAATCAACGGGTGATCGACAGTTCCGCCGGCGCGCCGGTGAGCGTACGTTTCGGCGAGCAGGTGATGATCATGATCGCCAGCGTCAGGATGTACGGCGCGGCATTGAATAGATGATAACCCGACGTCACGCCGACCGATTGCAGCGCCGGTCCGAGCGCGGCGGCGCCGCCGAAGGCCAGCGAGGCCCACAGACACAGCATCGGATCCCACCGCGCGAAGATCACCAGCGCCACCGCTGTAATGCCCTGTCCGCTGGAAAGGCCTTCATTCCAGCTGCCCGGATAGAACAGCGACAGGAACGAGCCGCCGATCCCCGCCAGAAATCCGCCGACCATGGTGGCGCGAAGCCGTATCGCGAGCACGGAATAACCCATGGCGCGCGCGGCGTCCGAACTTTCGCCCGCGGTCCGGATCAACAGGCCCCAGCGCGTCGTCCGGAACGCCCAATAAAGAATGGGCGCAATCGCGACGCCGATCAGGAACAGCACATTGATCCGAAGCGCCGCGCGGACCTGGGCGATGTCGCTCCACCATCCGAAATCAATCGCCGGCAAGCGCTGCGCGGTCGGCTCGATCAGGGGTTTTCCAAGATAGAACGCCAGCCCGGTACCAAACAGCATCAGCGCGATACCGACGGCGATGTCATTCACCCGTGGCAATGAACAGATGCCGGCATGCAGCGCACCCAGTAAAGCCCCAGTGACACCGGCGGCCAGCACGCCTAGCCACGGCGAGCCAGACAAATACGAGATGCCGTACGCACTCATCGCACCCATCACCAGCGTGCCTTCAAGCCCCAGATTGATGCGTCCGGAGCGTTCGGTGATGCATTCGCCGAGGCTGACGAACAGAAACGGCGTCGAGACACGGATAGCGCCGCCGAAAACCGCGAGCGGAACCGTCCACAGTCCGATCGTTCCATCCGCCATGTCAGGATTTCCCCTTGAGGAAGCCGATGCGTCCATACAGCGCGTCGCTCGCGAGCACGAAGACGAAGATGATTCCCTGCAGCACCAGTACCGAAGCATCGGGCAGGCCGAGCCTGCGCTGCAGCAGCCCGCCGCTGGCGCTGATGCCGCCGAGCAGGATGGCCACCGGAACGACGGCGAGTGGATTCTGCCGGGACAGGAAAGCGACGAGGATACCGGTGAAGCCGTAACCGGCGGCGAGGTTGGCGTTGGTGCGGCCCTGCACGGCGGCGACCTCGACCATTCCCGCCAGTCCCGCGGACGCGCCGGCCAGAAAGCAGATCGTCATGATCAACTTGCCGACGCCAAGCCCCACGATTTTCGCGGCGCGAATATTGCCGCCAGCGACACGCGCCGCGAAGCCGAACACGGTGTGATAGATCAGGATGTAGGATGCGATGGCGGCCAGCACGCCGAACACAAGTCCCCAATGCACGTCGGTGCCGGGTATGCTTCCGATCATGTTGGCAGCGCCGATCTCGCGTGTCGACGGCTTGTTGAGGCTAGCGGGGTCGCGCATCGCGCCCTCGACCAGATGGTTGAGGATGGCGAGCGCAATATAGACCAATAGCAGGCTGGAGATCGTTTCGTTGACGCCGCGGTATTGACGAAGCCCCCCCGAGACCATGATCCAGAGCCCTCCGCCCAGCATGCCCGCGCAAACCATCGCGATCTGCACCGCCAATGGCGGGGCCCATTGCATCGCCAGCGCCGCGGAGGTGGCGGCCAGCGCGCCGATCAGCAGCGCGCCTTCGCCGCCGATAATGACCATGCCGAGTTGCGCCGGCAGCGCCGTGCACAGCGCCGTCAGGATCAGCGGCGCGGCGCGGGTCAGCGTGTTCTGCCAGGAGAACCAGGTTCCGAACGCGCCCTGATACATGTAGAAATAAAGATCGAGCGGGTTTTTGCCGAACAGGGCGACGAAAATCCCGAACACGCCGAGCGCGCCGACCAGCGCCGCGCCCGGAATCAGGATGTATTCGATGGCGGCGCCATAACGTTGCAGCAATCCCATATCGACGGCCGGGGCTACCCCGACCGCCTCGATGGGATCCGCCGCATCTGTCGTCACGAAGTCGCTCCGATCACGCCTTCGACCAGATAATCCATCTTCTCGAGTTCGGGATCCGTCTGGCTGCGGTCGGTGCCTGCGCCGATCACGGTCTTGCCCTTGTTGTCCATGATCGGACCCTTGAAGATCGTGTAGCTGCCGGCGGTCAGCTTGGCCTTGATATCGTCGGCATGCTTGCGCGCTTCGGCCGAGACCGCCTCGCCATAGGGCGAGCATTTCACGATCTCTTCCTTCAGTCCGCCGCGATAGAAATTCGGAATCGCTTCGCCAGCGGCGATCATCTTGACGAATTTCGGATATAGCGCTTCCCAGTTCCACTCCGCGCCGGTCAGATAGGCCTTTGGCGCCAGCGGCGACTGGTTGACGTGATAACCGCAGACCATAGCGCCTCGGCGCGCGGCGTTTTCGACCATCGTCTTGGGACCGTCGACGTGACAGGTGAGGACATCGACGCCCTGGTCGATCAGGCTGTTGGTGGCTTCGGCCTCCTTGACCGGCATCGACCAGTCGCCGGTGAAGATGACCTGGGTGGTGGCCTTCGGGTTGGCGAGCTTGGCACCGAGGGTGAAAGCATTGATGTTGCGCAGCACCTGCGGGATCGGCTTGGCCGCGACAAAGCCGAGCTTGCCGCTCTTGGTTGAATGGCCGGCGACGATGCCCGAGATGTACTGGGCCTCGTCGATATAGCCGAAATAGCTCCCTGCATTCTTCGGATCCTTGTCGCTCCACAGTCCGCCGCAGTGCTCGAACTTCAATTTCGGAAACTTGTTGGCCATCTTGATCATGTGCGGATTGTAGTATCCGAACGAAGTCGGAAACAGCAGCGTCGCACCGTCGAGGTTGATCATTGATTCCATGGTCTTTTCGACTGCGTCAGTCTCCGGAACCTTCTCTTCTTCGACCACCTTGAGGCCGGACATCTTTTTCAGTGCGGCCGCGCCTTGCGCGTGGGCCTGGTTGTAGCCGTAGTCGTCGCGCGACCCGACATAGATGAAGCCGATCGTGGTATCGGCCGCCACCGCGCGGCGCGTGCCGAAACCGGTGCCAAGCGCCAGTGCGGCGCTTCCTTGCAACAAATGCCGTCGTGAAATCCTGCTGAAATCCATTGCCTGCTCCCTCCGGCGGATGGACCCCGCCGCTCTGTTTTCTCAGCCGCGCCGACACGGCGGAGCCAAGGAAAGCATTCGCAAGCTTTGTGCCAACGCCTAATTCAAGAGCACTTTCATATAAACGACTGTGATAACTAGATAATTTGTTATTTTACATGGAAATTAAACTTTGAGAAGAGCTAACGCCGGCTGTTTTTTAGGCGGCAGGTTATCATTGTATGCAAGGTGGTTGGGCAGTCATCGCCCGATAAACCGAAGCGGCTTCCGCCTGATAGGAGGTATTCGGTCGTTTTGCTGGCTGATTACCCCTCGCGCGGCAAACGCTTCCAAGTCGACCGGGGGGCCTTGAAAGCCCCGAGGCTGCCATGCAGTGGATAGGCATGAGTAAAATAAACACGCCAGGTACCGCTCTCGGACCTTCTTCTTTCGGTGAAGGGATTGTCAGCCGCATCAATCGGCTTGGCAACATTTCTGAAACCCCGGAGCGCCTAACCCGGATTTATCTCACATCGGAGCATCGCGCCGCAGCCGACCTGATCCTCGCATGGATGGCCGAGGCCGGAATGAGCGGTCGGATCGACGCCGTCGGCAACGTCTGTGGCCGGTATGAAGGCGACCGGCCAGGCCTGCCTTGCCTGATGCTGGGCTCGCATTACGACACGGTGCGAGACGCCGGCAAATGGGACGGC
>Ga0209069_10000385_pt1 | contig 19648 bp, 15 predicted proteins | sample Str013_2_FD_187202 | JGI IMG/M metagenome (GOLD analysis project Ga0209069, IMG submission 187202) | Freshwater sediment microbial communities in response to fracking from Pennsylvania, USA - Straight Creek_MetaG_SC_2013 (SPAdes) (version 2) | ecosystem: Environmental > Aquatic > Freshwater >...
ACCTAAGTCTCCCCCAGTGTCCATTGTTGTTACACCACCATTGTTAACTGTACCTGTATGACCGGGATTGCCACATAGCAATGCCCATATGATTAATGAAATCATTTAGCTTAAATTTTAAAGTTTGAAATAGAATTACCGTGCATCCAGGAAGCGCCTCCTGCATGTGTTTGGGAAGAAGAGCAGTAACAGCGAAGCTTGTCAACGCTTCCCAAGCCATCTTCGGCTTCGCCATCACTGCGGGTTGGAAGCCATCCTGTACAGTGCAATACTTTGTAGCTATCAAGCATTGCGATTGCTTCCGTAACAAAAGTAGTGTGAGATAAAAGGCTGGACAGCAAACGATTCCGATCATTCTGATCATTCCGCCAAGATTCCGATCGTTCCGTCCTCGGGTTCCGCATGTTCCGGGAATTCCGGCTTTGGGTAACAAAAACACGTTTAAAAATTCAATAAAAGCTGTTAGCTTTATTTCAACTATGCGTACACTGATTGGATATTATACCGATGCTGTTGCTGGTGATTACCAGGCAAAAAAGGCTGCCAATACATTGTCGTTGCGGCTTGTGCATCCAACACCAGCTAAACTGAAAGAAGAATGTAAAGTGGCTTGCAGGGAGCGGTATGAAAGAAAAGATTATCCCATTTTGAAAACATTTTTTGGCGAGGCCGCCGATGTAAAATCTTGTCTGGCTGCCATTGGAAAATGCGAGATTGATAAATTTAAACCACTGCTGAATTTTATAAATGGCAAGGTTAGTGACCCGCACCCGACAACTGTTGAGTTGCTGGCATGGTTGATTGATTTTAAAGATCGGCCCTTTGACGATCAGAAGAAATATGAAGTCAGTGCGCCGCCGCGGGCAATAAACGAAGATGTGCAAATTCAGGACGAAAAATGGAAAGAAAGTGAGGAGGAGCAAGAAGATAAAAAAGTCATGCAAGTGCTGAAAAGCAATATTGAAGAGAACGCAGCAATAACAGCACCTGCAAAAACAACCCAAAAAATAATTGCCTCAGCTATATTACTTGCAATACTAGCGCCTGTCATCTACTTATCAATTAGTCGAAGTTCGGATAGGGAAAAACCACAAGGCGTCGTTCTCACAGGCCACGAAACCTGTATGTATTGGACAGGTGATCATTATCAGCAAATATCCTGCAGCCAAAAACTGGGTGATACATTAATAGTGGCACTTGACAACATGAAGCTTAGCCATTTTAAAAAAATAACACAGCCGGATACCATTACAAAAAATGCAATTGGATATGTATGGTATTCAAAAATAGATGGCAATCTGGAATGGTATACTGCTGATGGTAACCATCCGGTTTATCCCAAATACCGGTTGCGACCCATTACGCTCTATATGATTGATAAGCATATAAAACCAAATGAATAATATCCGCTATTGTTTTACAGCGTAAATACAAAATCCGTGGTTTGTAGATTAAATAATCATAAAAACCATAAAATTCCATGCAGTTCGCACAATAAAAATCCCCCTTATTCATTTATACTACACCACCCAAATCCTTGTAATGAAAAAACCCTTAGTTTTCCTTATCGCCGCATTTTACTTCGCGCAGCTATCTGCGCAGAATAGTCTGACAGAAAACAAAGTCATTATTGTTTCATGCAAAACTGGAGACCTCTATGTAGATGGAACGCTCGTTGGTAAAATTGAAGCCGAAGATGCCAGACAACAAGCTTTAAGCCCCGGTGAACATTACCTGCAGGTCAAGACGCCGACAGAAAAATTCAACCTGACGGCTAAGATTGATTTGAATACAAAAGATATCATTCGTATTGGCTGTGACAATGGCTCCCAGGTTGCTGTTCCAACCACAGCTGTTCCGGCAACACCCACCACTGTTCTATTATTTGACAAACAATTAAATCTGGGCGGTGCACTTACCAGCGAAGTACAACAAAATATCGTTGCGCTGGATGAAGGGGATAATATTTTATTGACTTGTGCGGTCATGAATAAAAAAGGTAGTGCCAACATCTCTATCAAGTTGTATCCTGATGGCACAGAGATTTTCAGGAATGAGGGGTTCAATACAATTGATCAGCAAAAAATCTTAATCCCTTCAAAAGGCATTTATATTATCAATGTCACTACGGGTGCGTTGTTTGGCAAAGACATCAAATTAGCGGTTGCACGGATACCTTCAGCTAAAAGTGATCTTCATTTTAAAACCACGGTAAGAAAATACAATGACACAATCTTTAAGGAAATATTAAACACAAGTGCCGTGGTTCATTCCACAACCAATGCCGGTGGTAATAAATCCACTTTCAAAATAAACTTGCCCGCCGGTACCTCCTACTGGACCTATTGGATCGGAGTAGGCCAGGAAGGCAAAAACAGCCTTGCCAAATTTGCAACGCAATTTGCCGGCATTGCCAAGTTTGCTAGTATGGATCCACTTGTTTTGTTTGGACTTAAATTGATTCCTGCGTTGCCCGTGCTGAATGGAACAGCAACGGTGAGTTACCGTTTTATGGATACACAGAACGCCAGTCTTTTTTTAAATTCACAGCGTGCCAATTACTATAATTTCAAATTTGCGGACAATGTCGCCTCTGACTTTTCTATCATCAATGAAGCCCCACAGGATCTCACTTTGTCGGTATGGAACAATAGTACTTTTATGGGACAGGATGTAACTATTAAAGTGGTCGCATTTGCTGTCAGGAAGAAATTGATGATGGAGGAGTAATTTTGTAGGGGACTTCCTATTAAATACAAATACATGGAGCTGCTGTTATAGATTTTTGATTTCCCCCACCTCCAATTTTTGCCGCATCTAACCCTTTTTATGGGTAGCAAATAAATACAAATAAGTCAAAAACGCCAGCACCATAATTAAATATGCAGCTCATTTTTTGGCATCCGATTCCATAAACACCCGCCAGTTATTCCATTTCATTGCTCAGTTTGCGCAAAAGAATGAGTTCATCTTTCTGCGCAGCGAAAATTTCCTTTTAGTTGCCTAGCAGTTCAGAAAATACTGCCATCATTTTTTCGCTTTCCATACCCCACGGTTTTAAAATCAAAGCCGCGATTTCCAAAAAAGCATTATCTTGACCGCACGCATGAACCCCGCCAAACCCCTGTTTATGATTTGTTTTTTTACTAAACTTGCTGGTCATAAATGGATGTTTTTGTTGCTGCTTGCCCTGTTTCCTGCAGGTTTACATGCGCAATTTCCCAGCCTGGGTGGTAACGCGCTACGGCAATTTCAGTCCTGCCCCGTGGTGAAAGAACCCGATACCTGTCAGCGTACATTTTTCAAAGAATACACCAGCAACTCCGGCTTCATCAGGATGCGGCAAATAATGAAGTCAGGAAAAGACTTTTTAATTCCATCAATATGGCGGACCGGGCCGAATTGGAATATGGATTGGCTAGGCCTGGTAAAAATGGATACAGCCGGCCATCTGAAAGAAACTCGTCTTCTTGGTTTACCCAACCTGTATATCAGTAAGCTCATCGCGTTGCGGGACGGCAATTTTCTTATTTTCGGAACTTATGGCAGCACATTCACTTTTGCAGAACTCTATTTTGCGAAGATCGATCCACAACTCAATATTATTTGGGAGCAGAAACTAACGGCAACTCCTTTTCTCAATGGAGTTGCCGATGTTGTAGAATCGAAGGAAGGCGATCTTTATTGTTATATTATCGATCATGAAATAAATAATATTGAAGCTCGTCTTGCAATGAAAATTACCGCAACAGGCATGCCGGTGTGGATCCGGAAGTTCAATACAGGTCCGAACAATTTTTTGGGACAAGGGGAATTTTTGGCAGCAATAACGGAGCTAGGAGACGATATTATTTTGAAATATAACGAGGAGGTTTCCGATTTCAGCCCACACCTGATGAGTTTAAAAAAATCTGATGGGTCTATTAACTGGGTTAGAAAATACCAAATGGATGGACCATATGCCGGATCAAATACTTTCAAATTGAATACTCTTTTATCGGACGGCATTAATATCTACATGCAGGGCTATACGCAAGGACAGGATATTTTTCTTAAAATAAGGCCGGACGGATCAGTTGGCCTTGCAAAAAAGGTTGTCTCGTCTACAGTTATTTGTGGCGACATGTCGCTTAGGCCAGACGGCCGCCTCCTGGTAAATGTGGCAAATAGTAACCTCGGCGGCATCAACGGTGTACTTGAAATGGACACTTCTTTCAACGTGCTGCGCAGCCAGTATATGCAGCGACCGGGTGATCTTGCTTTCGGCGGAATAGCAGCTGTTGGAGATTCACTTGTTTATGAAAGCGGTACATTCTGGAATCCCGATGCTCACATAGCCTCACTCCTTTTTGTAAAATATAATTTCAATAGTTCTTTTGGCAATTGCGAAGTGTCGGAACAGCCATTCGTGCTGAGCGAAATTAATCAACCTATTGTGACCAAAACGGTTCCGCAATCGTCGCCAGCATTGCCGGTACAAAATGCAATTACGACAACAGTGTTGCCCCTGGATATGTGCTACGCCGCGTATTATTGTGGAAACGCCCCGGCCTGCACGGACATAAAACTTCAAGGCCCTGTAACAATCTGCGATACCAGTAGTGTTTACAGTTTCAGGGTCGTGAAAAATTCCAGCTGCAACGGTGCAGTTGGCTGGCGCATGGACACAATAGCTCAACAGGTCCGAATTGTAAGTATGACAGACTCAGTGCTGCAGTTAAAAGTGTTGAGTACCGGAAATTTCAAGATTCATTCCAGGGTTTTTGCTTCCTGCGGATGGTTGGAAGACAGTATCAACGTTACGGCAATTGCGCAAAACACTTCCCTGAATTTGGGTAAAGACACGCTTCTTTGTGAAGGTAGTACGATTACCCTGCACGCTGGTGCCTGGTTTTCTTCCTATCAATGGCAGGACGGTAGTACTGATTCCGTATTCACCGTTAAAGCTCCGGGCCTATACTATGTACAGGTAGCCGCTTGTGGTAATTTATTATCCGATAGCATTGTCGTTGGGCCTCAGCCCAAGATTCCATTTTATATAGGCCCCGACAGGACAAAATGTAATTCAGATACCCTTCACGTCAATGCTCCTGCGGGGTTCATCAGTTATTTCTGGGGCCCGAATTACAATATCAGCTCTTCAACCGCTGCGAGCGTAATCGTCAATCCATTGGTCGATACCATGTATTATGTAAAAGCCCAAAAATCGCCAGGCTGTTTTGTTTACGATTCGGTGGCGATAAAGGTGAATATTTCACCAGGTATCGAGCTAGGCCACGATACCAGTTTCTGTATTGGTAATTCTATTATACTCTCAGCCCCAAATATGTTCAGCGCTTACCTATGGAATACCGGAGCAAGCTCGCAGCAAATAACGGTTTCAACTGCGGGAAGCTTCAGTGTTCAGGCAAAAACGATTGAAGGATGCTCCTCGTCAGATACTATCATTGTCAGCAGCATTTACCCATTACCCGCAATAAAGCTCGATAAGAATCCCGAAATCTGTTACGGAGCAAGCCGTTTGCTTGATGCAGGGTCTTTCAGCTCTTATGTGTGGCAGAACGGCTCAACAAGCCGTACACTGGTGGCGGCATCAACCGGCACTTATTATGTAACCGTTACTGATCAGCATGGATGCGTAAACAGCGATACCACTGTAATAAAAACAGTAGTTCCCGTGCCAGAAGGGTTCCTGCCGGGGGAAACCAGCCTGTGCATTTATGAAACAAAAGTGCTAAAGCCGTCCGGCACGTATCAGCAATATCTTTGGAGCAATGGCGCTACGAACCCGTCCATTAATATTTCACGCGGAGGTCTTTATTGGCTGCAGGTTGTCGACGGCAAGGGATGTAAAGGAGTTGATTCCACCGTTGTTATTGCGAAAGAATGTATGGAAGGTGTCTACATCCCAACAGCTTTTAGCCCGAATAACGATGGGCGTAATGATGAGTTCAGGGTGCATGCTTTTGGCAAGATTCAGGCTTTTGAGCTTACATTATATAACCGATGGGGACAGGTAGTATTCAGGAGCAATGATCGTTTAAAAGGGTGGGATGGAAAAGTTGCAGGCCACTTGCAGGATTCGGGTACATTCATCTGGATCTGTCAGTATCAGTTTGAGGGTCAGCCTAAACAATCGAAGAAGGGAACGGTTATGTTGATCCGGTAGAGGTGAGGTTATATCGTTGCTTGCAGGCAAAAAAAATTTCAATTCGAGGATCTTCGCGGTTTTGATTAATTTTTCGTATAACATTTCGTCGAGCGCTGTTTAAAAAGTACTTTATTTGTTATGCAGCAAGCAAATAATATTTTGCTCAAAAATTGGAAAACTTTTTTTCAAAAAACACAAACCTTTTTTAATCTCATATTGCTGCTCATAAAACCGGCTTTAATGACTAAAATATAACGTTTGTTTGCCCCTAACTGACTCACACTGCCATAATTTCCCTTTTGGGAAATTATAAACCTCCTTTTCTTGAAATTAATGAATAAATCGAAACGGGAAAAATCAAACCATACAAATGGGGTAAAAATCAGTACATATACTAAAACCCTTTGTGGTTCTGGATTACAGCCTGTAAGGTAAATGAAGGAGAAGTAAAATGGAGGTAAGAATTTATTTTCCGATACAAAACTTACTGAAAATATAATCCAGCTGATCTTCATTGGTGATCTCGCCGGTAATCTCGCCCAGAAAATGCAGGCAGTTGCGGATGTCCAGTGCCAAAAGATCGCCGGAAATATTTTTTGCCAGGCCCTTTTCTACTTCTGTAAGGGCATTGTCCAGTTTTTGCAGGGCCTCGTAATGGCGGGCATTGGTAACCAGGGCTGCTTCGGTACTGATGCTGCCACCGGCCACCGTTTCTACCAATTTTCTTTTTAGTTCGTCAATATGCAGTTGTTGTTTTGCAGAAATCAGCAACAGGCCGGGGAAGGCACTGAATTTTTCCCGGGCTGTTATTATTGAGGCATCGGCTTTATTGCCGGCCAGCAGGTATTGCAGTTGTTCACTTTTAAATTCTGCCACTACTGCAGACAGTTCCCCAGCACTGGTTTCATTTACATCAAACAAATAAATTACCAGATCGGCCTGGCTTCTTTTTTCCATGGCTTTTGCCACGCCAATCCGTTCAATCGTATCGCTGGTATGGCTGCGGATACCGGCTGTATCAATCAGCCGGAACAATATACCTTCAATATTGATTACTTCTTCAATGGTATCGCGGGTGGTGCCTGCAATCTCACTTACAATGGCGCGGTTTTCATTCAGCAGGGTATTAAGCAGGGTAGATTTTCCTGCATTGGGTTTACCGATAATGGCTACCTGCACGCCGTTTTTGATGACATTTCCCAATGAAAAAGAATGCAACAAGCGGCGGGTAGCCTGCTGTAGCTGGCCAATGAGATCGGCGAACTGGTGACGGTCTGCAAATTCAACATCTTCTTCCGCAAAATCGAGTTCAAGTTCTATGAGTGCCGAGAATTTAATAAGTTGTTCGCGCAGTACCAGCAATGCATCCGAAAAACCGCCCCGCATATTTTTGATAGCGGCAGTACGGCTGGCTTCTGTATTGCTGGCAATAAGATCGGCCACTGCTTCTGCCTGGGCCAGGTCCATTTTACCATTTAGAAAAGCACGCTGGGTAAACTCTCCGGGCTTTGCCAGCCTGGCGCCTTTGCGCATACATGCCTGAATAATTTGTTCCAGTACGTACGGTGAGCCATGCGCAGATATTTCTGCTACATTCTCACCTGTATAAGAACGAGGGCCTTTAAAAAGGGTTACCACGGCTTCGTCGAGCAGTTGCCCCTGGTCTTGCAAAACACCCACATGCGCGGTATGAGAGGCCTGGGCCAGCAGGTCTTTGGAGGAAAACAAAGCAGCAGCTATGTTTATAGCATCTTTGCCACTGAGCCTGATAACGCCAATGGCTCCAATTCCCGGCGCAGTTGCCAGTGCCACAATGGTATCATCCCATCCCCCCGCATTTGCTTTCATTGCTTGCTGTGTGTTTTAAACCCGCAAAAATAACGGTAGTGTGCTGCAATAAAAAATCCCCTCTTTTTTTAAAGAAGGGATTTTTTATAAAAGCTATTTTCAGTGGTTTACTGTGCTTCCAGTTTAAAGGTAATAGGCTGTTTTTTGTAAGATTTCACCTGGCGTCCGTTCTGAACGGCAGGTGTCCATTTACCACTTTTCTTGATTACACGTGCCGCTTCGCCTCTTAACTCATTGGGTCCGCTAATGGCTTCCACGTCACTTACATTGCCTTCTTTGTCTACGATGAACTGAACGACTACAGTACCCTGAATTTCATTGTCCTGTGCATCCTGGGGATAAGCCAGGTTTTTGCCGAGGTAACGAATCCATGCACCTTGTCCGCCAGGGTAATCAGATTCAATTTCAACTTTGGTAAAGGTTTTGTCCCAATCTTCTTCTACTTTTTTGGGTGCTTCCACAACGCCTTTACCATTGTCTACCGGTGCCACAAGACCTTCGTCTTTGATACCTTCCTGGTTAACGGTACCGATCTTTGTATCTTCCAGCTTGTCTTGTTCCGGTGGCTTTTCTTCTTCTTTTACTTCCTCATCTTTTACAATTTTCGGAGGTGTAAATTTGGCCATTTCCACTTTCGGCGGCTCCTGTTTTGGGGGTGGCGGTGGTGGTGGTGGCTCATTTTTCTTTTCTTCCTGCTTAATCTCTTCCAGCTGCACATCCTGTACAACTACCTGTTTTTTTGAAGCATTGGCAGCTATTGTGTTGACAACAAAATAACCTATAAATACCAGCGCCAGGATAGCAGCCATACCTGCAAGGGCCAGGGTAAGGCGCTTGGAATAAGACTTGCGCAATTCATAAGCACCGTATTCCTTGTTGCGGCCATCAAAGATGATGTCCAGGATATCGGCACTCATTATTTTGTTTACATCTAACATGGTGTTTCTTTTAAAATGAGACGCGTTTCAATTATAATTCCACAAAACAATTTTCATTATTTTGTTACGCCTTCTGTACGCTGAATCAACTGGTATTCTACATCAGAAATCTCTACTGTAGCATAGCGTTTTACGTCGTTGATCAGCATTTCATCCAGCATATCCACTACGTTTTTATACGTGCAGTCCTTATCAGGTTTTATTACCACCACAAAATCTTTGGGGTCGGTAGATTTCTTCTTGGTAAGGATTTCGTTCCTGATTTCTTTAAAATTGGACGATTTGAAGTTAGACGCATCGGGGGCCAGTGTACCTTCGTAATAATACACCTGGTCGTTTTTACCCAGCATAAGGGTTAACACACCCGATTCTTTTACTTTATTCTGCTCTTCCGGTTTATCAGTATCCTTTGGCAGGTTTAGTTTCATTGCCGTAGGCTGACTCATTGTAGTGGTGAAGATGAAAAAGGTAATCAACAGAAAACCAAGATCCACCATCGGAGTAAGGTCTACCCTGGTAGAAAGCTTCTTACTCTTTTTAACGCCGGGCCCTTTTTTATGCCCACCTCCACCGGAGGTATCCATTTCTGCCATGGCTTAAATTTTTTAGTTTGTAAAGAATTATATTACTGATGCTTACTTGGCTACAGCAGGTTTATCCCTGTTGGCCTTTTCCAGTTCAGATCCTTTGGGCACGCCTTCAGGATTGGTAACCATCATAAATTTCAACAAATCATTCCTTTTAAAGGCATTCAGCACACCCTGAAAAGAAGGGTATTTTGAATCATTGTCGCCTTTTACCAGCAATTCCATTTTCCGGCCTGCAAAAGCTGTTGCGGCTGCATGCAGCCAGTCTACCAGTTGGTTGTTTGCAGAATCGGTAACGGGAATGCCGTCCATTTTTATTTTCTTGAGGTCATCTACCGGGGTGCTCAGCAATCCGGGAAGCTGCGCAAAAGGAACGCCAACATAAGAACTTGAACGGGTAAACGCCTTGATCTGCGCCTCGCTCAGGTTCAGTGACTTTGCATCACTGATGGCTTTGATGATTTCCCTTTTTTCGTTGGTATTTTTATCAGACACAGAAAGATAAACTTTGCCTGCCTTGTCTATCGTAATCAGCACAACATCGTTTTCAGGGGCAGCTTTGGCAGAAACAGAATTAGGTGTTACTACAGCAAGCGCTTCTGAAGGTTTAAATTTTGTGGTTAAGATAAAGAAAGACAGCAACAGAAATGCCACATCGCACATCGCGGTCATGTCTATTGAAGTGCTCTTTCGTGCTACTTTAACTTTTGGCATGATATATTAATTAGTTCACTGATTAGATTCAAAACCTGCCACTTTCCATAACAGTGATTTTGTTATGTAAAACCCGGGGTCGTTGCTTATTTGTACAGGGAAGCAAAGCTTTGTGTTAATGTAAAACCACTTTCGTCGATGCCATAAGTAATGCCATCAATTTTGGTAGTAAACACGTTGTACATAATGATAGCCACGGCAGATGTACCGATACCCAAAGCGGTATTGTACAAGGCTTCAGAGATACCCTGAGACAGTTTTGCAGCCGCTTCACCACCACCTTCAGCACCCAGTGCAGAGAATGAGCGAATCATACCCATTACCGTACCCAGCAGTCCAAGCAGGGTAGCTACAGATGCAATGGTAGAAAGGAATACGAGGTTTTTTTCCAGCATGGGCAGTTCAAGCGCTGTGGCTTCTTCTACTTCTTTCTGAATAGACAATACTTTTTGTTCGGTATCCAGCTGTGTATCGCTGATTAATTCTTTGTATTTGCGCAAACCGGCTTTCATTACATTACCTACAGAACCTTTTTGTTTGTCGCATTCTGCCAGTGCAGCGTCTACATTCCTGTTGGCAAGATGGTATTGTACTTTGCGGATAAATTCTGCATTGTTACCAGTACCGCCTGCTTTAGAAACGGTCATGAAACGCTCAATACAAAAAGTCAATACAGTTAAAAAACATCCGATAAGAATAGGCACGATAATACCACCCTGGTACATTTTGGAGAAAGTACCGATTGCACCATCACGGTCGGGCCAGAAACCGCCATTGTTTTTTCCGATGGTAAAATTGTCGGGGCTTCCAATTACAAAACGCCAGATAATATAGCCAATAATAATACAGAAAAGAGGCGCCATCCAGGAAATAGCATTACTGGATCTTTTTGGTTGCACAGATGAAGTGGAAGCCTTAGCTGCAGTTGGTCTTGTTTCTGCCATGATCGTTTGTTTTTAGTTTTTAGTAATTTTAAATGAACCAGTAGCGTGTTTTACGGACACAATTCTACTGAAAAAAATTTTTAAAAAATCAGATTAAGAAAGATAAATATTTTACAGGGCTCACAAGATAAGTAATTTCTGTTTTCCCTAACCCGGGTTTATCCACAAACTGCCGGCTTATGATATTGGATGGAAATGTTAAGATAAAGGAATTAAATGTAAGAAAACTTTTCCTCTTAAATAAAAATTTTCCCTTTCCTGTATCGCCGCAAATGCTTCCAATTATCTTTTAGTTAATTTCACCGCCAAACAATTTATTTACATGTATATATTTAAGATTAATCCGAAAAAGCTGGTACTGCTGGCTTTGCTGGCGTTTGCGGTTCCATCTTTTGCACAGGATAAAAAGCCCGGCACTCCTGCTGCCCCCGCCATCGGTACCCCTCCTGCTTCCATACCGGGCTTTCCCGGTTTGTCTAAGCAGGGACCCAAACCCTACAAGGATATCGTAACAGATAAAGCCATCACCAAAAAGGGATTGTTTACCATTCACAAGGTAGAAGACAAATGGTATTTTGAAATTGCCGACTCTTTGCTGGGCAGGGATATCCTGATTGTGAACCGGCTTTCCAAAGCCGGAGCCGGCATGCGCAATTACTTTTTTGGGTACGCCGGAGACCAGATTGGCAACAATGTGGTAAGTTTTGAAAAAGGGCCCGGCAACAAGATTTTCCTGAAGAAAATTTCCTTTGATGAAATGTCGAAAGACAGCATGCAGCCCATGTACCGTGCGGTGATGAATTCAAATATTCAGCCCATTGTTGCGGCTTTTGATATTGCTGCATTCAATAAAGATTCTACCGGCAGCATTATAGAAATGACCAGTTATATTAATAACGATAACGATATCCTGAACTTTGCAGCCAATTTCAAGACTCTTTTCCAGGTGGGTGGCCAGCAAACAGATAAGTCCTATATCGTATCTGTAAAAACCTACCCGCTGAACGTAGAAATTAAAACCGTAAAGACCTATAGCAAAAGCAGTGGCGGCGGATTTGGGGCTCCGGGTCCAATCACTTTTGCTTCTCCGGGTGGCGGGCAATTGCTCACCATGGAACTGAACAGTTCGCTCTTATTGCTTCCAAAGACAACCATGCAGCAGCGTTACTTCGATCCGCGTGTGGGCTTTTTTATCAGGCAATACAACGATTTCGACGCCAACCCCCAGGGTGTAAAAGAAATTTCAATGGTTGTAAGATGGAAAATGGAGCCCAAAGACGAAGACATTGAAAAATACAAACGTGGTGAACTGGTAGAACCCAAAAAACCCATTATTTATTACATAGACCCGGCCACGCCCAAAAAATGGGTGCCTTATTTAATACAAGGTGTTAACGACTGGCAGGCGGCATTTGAAAAAGCAGGTTTTAAAAATGCTATCATGGCCAAAATGGCCCCAACACCCGAAGAAGACAGTACCTGGAGCCTGGAAGACGCCCGGTTTTCGGCCATCGTTTACAAACCTTCCGAAATTGCCAATGCCAGCGGCCCCAATATACACGATCCCCGAAGCGGCGAAATCCTGGAAAGCCATATCAACTGGTACCACAATGTAATGAACCTGCTGCGCAACTGGTATTTTATACAATGTTCGCCCAGCGACCCCCGTGCCCGCAAAATGGCGTTCGATGATGAACTGATGGGGCAACTGATCCGTTTTGTATCCTCGCATGAAGTGGGGCATACCCTTGGCCTGCGCCATAACTATGGCTCCAGCTCTACTGTGCCGGTTGAAAAGCTGCGCGACAAAGCCTGGGTAGAAGCCAATGGCCATACGCCTTCCATTATGGACTATGCCCGATTTAACTATGTGGCCCAGCCGGAAGACCATATTGGCCCCGCAGGCCTTTACCCGCGCATCGGCGATTACGACAAATGGGCCATTGAATGGGGCTATAAAAAATATTATGAAGCCCCTACACCTGAGGCAGAAGTGCCCCTCCTGAATAAACTAACCACCGAAAGTTTGCAAAACAACAAGCGCCTTTTTTTTGGTACAGAAAACAATGGCGATGACCCCCGTTCTCAGAATGAAGACCTGGGCGACAATGCCATGAAGGCCGGCGCCTATGGCATCAAGAACCTGCAGCGCATTGTGCCCAACCTGGCAGAATGGACCAAAGTGCCCAATGAAGACTATAGCAACCTGGACGAGATGTACAACGAAGTAACGACCCAGTTTAGCAGGTACCTGGGCCATGTCATTAAAAATATTGGCGGCATTTACCAGACCCCAAAAGTGGTGGAACAAGCCGGGCCGGTGTTTGAATATACTTCCAAAGCAACCCAGCAGGAAGCGATGGCTTTCTTAAACAAGCAGGTCTTTACAACGCCCGCCTGGCTTATCAATAATGATGTAGTGAGCAAAACCGGCAGCGACCCGCTGAATGTAATTGGCGGCCGCATGGAAAGTACACTGAATTCTTTGCTGAGCAACTACCGCATGAACAAACTGATCAGCGCAGAAAACCAATTGGGCAAAAACACCTACACCATTACAGACCTTATGGGCGATTTGCAAAAAGCTGTATGGACGGAATTGTATACCCGCAAACCCATTGACGTTTACCGCCGCAACCTGCAGAAAGCATATGTAGAAAGGTTTGGCAGCATCATCAATCCGGCCGCAGCACCCACCGGCTCTTTTGGAGGATTTGTAATTACTTTTGGTGGTACCGACATCAAGAAAACAGATATTGTTTCTGTCGCCAAAGGCACCCTGCGCAGTGTAAAAGCCGACATCGGCGCAGCACTTCCCTCCTCAACAGATAAAATGACCCGCTATCATTTACAGGATATGCTGGAAAGAATTGAAAGAATATTGAATCCTAAATAATATCATTAGACGTGAGTGCATTTGCGCAGTTGGTATAATACCGCAGGGCGTGAATTCTTTTACTTCAGCAAGTTAAATAAATAAGCCACGAATTACAAGTATATGCTTGCGGTTCGTGGCTTTATAAATTACGGGATAGTTTACGTTCATTTGCGTAAATAGCCGGGTAAAAGCACTCTCGTCTCACACCTCACGATCTGCTACTCATACCGCAAAGCTTCAATGGGATTGAGGCGGGACGCTTTAAAGGCGGGATAAAGACCGGCCACTAAACCCACCAGCGAACAAATAACAATGCCCAGTAAAATCCAAATCCAGGGCACTACAAAGCCCGTATTCATAAGCATGCTTACCAGGTTGCCCAGCAAGATGCCAAAGATGATTCCAAATACAGCGCCCAACAGGCTGATGATAATAGATTCAAATAAAAACTGGTTGCGCACATTTCTTTGTTTACCCCCAATGGCTTTTACCAGGCCCACTTCTTTGGTGCGTTCTGTTACCGCTACCAGCATAATGTTCATTAACCCAATGGCAGCCCCTACCAGTGTAATAAAGCCAATTACTACGGCAGACACCGTTAGCCATTGCAGGTTTTTCATCAGCATATCCACAAAGCTATCGCTCTTGTCTATCAGGAAATTATTGCCTTCGGTAGTAGTGAGTTTGCGCACAGAACGGAAGGTGCCTTCTGCTTCTCCCATGGCAGCATCCAGTATTTTTACTTCGGAAACCTTTATGCCGATGGAAAAAGATGCATTGGAACCGCTGTTAAAAAACCGGCGTACATTGTTGTAAGAAGTTACGATGGCATTGTCCCAGCTAAACCCCAGCGTGGATCCCTTTTCTTTAAGCACACCGATTACACGATAGGGAATATTATTTACGCGTATGATTTTATCTACCGGTCTTTCATCATTGTCGCCAAACAAAGTAGTAGCCACGTCTTTGCCCAGTAAGCACACATTGCGGCCCGATTGTACATCCAGGTCGTTCAGGTTTCTGCCGGTGCTTAACTTATAGCCATTCAAATCAATAAAATTGTCATCGCCACCGGAGACCCTTACAGTAGGATTTGTTTTTTTGTTTTCAAAATTAATGATGGCATTGCCGCCACCATACATCGACAGACCTACCTGGGCCGGAAATTTGAATGCTTGTTTAAAATCTTCCGCCTGTTGTTTGGTGATGGGTTTATTCTGGTTGGATTGCTTTTCCTTTTTTTGTCCTTTTTTTTCTTTTTTGGAGCCCTGGTTGTTTTGCATGCGCCACATTTGGCGGTAGCGAAGGCTAAAACCATTGGCGCCCATGGCAGAGAAGCTTTCTGTAAACTTCTGCGTCATAGCCTCAATGGCCGTGTTGATGCCTACCACTGCGGCAATACCCAGTGCAATGATGACAACGGTTAAACCCGTACGCAACTTGTTGCTACGGATGGTGCGAAACGACAATGAAATGCTGTCCAGTAACTTCATGTACTAAAATTAGGGATTCTGCGGCAAAACCGACCACGACTTATATGAGCGGAAAAAGGACGTTTCCGGCGATGACAACCGGGAGTTTACCGGAGGGGGTAATTGGTTACCACTATCTCGCTGATATACCCTCTTTTGGAAGCATCTGCATTGATCAAACGCTTTGCGGGCACACGGTTAAGTGTAAATCCTTTGTACAACTTATCAAAAAATCTATCGGCCGAATCTGAATTGCTGAGCATCAACGATACACCTTTTTTATCCATTTTCCGGAAGATGCCGGCCAGTTGCGCCTGTTGTGCATCCTGGAAAATAGATTTGCTGTATGCGGTAAAACTGGCGGTCTTGCTTAGTGGCCGGTAGGGCGGATCCAAATAAACAAACGAAGCTGGCTTTATCTTTTTAAGTGCTGTCGTAAAATCGGCCTGCTGAATGCTGGCAATGCCCAACAGCTTTGATACGGCAGCCAGGTTTTTGTCATCGCAAATAACGGGTTGGGTATAATCACCTGCAGGCGTATTGAATGCTCCTTTTGAATTAACGCGGAACAAACCGTTGTAACAGGTGCGGTTTAAAAAAATCAGTTGGGCGGCCCTGCCAATGGCCTTACTGCTTTTGATGGATGCTATTTTATCGAATCTTTCCTGGTTAAACGCTTCACGTTGCAGGTAAAAATATTCTACCCGTTTTTCTTTGCCCAATGCAAGGTATTTTTTTTCATGCTGGAATAAAACCTCCGCCAGTTTTGCCACATGCGCCTGTATTACCTGGTAGGTTAAAACCAGTTCCTGGTTTACATCAAAAAGAAAAGCGTTTTCAAAACAATGCCTTTGCGCAATGTCAAAAAAAACGGCGCCACTTCCCAAAAAAGGTTCGTAATAATTTTTTATGCTGCCGGCTTTTAGTGCAGGTGGATACAAGTTTCTAAAATGCTGCAGCAATTGTCTTTTACCGCCGGCCCATTTCAGAAATGGCTTTGCATAAACAGGCTTAGTGCGGTTATTTTTTTTTACTGTAGTCATGTATATCATCAAGAACCAACAAGTTACAGGATAGCGGGGTTAATAAGACAGAATTTTATTTTGACAATGCCCATATATGGCTGCTGCATTTCTTGTTGGCCCGAGATGGTGGATGAATTTAATGGGTAGCATGCAAACCGCATTCGCTTCCCCTACCGGGAAAAATTTTCAGTAGCACCGGCAATTAACGGGTTTTAAAAATACAACTGCCCAATCAGCAACTGGGGCAGCAGGCCCAGCAGTACAATGGCGGCGGCTACCAGCACCAGCATAATTTTAAATGCAGAAGAAACTTCTTTTACCTGGCCATTGCCTTCTTTAAAATACATGGCCTGTATAACGCGGAAATAATAGTACACACTTACGGCTGCACAGAGCACTGCAAAAATTACCAGCCAGAGATAAGCCCCGTTTTTAATGGCCGCAGTAAGCATATAATATTTGGCAAAGAAACCCGCTGTGGCAGGTATACCCGCCAGCGAAAGCAGGAAGATGGTATTGGTGGCGGCCAGCAAAGGCTGCGTTTTGGCAAGGCCGTTATAGCCGTCAAAAGTATAGTCCTTCATTTTAATGAGAATGGCAAAAATGCCAATGGTGGCAAGACTATAAGCGGCGGCATACAAAATGATGCCTTCCTTGGCATATTCGTTGTACCCAAACAATGCAAAGAACATAAACCCGGCCTGCGCAATACTGGAGTAAGCCAGCATGCGTTTTACGCTCTGCTGAAAAACGGCGGTAATGTTTCCGATAAACAGGGTGGCGGCAATTATAAAGGCGATGGTTAAACGCCATTGATAAAGCGATGGACCATAAGCCGCGTCAAACAAACGCACAAAGGCTACAAACACGGCTGCTTTTACAATGGTGGCCATAAATGAAGTGAAGACCGTTGGAGCGCCATCGTAAACATCGGGCGTCCAGAAATGAAAAGGAGCGGCCGATACTTTAAAAGACATGGAGATCAGCAGCAGCAATAAACCCGCCATCATTACCGGCACAAAACCATCCGCTATTTTAGACATATTGGCCACTGCAAAAGAACCGCTGGCGCCGTATATCAACGCAATGCCCATCAGCATAATGCCGGTGGAAAAAGAACCCATCAAAAAATATTTCAGGGAAGCTTCATTGCTTTTCAGGTTGCGTTTGTCGCTGCCCGTGAGTATGTAAAGCGGGATGGAAATAATTTCAATACCCAGGAACAGCATCAGCAATGTATTAAAAGAAGCAGCAATGCTGACACCGCACAACACAAAAAATATCAATGCAAAATAATCTGCCTGGTTTACTCCCACTTCTTCCACGTCTCTTGCACTCAGCAACAGGTAAACAAGCGTAGCGGCAAAAGCTACTGCATTGAATAGAAGCCCAAAACTGTCGAACACCAGCATATCCCTTACATTCACGCTAAAAAAAACATGATGGTTCAGCTCGGCCAGGTTGGCCAACAGCAACAGGGCCGCGCCCGCAATGGCAAGGTTGCGAATAACGGCTTTTGATTGAATAAAAATGCCGCTAAACATCATCAGTACGCCCCAGATGGCTGAAAAAATTATTGCATTCATACGTTGCTTACGATCTTCTTTATATCGATGTTTTCATGTACTTCAAAATTGCATCAACTGTGCTGCTGGTTAGCTGAAGCATTGGTTTTGGATACACGCCTGTAATAAAAATAAGCACCACAATTACCGCCAGGGATGCCAGCACCGGAAACGGTGTGGCGGTACCAGACTGGGTAAGCGTATTGCTGTTGCCGTAAAATATTTTCTTAATCATATTGAGCGTATATACCGCTGCCAGTATGATACAAATACCTGCTACTGCTGTATCCAGCACACCGTACCTGGTTACTGCGCTGGAGAATACACCGTTGAACATCATAAACTCGCCAATAAAACCATTGGTGAGCGGCAGTGCAATGTTTGCAAGCGCAACGATAACCAGCAGGATGGCGAGGGCCGGATCTTTTTGTGCAAGGCCACCCAGCTCAGACAATTTGCGGGTGCCGTATTTGGTTTCTATGGTATTGGCTACTATCCACAACCCAATAATATTGATGCCATGCGAAAACATCTGCATCATCACGCCCTGCAGGCCGCTTTTGTCGGATGCAAAAATTGCCAGGCACATCAGGCCCATGTGGGCGATGGATGAATAGGCTATCAGGCGTTTCAGATCATCCTGTTTAATGGCAATCACAGAGGCATAAATCATTCCGGTAAGGCAGAGCAGCGAAACCGTATCGCCCCAGAGATAAGTACCATCGGGCAATACCGGCGCCAGCCATCGCAAAACCGCAAACACGCCCATCTTCACCATAATACCGCTCAGCACCATGGTAACGGCCGTGGGCGATTGTTCGTACGCATCGGGCTGCCAGGTGTGAAATGGCCAAATGGGCATCTTAATGGCAAAAGCAACAAACAGCAGCCAGAACAACCAGTTCTGTGTTTCTGGATTTATTTTAAGCTTGTACCATTCCAGCATATCGAACGACTGGTGTGCCTGGAAATAAATGAAGATGATGCCTACCAGCATTATAAGCGAACCTACAAACGTGTAGATAAAGAATTTAAACGTAGCGGCAATCCTTTTCTCGCCGCCCCAGATAGACGAAAGAAAATAAACGGGTATCAGCGCCAGCTCCCAGAAAAAATAAAACAAGAGTGCATCCATGGCCAAAAAAACGCCCATCAGTCCGGCCTGGCTCAGCAGCATCAGCGCATAAAAACGGTTGGCGTTTTTGTACGTATTGTTCCAGGTAGATACTAGTATCAAAGGAAAAGAAATGGCCGTGAGCAGGCAAAGCAACTGGCCCATGCCATCCAGGCCTACATGAAAGCGGCTGTTCAGCATACCCAGCCATTCAGCATTGCAATTTAAATCGGCCGGACTCTTCATAACGGTGAGGCCCAGCAGCGAAACCAGCAGCACGGCAATGCTTGCAAACAAGGCAAAACTTTTGGCACTGCCTTCGCCTTTTATGGCAAACAAAGCCAGTCCGGCAATCAAAGGAACCAATATCAGTAAAACAGCTATCATAATTTAAATCGTGAGTGGTGAGTGG
>Ga0209069_10000386_pt1 | contig 19646 bp, 19 predicted proteins | sample Str013_2_FD_187202 | JGI IMG/M metagenome (GOLD analysis project Ga0209069, IMG submission 187202) | Freshwater sediment microbial communities in response to fracking from Pennsylvania, USA - Straight Creek_MetaG_SC_2013 (SPAdes) (version 2) | ecosystem: Environmental > Aquatic > Freshwater >...
GCATTGGCGGGGCCGCATCTACAGCGGGCGCGCCTGGCACGGTTTCAACTGTTGCCCTGGCACCCGATAGCGTCACATCCGGCAATTGGTATTTCAAAAGTGGTGCCGCTGCCAATGGCGGTGGTGCAGGCTCTGCCGCAGCGGGTGGCGCAGCGGGTGCAGTTGCGGCAGGTGTAACACCCTTGGCGCTTGGCTCTTTTGCGAAATACACGATCCAGACTTCTCAAGGCGGCACAACGGGTGGTGCCCAAACAGGCGCAGCAGGCACCGCTGGTGTTGCGGCCTCTTGGACTTTTCAAGGAGGCACAGGCGGCGGCGGTTCCACCACAACGGATTTTACAGGTGGCAGCGTTTCAGCTTCTGGCCCGTTTCCGGCAATGGCTGGCGGGTTAAGCGCAGGTGGGCGCGGCACCGATGGCTATGAACTTTCAACAGGCGGGGTATTCATGCCGCTCTTTGCGATATTTATGCCCGGCACAGGCGGCGGATCAAACAACGCGGGCACTGGCGGCGCTGGCGGCAATGGTGGGCCGGGTTGTGGCGGTGGTGGTGGCGGAGCAGGCACAACAGGTGGTGCCGGTGGCAACGGCGGCAATGGCTTGGTTATTGTAACCTGTTGGTGAGCCCATGACATCAATTGAACGTGAGCTTGGCAATCTTCAGGCGCGCATGGAAACTGTCGAGACCGAACTTCTTGGCCTTCGCGCTGATATGCGTGAGTTGCGCGATGCGTTAGTCAGCGCCCGCAGCGGCTGGCGCATTGTTGCTCTGGCTGTTGGCTTGGCCACGTCCAGTGGCGCCGTGCTGGATCATTATTTGCCCATTCTAGCGGGCCTCAAACCTTAATCAAATCGGAGAATAAAATGAACACTTGGCCCACCCAGGCGCAGGCAGACGTATTCTATGGCAACCCCCGTGGCGCAAATGGCGGGGCATCGCCAACGTGGGAGACCACAAATCTGGTCAGCATCCGCGCGCCATTCACCATGAAATTCGATGGCGCGGAAGTGAAGCAGTTCAAGATCCACCGCAAATGTGCTGACAGTTTAAAGCGCGTTTTCGACGCCATTTGGCAAGCTGCTGGACAAGATCAGGCGCGCATTGATGAATGGGGTGTATCCACTTTCGGCGGCAGCTATAACTTCCGCCTGATGAGAGGCTCTAGCCACTTGTCCATGCATGCCTATGGTTGCGCCATTGATCTGGCACCAGCGCGTTTTCCCATGGGCGCAAGCAAGGCCAAATTCTGTGACCAGGTTTGTGCGGCTTTTGCTACTGAAAGCTGGGTCAACTTGCCCAAAGACCGGATGCACTTTCAGGCCGCTTTGGTGAAATGAAATTCCGCGCCGGACGGTTTCCGGCAACTCCAAATCCAATGGTGAAATCATGAACATCGATATGTTGGGCGGAATTATCCGTGCCTTCTTTCCGCCGATCTTTGCTTTTCTTGTCGGCAAAGGCACGTTGCCCGTGGGCGACTATGGCTCTGTGGTGGCAGCGCTTGTGGCATTGGCAACGGCCGTCTGGTCAATCCACACCAACCAGACCGGCAAGACCATTCAGTGAAACTCTTCGCTCTTTGTGTAGAGGTATTGTTGGCGCTGGCAAAGGCCCTCGGGCTTTTTGCCAGCGCCAAACAAGCCAATGATGAACGCGCAGCGGGTGCCGCAGCCCAGCGCGCCAAGGACCTTTCAGATGACGCAAACCGGGTTCAAAAAGCTGCTCGTGCTGACGCTGATTTTGCCGCTGGCAAATTGCCAGACCCGCACGACAGAGACAGCGCCAGCTGAACCCTTGGTGTGCACCCAGTGGCGCGCACTGGGTTATGCTTCAAAGCACGACAGCCCCGAAACCGTTGAGGCCGTGCGCCGCTCAAACGCGCGGCGAAAAGCCTATTGTGGCTAGTCGTTCATATGCGGTTCAGCTTGCCAGGCGTATGCATTGCTTCACAAAGGGGGACGTATTGCGATGTTGAAAACTGCTTTCTTGGCTTTATCTCTGTTGGTTGCGGCCCCCGCCACGTCCATGGCGGAGGAACAATCGCATTGGCCAGTGCAGCCTTCTCAGGCGGCAATGATCGCACAACACGCGGTGCCGGGTGCCGTTGTGTTGAATGTCAGGCCCTTGCCGGGCGGGCAATATGTAGTAACCTTGCGTGCAGGAAACAATGTGCTGCGCGTGACGGTGAATGCTACGACTGGCGCAGTGAATTGACCATTCAACAACTGTTCATTTGAGGGCCAATGCGCATATTGGTGGTGGAAGACGATAAAGACCTGAACCGCCAATTGGTGGAGGCGTTGCAACAAAAAGGCTATGTCGTGGACAAAGCTTTTGATGGCGAAGAGGGTCACTTCCTCGGTGACACTGAACCCTATGACGCCATCGTGCTTGATCTGGGCTTGCCGGTTCTTGATGGCGTGAGTGTGCTGACCAAATGGCGGCGCGCCGGGCGCAAAACGCCAGTGTTAATTTTGACTGCGCGCGATCGTTGGAGCGACAAGGTTGCTGGATTTGACGCGGGCGCAGATGACTATGTCACCAAGCCATTTCACATGGAAGAAATTCTGGCCAGGCTGCGCGCCCTTGTGCGCCGCGCCGCTGGCATTGCCACAAGCGAACTGCAATGTGGTCCGGTGGTTCTGGATACAGCCAACGCAAAGGTGACGGTGGAGGGGCGCAACATCAAGCTCACGTCACTGGAGTTTCGTTTGCTTTCATATTTGATGCATCACCCAGACAAGGTTGTTTCACGCAGCGAATTGGTTGAGCATCTATATGATCAGGATTTTGATCGCGACTCGAACACTGTGGAAGTTTTCGTTGGTCGCTTGCGCAAAAAACTGGGCGTTGATGTGCTGCAAACAGTGCGCGGCATGGGCTATTCGATGACTGCCCCGAACGATGCGAAGTAATTCACTATGGTTTCGCCTGATTGCGTCTTCTGCCGCGATTTCCGCGGTGCTACTGCTCTTGGCGGCGTTTCTTTTGAATGCGATTTTTGTTCACGCTCTGCAACAGAATTTTGATCAGCGCTTGCGGTCGGCCTATGATGGGCTGCTCGCGAATGTTGATCTTGCCGCAGATGGAAAACCGCAGTTGCAAAATCAATTGGCAGACAGCCGCTTCTCGTTGCCTCTCTCAGGTTGGTATTGGCAAGTCAGCGATGTGGAGCGCAATGAAGTGGTGTTGGCCTCACCCTCTCTACTGGAACAGCATATGCCCACTTCCACATCAGTTGCCACACCAGATCAATCCGGATTTTCTGCCTATTCGGTGCAAGACAGCAAAAGCTCAAACCTGCGGGTGTTGCGCCAGGATGTAAGCCTTTTCGGTTCACCCAAGAAATATGACATTCGCGTATCTGGAAATTTTGATGAGTTGAATGGCGAAATCAGATCGTTTCAACAAACCCTGTTTGTGTTGCTGGTCGGTTTGGGTTTGGCATTGCTTGGGGCATTGTTTCTGCAGGTGAAATTCGGTCTGCGACCAATCGTGGACATGCAGCGTCAGATGAATGCAATACGCGGCGGTCAGATTGATCGGCTGGAAGGAAATTTTCCCGATGAAATCCAACCGCTGGCCACAGAATTAAATTTGCTGGTTGATGCCAACCGTGAGGTGCTCGACCGCGCGCGGATGCAAGTTGGCAATTTGGCCCACGCACTGAAAACGCCCTTGAGTGTCATCACCAATGAAATTGGCGAGAGTGGTTCACCGCTGGCCAAGAAATTGAATGAACAGCTGGCAGTCATGCGCGACCAAGTGAATTTATATCTGGATCGTGCGCGCCGTGCGGCCAGAGCGCAGGCAGCAGGTTCAGCAACTGATGTGGCGCCGGTCGTTGAAGCGCTGGTGCGCACCGTGCAACGCATGCACCCAAACCGCAAATTGAAATTTGAGATTAAGGTGCCAGTAGGCCAGCGCTTTCGTGGTGAGAAGCAAGATCTGGAAGAAATGCTTGGCAACTTGCTCGACAATGCCGGAAAATGGGCCGCAGGAACCTGTCGCGTTTCTGTGACGGCCGTACCCGCGAACGATGCGCGGCTGCGTTCATGGATGGAACTTGTTGTTGAAGACGATGGACCAGGAATTCCAGAGCATTTGCGTGAACAGGCGATGAAACGTGGCCAGCGGCTGGATGAGACCACAACTGGTTCTGGCTTGGGCATGTCCATCATCGCTGAAACTGCGGCAATGTATTCTGGAAGTTTCACATTGGAAGGTTCACCCTTGGGCGGTCTCAAGGCAAAGTTGAAATTGCCAGCCGTAGTGTGAGTTTTAGAATGTGCACGCTTTAGCTGTATTGCAGTTCATCTTGTGCGAGATGAAAGTTACAATTCCGCAATGCAGGGTGGATTTATTGAACCAGATTTGAATTAGAGTGGAATTTCGTGCAGTTACGGCCTTGACGTAGCGCCGTGCGTGGTGTTGATAGGACATGAGGGGTTGATCAACTTTAAATTGAAATATTTAAGACAGGTCGCCATTTTGTTTACTGCCCCCAGTCGCGAGATGGTGTACCCGGGGAGCGGATCGTCAGATCTGCTCCCCAAATTTCATTTCATTCACGATTGTTTTTTCAGAGGTTGATTTGGCTTCCGCCACGGGCCGCCTTTTGCAGAAAATCCATCGCGTAATTCGCGTATGAGCGGAAAACATAAAGATCAATCGTGTTGTCTTCGACGATGTTGAATAGTGCCGCAATTTCAGCAAATCGCATACGTCGCACATGGCCCGGCGCAAATTCTTTTCCGGTAAAGTCCAACGACCCACTTTTCATCATCACCTCGCGTGAACCCTCACCTTCCAGGCGAATGATGGAGCGCATGTCGGAAACATCAACCGCCAGCGAATGAATTTTACCCGATGCCTCTAGCAGCTGTGCCACTATCGCCGAGACCTTTTCTTTCGCACACAAGATGAGCCACTGATCCGGCGACAGCCAGAGCGCCTTGATTTCTCCGAAAGCTGTTGATGTTCGCGGCTGTCTTGGCAATTCCAAACCCAGAACGCTTTTGGCGGCGGCCATGAATTGGCGGTCACTGGCCTGCCCACGCAAATCTATCATGCCACGGCCAGTCATCTCACGCAGTGAAACATATGTGCCGAGAGGGGCAGCACGTTGTGCCAACGCGCTTTCAAATTGTGGCTCAAGCATTGATGCGCCCTCCGTCTTTGCCATAGAAAACATGATCGACAATTTGCGCCTTCAGCACTTTGCCGCCTTCCAGCGGGAAGGAAATTGTCTCACCCATGCGCGCCCTGCCATTTTCGATCAGCGCCATCGCAATGGAGCGGCCCAAGGTTGGCGACATGTAAGAAGATGTGACATGGCCGATCATTTTCATCGGGGGCTTGTCGTGCACGGCGGCAACAGCATGGGCACCGTCTGGCAAAGTTTCATTGGGCTCCTGCGTCAACAGGCCCACCAGTTGTTTGCGCCCTTCACGTTTCAGTTCGGCCTGTTCCAACGAACGCTTGCCGATGAAATCTGCTTTCTTTTTTGATACCATGCCAGAGAGGCCCACATCATCTGGTGTTGTGGTGCCATCGGTTTCGTCACCAACAACGATGTAGCCTTTCTCGGCGCGCAAGATGTGAAGCGCTTCGGTGCCATAGGGCGAGATTCCAAATTCTTCACCAGCAGTCAGAATGGCATTCCACAGCGACAGACCGTAACCTGCGGGCGTGGCGATTTCGTAGGAGAGTTCGCCTGAGAAAGAGATGCGGTAAACACGCACCGGGAATCCGCCAAGTTTGCCGATCTTGAAGCTCATATGCGGAAATGCTTCACTCGACACATCAAAGTCTGCTTCCAATTTCGCCAACACATCTCGTGCATGCGGGCCCGCCAAAGCGAACTGCGACCACTGTTCGGTGACCGGTGTGACAAAAACTTTGTAATGCGGCCATTCAGTTTGCAGCCATTCTTCCAGCCAAGCAGCAATGCGGTCAGCGCCACCCGATGTCGTGTGCATCAGATAGTGGTCTTCGCCCAAGCGCACTGTCACGCCATCATCAGACACAAAGCCCAATTCGTTCAACATCAGGCCATAGCGGCAGCGACCAACTTTCAAAGTTGAATAGGTGTTGGTGTATACCCTGTCGAGAAATGCAGCAGCGTCTGGCCCCTTGATTTCAATCTTGCCTAGGGTGGAAGCATCCAGAAGCCCCACTTTGTTGCGCACCGCCAAAACTTCGCGTGCGATGGATTGGTGCTTGTCTTCACCGAGATTGCCATAGGTGTAGGCGCGGCGCCATTGGCCCACAGGCTCCCAAGTTGCACCCTTTTCCATATGCCAAGGATAGACAGCCGTGCGGCGCACTGGCAGGAACAACTCATTGGTCAAACCACCCGCAATCGAACCGAATGAAAACGGTGTATAAGGCGGACGGAAAGTTGTGACCCCGATTTCAGGAATGGTCTTGCCTGTTGCTTCGGCCAGAACACCAAGGCCATTGAGATTTGAAGTTTTGCCTTGATCTGTGGCCATGCCAAAGGTGGTGTAACGCTTGGTGTGTTCCACACTTTCATAGCCTTCGCGTTGGGCCAGCTCCAGATCAGCAACAGTCACGTCATTCTGGAAATCAATGAAGTGCTTGTTGCCCTCATTGTAAAGGCCAGTGGCCGGGGCGAACCACAACGACTCCAACGGCCCACGCTTTGGTTCCTTCACGTCCAGTTTGGCAGGCTTCACTGCTTTGGCTTTTTTCAAACCTGCCTTCGCAGCTGCTTCCCCAGCGGCTTGTGCTTCTGCAATCGTATCGGCCACACTCATTGTGCCATTGGCCGCACCCACGGCAAATATCGCTGCAGAATGCGAGTCCGGCACATAAGTCTGCAAGGCATCATCGAATTTGAGCTTGCCGCCATTATGCGCCCAAAGATGCAGCGCTGGGTTCCAGCCACCTGACATGGCGATGAAATCACATTCCACACGCCGCTCGGTGATCACGCGGCCTTGGCCCTTGCGATAAGCGGCAATTTTCACGGCCTTCACGGCTCGGCTGCCTTCAACTGCGGAAATCACGGATGACAGCAAAACCTCAATCCCATCGTCCTGCGCGCGTTTGATGAGATCGCTTTCTGGCCTTGCGCGTGAGTCAACAACGCGCACATTCACCCCAACCTTCTTGAGTGCAAAGGCCGTGAGATAGGCGTCATCATTGTTGGTGAAAACAATGCCCTGTGTGCCGGGCGAAACACCGTAGCGCTCCAAAAGCCCACGCACCGCCGAAGCCAGCATGATGTTGGGCCTGTCATTGTTTGCAAAGGCAATCGGCCTCTCAATTGCGCCTGTAGCAATGATGACTTGCTTGGCTCGAATTTTCCATAGCCGTTGCCGTGGTGCCCCGGCAGCCAGCAGGGCAGGATCGTGATCTGCCACCCGCTCATGCGCCATGAGATAGTTGTGATGATAGTGGCCCACCACTGTGGTGCGCTTGAGGATGCGAACGTTGGGCATCGCCTTCAAGGCATCCGCAAGGGGCATCAGCCAATCGGCAACACACACGCCATCAATCATGCCCGCAGTGAGATCGGCTATGCCGCCCAGCACTGGATTTTCATCAATCAACAGAACGCGCGCACCAGATTTGGCTGCAGCTTCAGCCGCCAAAATACCAGCAAGCCCCCCGCCCGCCACCAACACGTCACAATGCCAATGCATGTGTTCATAGGTGTCTGGGTCGCGGCCCGTGGCGGCTTTGCCAAGGCCCGCAGCGCGGCGGATAATCGGTTCATAAACATGTTTCCAAAAGCTCTGCGGCCATTTGAACGTTTTGTAGTAAAAACCGCCGGGAATAAACCGCGACAGTTTCGAATTCACCGCACCAATATCAAATGCAAGTGAAGGCCAGCGGTTCTGGCTCTCTGCCGTGAGACCGGGAAACACTTCAACCTGTGTAGCGCGCAAATTCGGCTCATGCCGCGCATCGGCCCCCACGCCAACAAGCGCGTTCATTTCTTCTGAGCCGAGGCCCACCACACCGCGTGGGCGATGATATTTGAAGCTGCGGCCAAAAAGCTTCTGGCCAGAGGCCAGAACCGCTGAAGCCACGGTGTCTCCGGCAAAGCCCGGCACATCTTTTCCGTCGAATGAAAAGGTCACGCGCGTGTTGCGGTCTATGCGGCTGCCACCTTCGGCAAGGCGATACGGTTTCCCAGTCATTTTGCTTTTTTCATCCGCATTTCAAAATATTCAGCCCAGCCACCCTTGGCTTGTTTCATCACATCGGGCGGGGGCAATTCGGTCGCACCGTAAAACGCTTTGAAGTCCATGGTCATGGTATCACGCGCGGCGTTGAACCATTTGCCGCAGCCGCGGTCACAACGCACCCGCTCAAAATGCAGGCCCTTGGCATTGATGCGCGTGAACAGATAATCCCGCTGTTGCACATCGGATATGCCTTCAGGGTTTGACGTTGCGGGCCGTGCAATATGCGCCTGACCGCCGAAATGAAAATCGGTTTCATCGCCTTCAGCGCCGCAGACAGGGCAGGTAACTATAAGCATTTTGGCTCACTCCTCAATGCGCAACGGCTGCGGCAACGCTTTCATCAATGAACCGGCCTTCAGTGAAGCGGTCCATCGTAAAAGCTTCGGCAATCTTGTGCGGGCGGTCATTGGCCAGCGTGTCGGCAAACACCCAACCCGAGCCGGGAATGGCCTTGAACCCACCCGTGCCCCAGCCGCAATTCACATAAAGTCCTTCAACTGGTGTTTTGCCGATGATGGGGGAGCGATCCCCCGTCATATCCACTATGCCGCCCCATTGACGCAACATGCGCAGACGCGAAATGATCGGGAAGGTTTCAATCAAAGCCGTGATGGTGTGTTCCAGCGCCGGGAAAGAGCCGCGCTGTGAATAGTTGTTATAGGGGTCAGTGCCACCGCCGATCACCAGCTCACCTTTGTCAGACTGGCTCATATAGCCATGCACTGTGTTGGCCATCACCACACAATCCAGCACCGGTTTGATCGGCTCAGACACCAATGCCTGAAGGCACTGCGATTCAATCGGCATGCGAACGCCCGCCATATCCATCACGGTGGAAACATTGCCGGCGGTGACAACACCAACCTTCTTGGTTTTGATGAGGCCCTTGGTGGTCTGCAAACCCGTAACCTTGCCGCCATCACGCTCAATGCCGATGACTTCACAGTTTTGAATAATGTCGACACCCAAGGCATCCGCACCGCGCGCATAGCCCCAGGCCACCGCATCGTGGCGCCCGGTGCCACCGCGTGGTTGATAATAGGCGCCCAGAATTGGATAGCGGCAATTGGGATCATCATTGATAATCGGCACAATCTCTTTGACTTCAGCGGGCGTGATCATCCGGCAATCAAGCCCCGCCAAACGGTTGGCATGGGCGGTGCGCTGAAAGGCGCGCAACTCGTGCTGTGTCTGGCACAGCATCAGCACACCGCGCGGGCTAAACATCACATTATAGTTTAACTCTTGGCTCAGGCCCTCATAAAGTGAGCGCGCCAATTCATAAATCGCAATCGATGGGTCTTGCAAATAGTTGGAGCGAATGATGGTGGTGTTGCGCCCAGTGTTGCCACCGCCCAGCCAGCCTTTTTCAACAACGGCAATATTTGTCATCTTGTGATTCTTGGCGAGATAGTAAGCGGTGGCCAAGCCATGCCCGCCAGCCCCCACGATGACGGCATCATATTCGGCCTTTGGTTGGGGTGAGCGCCAGGCTTTCTCCCAATCTTTATGGTAGTTCATCGCGTTGCGGGCGAGCGAGAATATGGAATAGCGTGGTTTCAACATAAAAACATTGTTATCAGAGCCTGCGACAAGGTTGAATACTAATTATCAGCAACACCTGATATTATGCCACCCATGACTCGCAAACAAACCCGCCTCACCCTCATCCTTTCCGCATTAACGCTTCTCGGCTTGGCCGTTGGCCTGATCATGTTCGCCATGCGCGATTCAATCGTATTTTTCTATACGCCCAGTGAAATTGGAACAAAGAACATCGCTGCCGGAACCCATATCCGCCTTGGAGGATTGGTGGAGCAGGGCAGTTTGGTGAAAGGTGCAGACGGCGTGGTGACATTTGTTGTCACAGATATGACCAAAACGATGAAGGTTGCATACAAAGGCCTGTTGCCTGATCTCTTCCGTGAAGGGCAAGGCGTGGTTGCAGAAGGCACTACCTCTGCTGACGGCAGCTTCAAGGCCGATATGGTGTTGGCCAAACATGACGAAAAATACATGCCCAAGGAAATCGTCGATAAGCTCAAAGCCCAAGGCCAATGGAAGGGCTAAAACGCAAATACCCCGAGAAAAGCTAAACTTATTCGTCAATTAGCCACAAAATTTGAAGGCTCGCCCTTGAAATGCCACAAGCCTGACCAATCTTCTGCACCAAGAGATGTCGGCGCAATTTGCAGCGATCGACAATTGATCATTCGATCGAGAGGAGTTTGAATACATGAAATCTTTCCCACGCATTTTTAGCCTTGGCTTGTTGTCGGCCAGTTTGCTGACATCGGCCGCAGCGGTGATGCCTTTTGCAGCACCGGCCCACGCTGATATAGCGGGCCTGGATGCCACACGATCTTTGAACCCGCTGGTGGAAAAAGTGATGCCAGCAGTGGTCAGCGTCGAAGTCAAACTGGCCAGCACCGCCGTTGATGAAAGCGGCGATAACTTGAATGGCCAACTTCCGCCTGAACTCAAGAATTTCTTTGACCAAATCCCTGGCTTCAAGTTCAAGAATCAACCACAGCCGAAACAGGGCGGCGGCCGGGCCCTTGGATCTGGCTTCGTGCTCAGTGCCGATGGCTACGTCGTCACCAACAACCACGTCGTCAAAGATGCTGAGACGCTGAAAGTCACCTTCCAGAATGGTGATAGCTATGATGCCAAGGTTGTTGGCACCGACCAGAAAACAGATTTGGCCCTGCTCAGGATCAAGTCAGACAAAACCTTTGCCCATGTGGATTGGGCCAAAAATGAAGCCAAGGTTGGCGATACGGTGATGGCTGTCGGCAATCCCTTTGGCTTGGGCGGCACAGTAACGCGCGGTATCATTTCGGCGCGCGGCCGTGACATCGGCAATGGCCCTTATGATGATTTCCTGCAGGTCGATGCGGCCATCAACAAAGGCAATTCCGGTGGCCCAACTTTCAACCTCGATGGGGAAGTGGTCGGCATCAATACCGCAATTTACTCGCCATCAGGTGGCTCTGTCGGCATCGGCTTTGCCATTCCGGCGGCCACAGCGGCAAATGTGATTGAGAGCCTTAAGTCGGGTGACCATAAGGTCACGCGCGGTTGGCTTGGCGTTCAGATCCAACCTGTTTCAGCCGATATTGCTGAAACTATGGGGCTGCACGGCACCAAGGGCGCATTGGTTGCCGATTTTGCAGCTAAATCCCCAGCCCTCAAAGCAGGTTTGAAGTCAGGCGACGTAATTTTGAAGGTGGATGACGTTGATGTTGAAACTGATCGCGATCTGGCCAAACTGATCGGCAAAGCTGCGCCAGGCAAAGAAGTGAAGCTTTCCATCATCCGCGATGGCAAGCCCGAAACTGTCAGCGTTCTGCTTGGCACTTTGCCTGCCGAAAAGCAGGCGGCGATGGGTGTTGGCGACGGCGCCAATCCGGCTGCGGAAAGTGCCACCTTCACCGGCCTCGGCTTGCAAGTGGCACCCGTGCCAGGTGGCAAGGGTGTAAAAGTGACGAAAGTCAATCCCAAGTCTGATGCAGCTGATGTAGGCATCAAGGAAGGGGATGTGATTCTCAAAGTCCAAGGCACGGATGTCACGGATCAAGCCTCGGTTGATGCGGCATTGAAAAAGACAACAGGCAACAAGGTTCTGCTTCTGGTGAAATCTGCCGACGGGCAAACCTTCATCACGCTGCAGAAAAGCAACGGCTAGTTGATATGGCTAGTTGATTCTGGCGGCTGGGTTTTCATCCGGCCGCCAACAACAAAAGGGTGATCCGGTGACAGCAAAAGCGCAAAGAAATTTGACAACTTCCGCCGCCGAGGGCACTGAAAAAGTCATGCGCATTTTGGTGGTTGAAGACGATAAAGACGCGGCATCCTGGCTGGTCAAAGGCCTCAAGGAAAGCAACCATGTTGTGGATCATGCAACCGATGGTGAAGCCGGATTGGCGCTCGCTGACGAGGGCGGATATGATGTGCTGGTGATTGACCGCATGTTGCCGAAACTGGATGGGTTAGAGGTGATCCGCAAGCTGCGCGCCAAGCAAAATTCTGTTCCAATTCTTATTTTGTCTGCGTTGAGCGACGTGGATGAACGCGTCAAAGGGCTGCGCTCGGGCGGCGACGATTATTTGGCCAAGCCTTATGCCTTTGCTGAATTGCTGGCGCGTGTTGAGGGCCTGGGTGCGCGCAAGTTGCTCGATTCAAAAGATGCGAAACTGAAGGTTTTGGATCTGGAGTTGGATTTGCTGTCGCGCACTGTCTCGCGTGATGGCAAACCTATTGTTCTCCAGCCACGAGAGTTCAAATTGCTGGAATATCTGGTTCGAAACGCTGGTCATATTGTCACCCGCACCATGTTGCTGGAAAATGTGTGGGACTACCATTTTGACCCACAAACCAACGTGATTGACGTGCATGTGTCGCGTTTGCGTGGCAAACTGGACAAAGGTTTTGCAACGCCGTTGCTGCAAACCGTGCGTGGTGCCGGCTACATGATCCGTGCGCGTTAATCTCAGGTTTCTGCGCACTTCTGCTTTTCGCCTCACGGGCCTCTATCTCCTGTTTTTCTCGCTCTCAATTTGTTTTGTGTTGGGTTACGTCTACCTGCGCACCCTGAACTTGCTGGAGCGGCAAAACGAAGAAACCATCAAGGCCGAAGTGATGGGCTTGACCGACCAGTTCACTACGGGCGGAACAGAAGCGCTGACATTGGCGGTGAAGCGCCGCGTTGAATCCAATCACGAAATGCAGTTCATGCTGGCAGATCCGTCAGGCAAATATATCGCAGGCAATTTGCATGCCCAACCTATCAATGACATGCCAGACAATACCTGGGTTGATTTTTCAATCTTGCGCGGAGATGAAAAGGCAACTGTCGGGCACATGGTCAGAGGGTTCAACGTGCAGCTGCCTGGAAATATCCAGCTCATCGTCGGCATGGATGTGGAAGATCTGGCCCAGTTCAAAACGGTGATGCGATTTGCGCTGTTCACCGGCTTGGGATTGGCACTGTTGTTGGGGCTGGGCAGTGGCCTTATTGCGTCACGCAATGTGTTGCGCAGAATTGATGCCATTACAGATTCAAGCCATGGCATCATGAGTGGCAATTTCGCGGGCCGCATGCCCATTTCAGGCAGCGGTGACGAATTGGACCGGCTGTCACATTCGCTGAACGACATGCTGGATCAGATAGAGCGCTTGATGCAAGGCATGCATGAAGTTTCAAGCAATGTGGCCCATGATCTGCGAACCCCGCTCACCAGGTTGCGCGCCCGCGTTGAAGCCGCGCTGCGCCAAAACAAGAAGGCAGACTATGAAGAAGCACTGCAACAAACACTTATTGAAAGCGACACCTTGCTTTCAACCTTCAACGCCCTGATGTCTCTCAACCAGGTAGACTCTGGTCAACTGCGTTCCACTCTGGTGCGCATGGATATCTGGGTCGTTTTGCAGGACGTGGTGGAACTCTATGAGCCGCTGGCAGAAGAGCATAACGGCAGCATGCAACTCGTGGCAGGCCCTGGCTTGTTTATCCGTGGAAAACGCGAGTTGCTTGCCCAGGCCCTGATCAATCTGGTCGACAATGCCATCAAATATAGCCAGGACGCCAAAGGCCGCATCAGCATTAAAGTGGTGGGTGAGCGGCAGGGAAAAGATGTGGTCGTTTCGGTGAGCGATGCGGGCCCCGGAATTCCGGCTGTTGACCGAGACAGGGTTTTGCGGCGTTTCGTGCGCTTGGATGAAAGCCGCACCAAACCAGGCAACGGCTTGGGCCTAAGTCTCGTTGCCAGCGTGGCAAATCTTCTGGATGGCAAGCTGGCCTTGGAAGACAATCACCCAGGCCTGCGGGCAGAATTGCGCTTGCCTGCAGCTGCTGCGGAAATTTAGCGACGGAATTTTGGTTTTGCATCGTCTTTTAAACGATGGGAGCGATTTTGGCACTGCATCACGGCACTGAAACAACAGCTGGCCGCTGGCAATCCGCAAGCGATGCTGCTTTGCTGGAGGCTTCTGCGCGCCGCATTGAGCCTGCCTTTGTCGTTCTGATCCAGCGTTATCAACGTGATGTGTTTCGGGTGGTGTGGCGGATATCGGGTGGGCATGCCGATAGTGAAGATATTGCACAAGAGACGTTCTTGCGCCTGTGGGCCAATCCCGCTCAGGTGCGCGAGGCCAAGGCATTGAAAGGCTGGTTGTTGCGTGTAGCTTCAAACATGGTGATGGATCGCTACCGCCGCAAGCCGACTGAAGAGATTGAAGCGGCAGAAAATGTGGCGGATTCGAACCCTGACCCGTTGGAATGCACGGAGCTCACACAGGTTTCGCGCACTGTGGATGCTGCGGTTGCGCAATTGCCAGAGCGCCAGCGCTTGGCTTTGGCCTTGGTGCATTTTGAGCAGTTGAGCAACATCGCCGCTGCCGAAGTGATGGAATTGAGCGTGGACGCGCTGGAAAGCCTTTTGGCGAGAGCGCGGCGTAGACTGAAGGAAATTCTCGGCCCAAAGGGGCGTGAAATGATATTGACGATGGAGAAGGCGAAATGAGCAAGATGCTTGAGCCGATAAATGATATTGAGTTGAATAAGCTTTTGGATGCGTCCACTGCGCCACCGGAGCTTGTCGACTTTGAAGCAAGGTTGCTCCGCAATATGGCGGCCCTGCGACCAGCGGTGGTGCCACATGACAATGTCGTTCCATTGTTCAAGCCCACGCCTGACATTGTTGCGCCAAAAAATAAATCTCGGGGTCTCAGCATAGCGGCTGCTTTGGCGGCTTCATTGGTTGTTGGCGTGTTGATTGGTAACACGGGCGACGTCAGTTCGGTGGTGGACGGCCTCACAGGCGCGATTGTCAGTGGTCAAGTTGCCGAGTTCGCGCCAGCGGGAGTGGATGATATTGGCCTTGCCGATGAGGGACGTAATTCATGAGCAACACATCTTCGGCTGTTCCGCCCCCATCAGGAAATAGTGGCAGACCTAGCCTGTTTTGGCGTGGGTTGCTGTTGGCCTCGTTGATGGTCAATCTGCTGGTAATCGGCATGGTGTTCGGCCACTTTTGGGGCCCGAGCGGCATGGGCCGGCCTATGGGCCCAGCCTATTCGCAATTGGCGCCAGGAAAGTTCTTTGCTGAAGCAACGCCACAGCGCCGTCGTGAGTTGAATGAAGCGATGCACAATAGTCGGCAAGAAGTTCAAAGACTCCGCAGCCAAGCAGATGAAAATGCCCAGAAGCTTGCCGCTGAGTTAGAGCAGGATAATTATGATGCGGCCAAGGTGAACAACCTGATTGATAGCTTCACCACGGGGCCGGAAAGCATTGCGGCAGGCGGGGGCAAAGTGCTCAAGGATTTCTATGCAAATCTAACAGCTGCCGAACGAAAGCAGGTGGCCAAAGCCATTCGTGAAACGCCGGCGCACGAAAACAGGCCGGATCATGGCTGGCGTGGCCGCTTCTGGAATTGAAATTAGGCGGCGGCGTTTTCGCTGGCTTTTATATAGGGCAGGTTCACTGAAACTGTAGTGCCATGGCCTTCGCGCGAGCTGATCGACAGGTTGCCCCTGTGCAATTGTACCAGTGATTTTGAGATCGCCAATCCTAGGCCAGAACCGCCCTTAGACTTGGTGAACTGATTTTCAACTTGTTCAAAAGGCCGCCCAAGCTTTTCGATATCTGAAGCCGGAATGCCGATGCCAGTATCAACGATTTGAATGTGAATCTGGCTGCGGTCACTGAATGCCAGCACTTTCACGCGTCCACCTTCAGGTGTGAATTTCACGGCATTGGACAAAAGGTTGATCAACACCTGTTTGAGCGCGCGCTTATCACCCATAAATGGTCCGATATTCTTTTCATCCCTGCTGAAAGCAATCTTGCCCTCAATGGCGCGCGCACTTACCAGGCGCAATGCGTCATCAATAATGCTGCTGAGATTTACCTCGCCAAGCTCAAGCTCCAACCTGCCAGCTTCAATCTTCGACATATCGAGAATGTCATTGATCACATCAAGCAGAAATTGCCCGCTCTTGCGAATGTCGCCCGCATATTCAAAATATTTGGGCGCACCAAGCGGGCCGAACATTTGCTCAGACATGATCTCGGAGAAACCGATGATCGCGTTCAGCGGCGTGCGCAACTCATGGCTCATGTTCGCCAGGAATTCAGACTTCGACCGATTGGCCTCTTCGGCGCGGTTGCGCTCTGCGGCATATTTATCGGCCAGTTCCGCAACACGCTGAGACTGTTCTTCGGCTTGCTGGCGCTCTTTCTGCAAATCCCGTACCGTGCTCATCAAGGTGCGTTCTGATTGCAGCAGGTTGACTTCCTGTTGCTTCAGCGCGGTGATGTCTGTGCCAACCGAAACAAAGCCGCCGTCTTTGGTGCGCCGTTCATTGATCTGCAACCAGCGCCCATCAGCGAATTGAACTTCAAGCGAACGCGCGCCTGATGGCGACGTGCGCTCGCCGCCAGCAAAATGTTGCACCAATGGTTGCTTGGCAGAAGCGCTCACCACGCCATATGGCGTGCCGGGCGCACAGGCCTCTAGCGGTAGCGAGTGAAATTGCTGATATTTGGAATTGCACAATACCAGCTTGCTTTCCGTGTCCCACAACACGAAAGCCTCAGAGATGTTTTCGACCGCGTCTTTCAAACGCAATTCAGCTTCCTGGTTAAGCGCATCCAATCTCTTTTGACGAGATATATCAAATACGATGCCAACAAGATGAGGTCTTTCGAGGCTGCGCCCTTGCGACAAGGCAGCGCGCGCCCGCAGCCAAATGAAACTCCCATCTTCATGACGCAAGCGAAACTCTTGATCGAAATCCTTGCGCCGTCCATTAAGCAAATCATCGATCATCACATCAATGCGCTCATCATCAGGATGCATGCGGGACGCAAATTGCCGGAAGGTCAGGTAATCCAACGGAGCCATGCCCAGAATGTCATACATGGACTTGGACCAGAAAATTCGGTCCTGCATCAGGTTCCAATCCCACAACCCGCATTCGCCACCCTGCAGCGCCATGTCGAGCCGACCCGTGGCGTGAGACAACATTTCGTCGGCATCAAAAGCCTTGGCAGCCTGCCAGTGAAACGCACCAGCAAGCAAAGTCAGCACCGCGAAAGTGACCGCAAACAGGCCAGCAAGTTTGGCAACACTGGCACTCCAGAATGCCAAGACATCCTGTTTTTTCTGAACCGCAATTAAGTCGCCTGCGATGGGGGAAAGTTCGACAACGGAAATATAAGCTTCTTCGCCACCCAGCAAAACAATGGGAGCCATTTCTTGTGCCGTTGCTTGCGCTGCTGCCGGATAGCCCGCGCCAACGATTTCAGAGATGGGCCTGCCGTACCAACTCTGTTGACGTGGAACAGTGGCAACCACCATCTGCGCCGCATTCACCAACAAAAATTGACGTGAATGTTCGGTCGCATCCTGCGCCAGGGCTTGTTCCAGGATTTTCTGATCTCGAACCATGACATCGCCTGCGGCCTGCACCTGCTTGGCCGAAAGCTTGATCACATGTGCGGCATGTTCCGCTTGCAGAACAGTCAGGCGGCTTTCCTCACGCAGCGCGTCTGCGCGGCTCAGCCAAAGCTGTGACAACAACGCAAGGCCCAACAGCAAAAGAAATATGCCCACCAAACTGGTGATGAGAATGCGCATCGCCCGCTCGCTGACGCTTAAGCCGCGCCCCGCAAACAGCGGCAGGCGCCAAGCGGAGTCTCGAAAGAACAGATCTCTGATTTGGGCTTTTGGCAAATGAAATATCTCGTTCGGAAATGGCACGCACAAGCGGCAAACTCAGTTCCGGAAGAGTTATCAAAATTCCAAGTGATTTGCCAAGCGCCGTGTCAGCTTATCAACCTGAGAGTGTTCTCGAAATGATCTCATAAACATCGCGCGAGAGATCTTTGGTTTTAAGAATCTCACGCATCGCCGCCTCAGACTTTTGCTGTCTTGGCTTGTCAAACAGCTGCCAAGTGCGAAAGCCCGTGGCCAAGCGCGAGGCCACTTGCGGGTTGATGGCATTAAGCTTGATGATGGCCTGCGCTGCCAAAGCATAGCCACCGCCATTTGCCGCATGAAATCCACTGAAATTTCCACCAATGAAATTACGTAGCAACGCGTAAACGCGATTAGGAGTCTTGAAGCTGAAAGCCTCATGCGCCATCAATTTGGCAACCCGTTTGGCGGCATCGGCCCCCGGCACGAGCGCTTGTGCGGCAAACCATTTATCCATCAACAGAGGGTCGGATTTGTGCCGTTGGTAGAACTGCGCAATGATTTCTTCACCCAGCGCGCCACCCCAATGTGCCGCCTGGCGCAAGGCACCAAACTCTTCAGTCATATTGGCTTGTGCGGTGAATTGTTGGCGCACTGCCCCCGGAACCCAAGATGTCTTGCCATCAGCTGCCAAGCCCAAGACGGCACCACGCAACGCGCGCTGGCCATTTGATGCGGCATCGGGCACATAAGCGGCATTGCTGGCAAGCCTGCGATAAAGTGTTTCCAACGGTGCGGACAATGAGTTCGCCAAGGCGCCGCGCAGCGCTGTGCGCGCATTCTCCAGCCGTTCAGCGTCAACATTCTTGGAAAGTGTTCCGGCCATCGAACCAAGCTCTGGCATTTCCAAAAGCTTGGCACGGTAGGCGGTTTCCAGTTCCTCATCATGCAATGGTTGGCGCAGTGCTTGGGCAAACGCTTCAGCATCTCTCTGCCAAGTATTGGATGCACCATCTTGATAGTGCGACAGAACAAGATCATGGGCCAAAGCTTGGGATGCCTCCCATTTGTTGAAGCTATCCCTATCCTGCGCCAGCAACAGCAGTTGGTTGGAAATGGCCTTGCGCTGCTGGGTAATGACGGGTGCGGCAAAGCCACGGTTGAATGACAAAACAGGCCGCGCCGAAATTCCGCGGAATGTGAAAGTCTGGCTCTCTCGCTTCAATTCAATCGCTTTTGAAATTTCAGCTTGGCCCGGTTGCAGCAGGCCAAAATGCAATGGCATGTGCAATGGCTTCTTGGGCTTCTGCCCCTTGCGGCGGGCCACGCTCTGCTTCACGGTGAGCTGATAAATCTTGCGCTTGGCATCAAACTTCTCAGACACTTTAAGCGTCGGCGTGCCTGCCTGCTCATACCAGCGGAAGAACTGATTCAGGCTTTTCTTGGATGCATCCTCAAAGCACTTGATGAACTGCTCCACTGTAGCGGCTTGCCCATCATGGCGGCGGAAATAAAGCTGCATGCCACGCGCAAAAGCCTTGTCTCCAAGTAGCGTTTGCAACATGCGGCAGATTTCGGCACCCTTTTCATAAACTGTTGCCGTATAAAAATTATTGATCTCGATATATTCAGAAGGCCGTGGTGGGTGTTGCAGCGGCCCCATATCTTCCGGCATTTGCCGCGCCCGCAAATCCTGCACGTCATCAATGCGTTTGAAAGA
>Ga0209069_10000388_pt1 | contig 19609 bp, 14 predicted proteins | sample Str013_2_FD_187202 | JGI IMG/M metagenome (GOLD analysis project Ga0209069, IMG submission 187202) | Freshwater sediment microbial communities in response to fracking from Pennsylvania, USA - Straight Creek_MetaG_SC_2013 (SPAdes) (version 2) | ecosystem: Environmental > Aquatic > Freshwater >...
GTTATAAGGCAATCATACTTCCATGCAGACTCTGCGTTTTCTGGCTCTGGCCTTCGCGCTTACCATCACCGCGTCTGCGTGGTCGCAGGCCGGCACGCCGGATTTTGACGAGCTGGCCAACCGCTACAACTATTTCACCGGCGGCCAGCTTTTCATCCGCGAATTTGACGTGGAAATGCGCGACAAAGTTCTGGTCACCGCGATCACCTACACCGGCACCGGAGAAGACCACGTCCCGGCGTATCTGGTGATTCCGCACGGCACCGGGCCGTTTCCCGCCATCATCTGGGGACACTGGATGCAGCCCGGCTCGCGCAAATCGAATCGCGACGAGTTCCTGGAAGAAGCCGTGGTGCTGGCCCGCTCCGGCGTGATGTCCCTGCTCATTGACGCGCCCATGGTCCGCCCTGGCTACGTGGCGGAAAAACTGGAAGACAACCCGTGGCAATGGGCCGTACAGTTCAGTGAGACCGAGCGCGAACAGATCATTGATCTGCGCCGCGGCGTGGAAGTGCTGTTCACCCGCCGCTACGTTGACAAGACCCGCATCGCTTACGTGGGCCACAGTTGGAGCGCGCACGCCGGAGCCATCCTGGCCGGACTCGATAAGCGCATCGGCACGTTCGTCCTCATGGCCGGAACGTACAGTGATGAAGAGGACGTTCGTGGCGCCCCTGTTGGCGATCCCAAAGCCGGAGGCCCTGCCGCCTGGCGCGACAAACTCGGTCCAGACAAAGTGGACGACTACTTCCACGAATATGCCTGGGACGATCCCGCCCACTTCCTCGCCCATACCGACGGCAAGAGTGTCTTCCTTCAATATGGAACGAAAGACGTTGTTTCTCGCGAGCAGGCCACAAAATACCTGAACGCCTTCAGCTCTAAAGACAAGAAGATGGAGTTCTACGATAGCGGCCACGCCCTCAACTCAGCCGCCCGTCTCGACCGCGACAAATGGCTGCAACAAAAACTACACTTCAAGAATTTGGATGAGAAGGCGCTGGGGGAGATTCCGCAGCTCAAATAGATTCGCAGAAAAACGAGACCGTCTATTCCCACCCTTTCGCAAAAAAGCGCGAAAGGATGGGGCACCCACCGAATCGAGAGGGATAGAGAAAGGCGACCATCTCTCATGTTGGAAAGTCATGTCGATATGCAACGAGTAATCTTTATTGATGTGGATGACACGCTAGTTCGATCCGTAGGAACAAAGCGAATTGCCACGATAACTGTGGGTGCCCCATCCTTTGCGGCCCCATGTTTCAGCTAAGAACATCGCGAAGCCGGTGTCGGCCGCAAAGGGTGGGTTAGATCAATCTTCGATCTTTACCGGCCCCGGCTCACCCAGATAGTAAAACCTATAGCTACTCCACCGCCATTGTTCGGGTGACTCGACCAGGCCGCGCTTGACCGGGTTGCGGTGAATGTAGCGCAGTTTCTCAATGATCTTCTTTTTGGTAAAGACATTGAAATCATAAAAGCGGGGCTGCCAGAAAGCTGGTGGGAGTTCCCCGTGGGCTGAGCTTTTCACTTTGCTAAGACATAGCCGCGAGACCCGTTGTTTTAGGACCTGCATGACAAGGGAGACAGTCGTTTCGCGAGGCTCTCCGATCAACAGATGAACATGCTCCGGCATGACGACGTAGCCGATGACAGAGAACTCGTATTTCTGTCGCACTTCTTCAAAGATTTCCAGGAAGATGTCTCTGCGATAGGCGGAGCCAAGAAATGGCTTGCGGTCGTGGCAACTGCACGTGATGTAGTGGAAGTCTCCGCCGCCGTACCATCTGCGCAGTCCTTTTGGCATGGTGGGGATTTTATCAACGTACTCCCTGCTGAACGACCGAGCGTGGTATTGAGATTCTGGAAACCCACCCTTTGCGTCACCATGATTTTTGTGAGTTCCGACGACCTACAGGACGCAAAGGATGGGGCACCCACGGCATGGCGAGGGGCACGAAAATCAAAACAGTTCACCGCGGGTGCTCTGTCAAGATGTCCTATTTCGTCATTGATTCGCTGGCTGGAATGCGGTACGCTCTGGCAGCCCTCAGGGGTGGAACCATCCTCGATCTTTGAAAAAACAAGCCGTTAGCCATTAGCACTTAGCCTTTAGCCAAACCTGCAACCTCTCAGCCGAGGGCTTGAGCTTGGGCCGTCCAAGCTCCGTGCAAGCTCCGTCCAAGCTCCGTGCAAGCTCCGTCCAAGGGCCGTGCAAGCTCCGTCCAAGGGCCGTCCAAGGAGCGAATTGAGGAAGTCTTTTGTTTGCAACAAGAGTTTAAAAAAGGCCGGGTAGGGGAGAAAAGATCGCCGGAATCGCCGTGATCGGAAACCAAAAGCCTTCACGAGGAACCACAGGCGGGGGCACCTCCACCCCGTCACGCGAAGCGCGCGCCCCATCCCAGATTGCGCAAAACCGGCGCAATCCGGGAGCCCTGGCGTCGGGGACCCCGGGGCTGTGCCACACAATTCTCGTCGCCCCTAAACCCTCAACTCCACCACCGTCGCGCCCGCTCCTCCTTCATTCTGTGGAGGCTCGGCGACCGTGGCCACATGCGGATGCTTCTGCAACAACTGCCGGAGCGCCTTGCGCAGAATCCCCATGCCGCTCCCGTGGACAATCCTGACCCGCGACAAGCCGGCCAGGAACGCCCGGTCCAGGAATTTTTCCACTTCGTCCGAAGCCTGGTCTACTGTCTGGCCGATCACGTTGATTTCGGTCGGGGCGTTCCCGTCTTCGCGGACAGACACGGAAATTCCGCGGGCGCGGGCCGCGGCCACCGGAGTCGCGCCGCTGCCGGGCGCGCTGCGCATGAAAACTTCGGCAATGTCGCTGCGCGGGACCTTCATCTTCATGGCGCCCATTTCCACTTCAAAGGTGTTGTCGTCAACCTTGCGCTTGACGATGGCCGTCCGGCCCAGCGACTTCAGTTTCACGGTGTCACCCTCTGACACGTGCTTGACCTCATGCGGACGCGCATGCGGATCGCCCTGGTCAGCGCCCGACTTGTGGGCCACCACGCCGGCATCAAACTGCTCCTTGAATTCGCGACGTAGTCTGGCTATGCGCTGCTCGGCCTGCTTGCTCAGCTTCTGCTGCGCAGCGCGCTCCTGCACGGCGTTCACCGATTCGCGCACCTGGTACTCAAAGTCGCGGATGAGCGATTCCAGCTTGCCCTCAAACTCGCGCGTCTTCTTTTGTTGTTCGCGCGCGCCGTCGGCTTCCAGGCGTTTGAGCTCGCGGGCCATTTCGGTTTCGCGCTCCTGCGCGGCGCGGCGTTCGCGCTCCAGATCGCGCAGCTCGGAATGCAGCTTGTCCAGGAACTTGCTTACGTCCTGCGTCTGTGTGCCCAGTTTTTTGCGCGCGGCTTCAATGATCTCCGGATTCAGGCCGAGCCGCCCGGCGATGTTGATGCCCGCGGACGCGCCCGGCACGCCCACTTGCAGCTCATACGTAGGTTGAAGGGTTTTTTCGTCAAAGCCCACGGCCGCGTTGAGCACGCCAGTCGTGTTCGCCGCATAAACTTTCAACGACGTGTGGTGCGTGGAGATCACGGTGACCGCGCCGATTCGACGGAAGTGTTCAGCAATGGCCACGGCCAACGCCGCGCCTTCTTCCGGATCAGTGGCCGAACCAAGCTCGTCCAGGAGCACGAGCGAGCGCGCCGTTGCGGTGCGCGACATGAAATCAATGTTGGTCACGTGCGCGGAAAAGGTTGACAGGTTCTGTTCAATCGATTGGTAGTCGCCAATGTCTGCCAGCGCGGCGTCAAACATCGGCAGCCGCGCGGTGGTTGCCGGAACTGGAACTCCGGCCTGTGCGATGAGCGCCATCAGACCGATGGTCTTCAGTCCCACGGTTTTGCCGCCGGTGTTGGGGCCGCTGATGATCAGCTGACGGTGGGCGGAATCCATCTCCAGCGTGAGCGGAACAACTTTGCCGGAGGATTTTGCGCGCATATTGCGCTGTAATAAAGGATGGCGAGCATCACGCAACTCGAGAAAATCTTCGGTCAGCTCCGGACGCACGCAGTCATAGTCCAGGCCAAAGCGCGCCTTGCCAAACTGGAGCTCCACTTCGGCCATCACGTCAACCGCGATGGCGATGGGCTCAGCGTGCTCGCCAATCTTAGACGTCATCTCTTGCAGGATGCGGCGCACTTCCGCCATCTCTTCTTCCAGCAGGCGCACGAGGTCGTTGTTCTGTTCGATGGTCTCCAGCGGTTCGATGAAGACGGTCTGGCCGCTCGACGACGCTCCGTGTACCACGCCTTGCACGCGTTTGCGCTGCTCAGTCTTTACGGGGATAACAAAACGCTCGCCGCGGATGGTGACCAGTTCATCCTGCGCCGCGCCGCCTTCGGCCAGCCTCCGCAGATAGCCGCGCAGAGACTCCTGGATCGTGCGCTTCTGCTTTTCCACTTCGCGACGGATGCGGTTCAGTTCACTCGAAGCCCGGTCATCGAGGGTGCCGTCAGGGAGGATCTTGTTGCGGAAATATTTTAGAAGCTCGGTGAAGTCGGCAATTTGCAAAGCCAGGGCTTGCATGCCTTGCCAGCCGTTGTCTTTGAGTACGGTGTCCGGCGGATGCAACGCCATCTCGCGCCACTCGGCGGCTTTGTCGGCAAGAAGAAGGATGTCGCGAATCTCTTCCAGTTCCAGCACCGAGCCACGGATCTTGGACTTGGCTAGTAACTGCCGTCCGTCAAACAGGCCGGAAAATTCCAGCCGTCCGCCGGACGAAAGAAACTTTCGCGTCTCCGCGGCAAGCTGCTGTTGTTGCGCGATCCACGCGCGGTCGCTGGACGGCGCAAGCTCTGCCACGCGCGCCTTACCCAGCGGTGAGCTGACGTATGCCGCAAGCAGGTCGCGAAACTGGTCAAATTCCAGTACGCGCGCCGACGAATGTTTGAGAGGCGAAGGGACCATGCATCATGATGTTATCGCAAAGGCGCGAACGCACGCTGCTAGCCCGGCGCACGGGCCTCGATCTTTGCTAAACTTTCTCTTTATGGCCTTTCCCATCACTCGCCTTCGCCGCATGCGCCAGTCTGAGCCGCTGCGCTCTCTGGTGCGTGAAACCCATCTTGAGCCCGGCAACTTTATTTATCCGTTGTTTGTCTGTCCGGGCGAGCACGTGCGCAAGGAGATCAGCTCCATGCCCGGCGTGTTCAACATCTCCGTGGACGAAGCCGTAAAAGAAGCGCGCGAAGCCAAGTCCCTTGGCCTGGGCGGCATTATTCTCTTCGGACTGCCGGAGAAGAAGGACGAAATCGCCACCGGCGCCTGGGACGATGACGGCATCGTCCAGCGCGCCACGCGGGCCATCAAGAAGGAAGTTCCCGGACTGGTGGTGATCGGCGATGTTTGCCTGTGTGAGTACATGTCGCACGGCCATTGCGGCATAGTGCAGGCCAAAAAGCCTCCCGTTGAAACTCCAATGCGCGTGCGGGTTGTCTCCAACCGCGATCAGCTTGCCGCCGTCACTACTGAGCTGGCGGAAGTCGCTGCCGCCACGGAGTACGAGATCCTCAACGATCCTACGCTCGACCTGCTGGCGAAAACGGCGGTGGCCCAGGCCCGCGCCGGCATGGACATCATCGCGCCTTCTGACATGATGGATGGCCGCGTTGCCGCCATCCGCAAAGGACTGGACGACGCCGGCTACACCAACACGCCTATCCTTTCCTATGCCGCAAAATTCGCGTCGGGATTTTACGGCCCGTTCCGCGAAGCCGCTGACTCGGCTCCAAAATTCGGCGACCGCAAGTCGTATCAAATGGACGGAGCCAATCTGCGCGAAGCCATGCGGGAAATCCGCCTCGATCTGCAGGAAGGCGCGGACATGATCATGGTTAAGCCGGCCATGGCTTATTTGGATGTGATTGCCGAAGCGCGCCGCCGGTTTGACGTGCCGATCTCGGCTTACCAGGTGTCCGGCGAGTACTCCATGTTGCAAGCGGCGTTTGCCAAGGGCTGGCTGGAACGCGATCGCGTGATCCTGGAATCGCTGCAATCCATCAAGCGCGCCGGCGCCAGCATCATCCTTACTTATTTTGCGAAGGACGCGGCCAGGCTGTTGGGCTGAAACCAGGAAACCAAAATACTCGGTCTCTGGCATCGTTGCCGCTTGCTCTCACAACAGGGAACCATAACTCGGCATGAAGGCCCGGCACTCAATTGGCGCCTCTGTTTGCAGGCCGCTATACTCCAGGAGTTTCATGCTAAGTTCCTGTTTTGCGCTGGAGCAGGCTTGCCCTGAATTATTTTGCCCACACGCCGACTGGATTTCGCGTTTTAGACTTCTCAACTCCGCAGCGAGCGCGGCCGCCCGGGTGGAATAAATCGAGCACGGGGCCGGCGAAGCAAAACCCTGGGCCACAGGCTTTGTTATTTGCGAGCGGGTGTTTACGCAGGCCGCGCCATTCCAAAGGCTGCCTCCAGGGCAAAACCTGACCGCGGCCCTTGCGACGCATTTTCCATTCTGGTCCGTAGCCTGACCGGGACCGCAGCTTTGGCAGCCAGTTCCAACGCAGCTTTGTTGGACCATGGGTACAGCCTTGCCGGGATTGTCCGCGGTAACTGCGGGCGGACATGGTCCGGCGCCACTGCATCCTTCATGGACCACAGGCACAGTCTTGCCCGGATTGTCCACGGTCACCGCGGGTGGGCATGGTCCCGTACCGCTGCAACCTTCATGGATTACGGGCACAGACTTGGCGCCAGTTTCCGCTATCGCGGCAGAAGGACAAGGCTCCGTACTGCATGCCAGGCCATTGGCCCGGTGCGCGGACGGCTCTTCCGCGGATACTTTCGTGGGAGTTGACACTACAAACTTGGCTTTGTCTCCCGCTATTTCTTTTGCAGCCGGTTCCATGGTTCCTTGGGCCGGTCGCGTGTTTTCCGGTTTTGCATCGGTGATCGGTGACGGCGGAGCTACAGAATGGGGCGCCGGCATTTCCGGCGAAACATTGGTTCTGACACTGGGCGCGGAGGGTGTGCCATCATGCGGTCTGCCGCCATGCCTGCCGGTGCTGGAACTATTTCTGGAGCTATTCGGCGATGGATCTTTGCGGTGATGGCTAGAATCGGGCGTCTTGGACGGCGATGAGTGCGCTCCAGAATTGTTCGAGGTCGTAGCCGGCGCGCTCGGCTTTGGGCTGGGGTGGTGATGCGGCGTTGGCGTCGGTTTCGGCTTCTCGTGGTGTTCCCCTAACAAAGGTAGGCCAAACAATGCAACTGCAACTATCAAACCAGATCGCCGCACCAACACCTCCTGATAGCTAAGCTTCTAGTTTAGTTGCCGTCAGTCCCTAAAACTACATTTAATCTATTGCGGGTTAAACTATGGTCCACCAGCAATGGTATGTGTCCTCGGGCGGGAAGCTCAAATTTACAAAGCGTTGCATTCTTTAGGTCATGTGGCGTTAGTGCCCGCTCTCGCCTTCCTCTCCCTCTTCTTCTTCGTCCTCATCTTCGCCTTCAGCCACGCGATGCAAGGTGCGCACGTTCTTGAAAGTCAAGAAGGCAACCAGGCAAATCGCCAGTGCCACCACGCCGGCGGCTCCGTAACGGACCACGGGTCCCGGACCAATATGTTTCTGTGCGTCCAGTAAATTCTTCATGTCGCGTTGATACGCGGTCTGCGCGGCCATTTCAGAATTGAAAGTGGACAACTCCTTCTTTGTGCTTCGATAGCGGTTCAGTAGCTCTTCAGGCAGACCTTGTCCGGCAGGCGCCTGTCTGCGCAGATCCATGAGCGGCCGCGCAAACTGCGTATACCACTGCTGCTCGCGCGCGATCAGGTCTTGAAGCATCTTGTCATTCTTAGCGCCGTCATCGCGCTGCGCTAGCCGTTCCACCAGGTCTTTGTTCAAGTGGACGAGATCTTCGTAAGCCGAGTTGCCGTCCAGCATGAACCGGTGCAACGCCACATCCATGCTGTCCAGCGCAAAGATGGCTTCTTGGCGATTTTCATATTGGCGCAACGCCGTGCTGTGGTCGTTGATGGCGCCATCCAGTTGGTGCAGGTGGTATGCCGTCCAACTCAGCCCGGCCACGGCCACCAAGCTTAGCGTCAGCAACACGAAAACAGACAAGTGCGCCATCACGGCCGGTCGGCGCGCGGACGAAGAGACCTCTTCCAGGGATGTCATAGAGCAAGCAGGCTAGCACAGCAGGATGGGGCGAAAAAGAAACCAAGGTGCTGGCAGACGAGGCCATTGGAGCATTCGCAGGCAATCGTTCGTCATCCCGTAGACCGTTAGCGGGCAGAAAAACCAAAGACCGCGCAGGGCGGCCTTCAGTTTTACTTTGGACGTCGAATTTATTAATTACATTGATTCAGACTGGCCAAAACGAAGATCGGTTAGCTGCCTTTGATCTTGCGCATAATCCACACCAGAATCACCGCGCCCACAAAGGCCACCAGGATGGTATAGATCAACCCGCCTTGTCCAGCAGCGCCGAACATGCGCATGAGCCATCCGCCCAGCACCGCGCCAATAATCCCCAGGATAATGTCGCCAAAAACGCCATAGCCTGATCCCTTCATGACTTTGCCTGCTGCCCAACCGGCAACCAGGCCTACCAGGATCCACCAAAGAAAATTCATAGTACCCCTCCTTTGAAACTCGCTGCACCAGGCAGGACTGCCTCCAGTCGCGCTCGGCGAGTAAATTCGAGCGCCATCCTATATGAAATTGGTCGGATTGTCCCGTGTAAGCGCCCCCACTAAAACCCTCTCGAATCCTTATCCGCGTTACCGATATCTAATGGAAGCAGAGAAATTTCGTGGACACTCGCTTTGGGCACTGCTTAACGCTGATCATCGTGTCCGATGCGGCCAATTGCTAATTGCCAAATGCTAATTGCTGATTAGTGCTGACTGCTCGTTTACAATCAACTGTTTGCCCTTGGAATGATTTCTTTGCAGGAGAGCGCTTACCTTGCCAGACACTATTTATGACGTTGCCATTATCGGCGGCGGTCCCGGCGGTTACACCGCTGCCATCCGCGCCGGCCAGCTTGGACTGAAAACCTGCCTCATCGAGCGGGACGCAAAACTCGGCGGTACCTGCCTGCATGTCGGCTGCATTCCCACCAAGGCGCTGCTCTTCCATGCCGAAGTCTATGACCACATCAAGTCCGCGGCAGAGTACGGTATTGACGGCCTGGGCACAGGCAGCGTCAACTGGAAAACCATCCAGGACCGCAAAGCCGCCATCGTGACCAAGCACACCAAGGGCCTGGACTTTTTGATGCGCAAGAACAAAGTCACCGTAGTGCGCGGCTACGGCAACCTTACCGGCCCCGCCAAAGGCGGAGTCCACACCGTGGACGTTACTGGTGACGGCGGCGCGAAGTCGCAAATTCAAGCCAAGAATCTCATCCTGGCCACCGGATCGTACGCCCGCATGCTGCCCGGCCTTCAGGCGGACGACCGCATCCTCACCAATATTGAAGTCCTCAGCCTCGGCGCAATTCCCAAATCTCTGGTCGTCATCGGATCGGGTGCGGTGGGCGTGGAGTTTGCTTCCATCTATCGTTCCTTCGGCGCGGAAGTTACAGTCATCGAAATGCTGCCGCGCATCGTCCCCGTGGAAGACGAAGACGTAAGCAAAGAACTGCTTCGCAACTTCAAGAAAAAAGGCATCAACTGCTTCGTCAACACCAAAGTAGAGAAAGTCGAAAAGACCAAGGACGGCGTTTCCATCAGCTTTACTCCGCAGGGCGAAGCCACTCAAAAAATTGAAGCCGAAAAAGTTCTTATTGCCGTGGGCCGCGGACCGAACACCGAAAAAGTTGGCCTGGAAAAACTGCCCAACATCAAGACCGAACGCGGATACGTCCATGTAAACGAGTGGATGGAGACGGGAGAAAAAACTATTTACGCCATCGGTGATATCGTCGCCGGATTCCCGCAGCTGGCGCACTCCGGCGCCATGGCCGGAATCGTTGCTGTCACGCGCATCGCCGGCAAACCCGCCAAGCCAATGAACAAGAACCGCATCCCCGGCGCCACCTACTGCGAACCGCAGATCGGCAGCGTTGGACTGACAGAAGCCAAAGCCAAGGAAGCCGGGCTCCAGATCAAGGTTGGCAAGTTCCCCTTCACCGCCAACTCCAAGGCCAGCATCATTGACCAGCACGAAGGCTTCATCAAGGTTGTCGCCGACGCCAAGTTCGGCGAGATTCTTGGTGTGCACATCATCGGGCCCATCGCCACCGAACTGATCGCAGAAGCCGTGGCCGTGATGGAACTGGAAGGAACGGTCGAAGACTTGATGTTTACCGTCCACGCGCATCCCACGGTTTCTGAAGGCATGCTTGATGCGTTCAGTGCCGTGGAAGGCAAAGCGATTAATGCTTAGTTTCTGTCGCTGCGCTCCAAACCGCTTGAGATTCTTGTCAAAGCGACGAGTTGTCAGCGCTTGAAACAGCGGGCGAGGCACGCTAGTCGGCCCCGCCCTTTTATTTCGCCGGCCAGTCTCTATCAACTTTGCCTTGTTCCTGAATTGCGGACCAGCGGAGATTGACATGGCATATGCTTTAGCTGGGCTACTAATTGCTAGTTGCCAATTGCCAGCGGCTAACCGCCGAGTGTCTTTTGCGCAATCTGTGTTCATCCGTGGAGATCAGTGGTTAGAATTGCCTTATGCAGCTCCGCGTCATCAACGTTCTCTGGCTTGGCCGCGTCGACTACCAGACCGGACTCGACCTCCAGCAGACTATCGTTAGTTTGGTCAAAGAAAGACGCATCGGCCACACGCTGCTTTTGCTCGAACATCCGCCAGTGATTACCCTGGGCCGTAACGCCAGCGAGAGCAACATTGTCGCGCCGCGCGAGTTCCTGGACAGCAAAGGCGTGGAGCTTTTCGAAACCAACCGCGGTGGCGACGTCACGTTCCATGGTCCCGGACAACTCGTCGGCTATCCTATTTTCAATCTGCGCGCGTTTGAGCCGCGTATCGGCGCCGTAGAGTTTGTCCGTAGGATCGAAGAAGTCCTAATCCGTACTTGCGGCGATCTGGGCGTCTTCACCGAACGCATTGCCGGACTCACCGGTGTCTGGACGCAGAATGCTCCCCCACCAGCGCCTGCGGCTGCACAAAGAAAGATCGCGGCCATTGGCGTACACATTTCCCGTGCCGTCTCTTCGCACGGCTTTGCCCTGAACGTGGCCACGGACCTGGACTACTTCAAGATGATTGTCCCTTGCGGGATCACTGACAAACCAGTTACGTCGCTGGCCGTCGAGATGCCCATATCTGCCGAGCAGGGTTCCAGTGTGCCACGCGCCATCCCGACACTCGAGGAATCCGCCCAGATGGCTTCGCGCAATTTTGGACGCGTCTTCGAAGCACAAACCCTCTGGCTGGAGTCGTTGGACGACCTTCTGGCTTCCGCTCCGCCCGAATCTGAAAATGGTTTGGCTCAATTATCCGCCCCTGCAAATCAGGACACTCCGGCCCGTGCACCGAAAGCCGTTCGCCAGCTGGCGGGCGATGAAGATATTTATCTGGCGTAGTCTCTTGGCTTTTTTGAAACCCCGAGCATAGCGAGGAGGTCCTTATCACAAACGTGCTCATCAACGGGTCTAAGATCGATCTCGCTCGTCCCACCCGAGGCTTATTGGATTGTAGGGTTCTCTCGCTACGCTCGAGATTTCAAAAAAAGATTCCTCCTTGTCTCCGTGTCTCCGTGTCTCCGTGGTAGGTGTTAACGGTATAAACTGTTACTTCGCATGGCCACCAAATCCAAATCCGCAAAAAGCGCCCGCAGCAAACCTGCTGTCTCCAGGACTTCATCCAACGGCAAGACGTCTTCCCGCAAAACTGCGCCGATCAAAGCTTCCGCCAACGGCCGTCCGGCTCCTTCCGGAAAAGCGCCCGCCATCCACGTGAACCAATACGGCATTCCCGACTGGCGCCTGGAGCACCCGGAATTCGCAGTCCGCGAAATTACCAGCGGCCCTGAGGTCCACTACGAAATCAGCGGCAAGCTCAATACGCCGGTGCCGCCTCTGCGCGAATCGAAGTACATGAATAAAGACCAGCATCTCGCGCTCTATCGCTGGATGCTGATGAACCGCCGCATGGAAGTCGCGCTGGAAAATCTCTACAAGCAAAGCAAAGTGGTCGGCGGCGTGTACTTTGGCCTGGGACAGGAAGCCTGCTCCTGCGCTTCGGCCTTTGCTCTGGGAAAAGACGACTGGTTTGCTCCCATGATCCGCAACCAGGGCGCGCAGCTGGTCCGCGGCTTCCACGCCCGCGACATCATGATGCAGTACATGGCCAAGGCGGGTTCGCCCACGCACGGCAAAGATGGCACCTCGCATTACGGCGACATTGAAAAGCGCCAGATGGTGGCGCCCATTTCCATGCTCGGCGATCTCCTCCCCGTAATGGCCGGGGTCTCGCTCGGCGCGCGCATGCAAGGCCGTGAACTTGCCTGCCTTACATGGATCGGTGATGGAGGCCAGTCCACCGGCGTCAGCTATGAAGGCATCAACTTTGCCGCCGTCCGCAAGCTCGGACTGGTACTGATCATTGAAAGCAATCTCTGGGCTTACTCCACGCCCACCGAATATCAAGTCAACGTGAAGGACTTGGCCAACCGCGCTATCGGCTACGGCATGCCCGGCGTAATCATTGACGGCACGGACGCCTGCCAGGTGTACGACGCTACTTACGAAGCCGTGCAGCGCGCCCATCGCGGCGAAGGACCAACTCTCATCGAAGCCAAGCTGATGCGCATGAAAGGCCACGCCATTCATGACGCAGCAGCCTACGTCCCCAAAGAGATGCACGAGTTCTGGCGCAAGCGCGATTGCATAGACCGCTTCCAGAAATATCTCATCGAAAAGAAATGGCTCACGCTCGTGCAGGATGCCGAGCTGATGGCCGGAGTGGAAAAAGAAATCGACGCCGAACGCGAGTTTGCTGAGAATTCTCCGATGCCCGAAGGCCACACGGCCGCCGAAGGCGTTTATTGCGACGGCACATGCCACGCCATCAAGCCCAAGTACGCGATGCCGAAGAAAGCCCGGCGGAGCGAAAGTAAGTTGAAAGAAACGGAAGCGGCAATACATTTTAAATAGTTTTTCGCCGCAGATTTACGCAGATCAACGCAGATTTTGACATCGCTTTTTCTTGATCAGCGTTCATCCGCGCGAATCCGCGGTAAAAAGGTTTTTGAGACATGGCCCAAGCAACCTATCTCGAAGCAATCCGGCAAGGACTCTGGGAAGAGATGGAGTCTGACCCCACCGTCTTTTGTATTGGTGAAGACATTGGCATCTACGGCGGCGCGTTCAAAGTGACGGACGGTTTCGTCCACCACTTTGGCCCGCAGCGCGTCATTGACACGCCTATCGCCGAATCGGCCATCGTCGGTGCGGCGTTTGGCGCGGCGCTCACCGGCATGCGTCCCGTCGCCGAGTTCCAGTTCATGGACTTCATCGGCTGCGCCTTCAACCAGATCGTGAACATGGTGGCCAAGTCGCACTACCGCTGGGGCGCGCCTGCTCCGCTGGTTCTGCGCGGACCATGCGGAGGCGGCGTCCACGGCGGCCCGTTCCATTCGCAGAATCCCGAAATGTATTTCGTCCACACGCCGGGGATGAAAGTCGTCGCCCCGTCCACGCCCGCGGACGCCAAGGGCCTGATCAAGTCCGCCGTCCGCGACAACAATCCCGTTCTGTTCCTGGAACACAAATTTCTCTATCGCCGCATCAAGGACGAAGTCCCTGAAGGCGACTACACCGTGCCCATCGGCAAGGCGCGCCTGCATCGTGCCGGACGCGACCTCAGCATCATTACTTATGCCGCCATGGTGCACACCGCGCAGGAAGCCGCCGATCTGCTGGCCAAAGAAGGTATCGAAGTCGAGATTCTTGACCTGCGCACGCTGCTCCCGCTGGATCGCGAAGCCATCGCGCAAACGGTGAAGAAGACGAACAAGGTTATTCTGCTCCATGAAGACACGCGCACCGGCGGACTGGCGGGCGAAATCGCGGCCATTATTAATGAAGAAGCTTTTGAAGATCTGGACGGCCCCATCGTCCGCATCACGTCGCTCGATACGCCCGTTCCCTTCTCGCCTCCGCTGGAACATTTCTTTTTGCCGAAGGTCGAAGACGTAGTGCGGGAAGCGCGGAAGCTGCATGCGTACTGAAGCAATTGGCAAATAGCCAAACACAGTTTCTTACCACTGATGAACACCGATACCACTGATCTGAGTTGGACAAAAACCAAAACCCTTACCGCGGATTGCGCGGATGAGAGCGGATCGCAACGGGAGTTCTGAGAACTTAAGTCTTGATGAGTGTCAGCAGCGTTGATCAGCGGTAAGACTCGGGTTTGGTCAATTGCTATTTGCATTTCGTGCGGAGTTCGGGTAAACCCGCGCGGCTTCAGAACGCAGTCTTCTTTTCGCAACGCTGCCGGACCACCACCAGTATCCGGCTTTGCAGATCTAACATCACGGCGTCCGTCCACAGGTGGGCGTACCAGTTAAAGTCCGTGGAAACGCGGTGCTGGCTGGAAAGATGCAACCTGGTTACGCCGTTAGACAGCGGTTCCAGACGGTACTCTCCGCGCAAGACATCAAAATAAGCGCCACCCACGCGCACGTGCTCATCCAGCGTGGTTGCGGGAATCTGATCAGTCTGCGCGGCAATCGTAAAGCCGAGACGCTGCTGTGGTTCCCATACGTCCACCGTTTCAATGAAGGCCAGCCCTCCGGTAAAGGACGCGTTGCGAACCCCGCCCACGCCTTCGTGCGATAAAGTCGCTTCCACCGGATCGGGAATGCCAATACGCCGGCTCCATGAATTTGGCAATTCGTCACGGCGGATGGCCGGCACGCGCTGAATGTTTTTCCAGATCACTTCCGGCGGCGCCTGGATGTCGATCACGTTTTCCACGCGACGCACTTCCGGCGGAGCCGCGGCCGGTTGCTCCAACAACATGGAGAGAAGAGGCAACACCATCACGCAGCTCATGGTGAATTTGCGCGCGCGGCCGTTGCGCACGTTGCGCGCGGTGGCTCCACCTGCCAGGCCTCCCAAGGTGGCCAGCAAAAATGCCGCCGGCGCCAGCATGACAACGCAGATGAGGCCTTCCAGAAGTAACAGCATCACCGCCACCAGGGACCCGGCTACCGGCAGCCAAGGCAATAAGGCCCAAATGTATTTGCGCTGGCCCTGCCGGATTTCCGCCACGTACACGGCGATGAACCCCATGGCAAATGGCATCAGCAATATGAATCCGGCCGACATCACCACCACGTAATCGCGCGTACGCGGAAAGGACGCGAGAAGCCGAATTACGGCCCCATACACAATTCCGACGCCGGTCCCGGCCAGCAACAGTTTGAGATTGCGGCGTGGTCCGAGGTTGGTTATTTCAAGACTGTTTTCGACCATCGCCAGGCTCCTGTATTGAACTTGTTCAACTATGCAACACAGCGCCCGTTGCCGTCAAGGAAAAATTGAACGTGTTCATTAAGCACACCTCTAAGCCTGTAAGTTACACCCCGACCCCGAAATATCCGACCCGTTCTTGTGTAAGAATGGCTCCGCATGCACTACTTATTAAAAACCGAACCTTCTGCATACAGCTTTGCGGACCTGCAAAAGAGCGACACCACCATCTGGGACGGAGTAAACAATCCCGTAGCCGTGAAGCATCTGCGGGAGATGCAGAAAGGCGCCAAGCTGGTGATTTATCACACCGGTGACGAACGCACGGCCGTAGGTACGGCCACCGTGGAATCGGTGGACGCCGCCGATCCGAAGAACCCGTGCGTGAAGATCAAAGTAGGCAAGGCCATTGCCGCACCCAGGACTCTCACGGAGATCAAAGCCAGCAAGCTTTTCGCGGACTCGCCTCTGGTCCGCCAAGGAAGGCTCTCCGTGGTTCCGCTGACCAGCGCGCAATTCGATTGGCTGACGGGACGATGAATCGACAAGATTTCAATATCCAGTGTTAGGACCACCCGCGGACCGAGCCAACGTCCGGCCACGTGCCAACGGCATTCGCCAATTCCTTGTTTTATAATCAAAAGTTGCTCATACCCATCCGAATTACATCTGTGGAAGGAACTAAATGCCAACCGATATAGTCATGCCCCAGATGGGCGAATCCATTTTTGAAGGCACGATCACCAAGTGGCTGAAAAAGCCCGGTGACAAAGTCCAGCGCGACGAGCCCTTGTTTGAAATCTCCACTGACAAGGTGGACGCGGAAATCCCCGCCCCGGCCAGCGGCATATTGAAAGAGATCAAAATCCAGGCTGGCGCCACCGTGCAGGTGAATACGGTGGTCGGGTTGATTGATGCCGAAGGCTCGGCGGTTGTAGCCGCACCGCAGGCGGGAAAGCCTGCCGCACCGCAACCGGCAGCATCGGCGGCTTCCGCCCCGGCGACATCTCAAGCTACCGCGCCGCAAGCCTCTGCACCCCAAGCCGCAAGCCCCAGTGGCAACGGCGGACCTGGCGTTGACGTGGTAATGCCGCAGATGGGCGAATCCATTTTTGAAGGCACAATTACCAAGTGGCTCAAAAAAGTCGGCGACAAGGTGCAGCGTGACGAACCGCTGTTTGAAATCTCCACGGACAAAGTGGACGCGGAGATTCCCGCGCCTTCCACCGGCGTACTGCGTGAAATTAAGGTAAAGGAAGGGACCACCGTCCAGGTCAACAGCGTGGTCGCTGTGATTGGCGGAGTGGGAGTTGCTGCACCGGCACCGGGCATTGCTGCGCTACCCGTCCAACCCGCAACGCAACCCCAGGCTGTTGCGGCGCAAGCACCAGCCGCGCCGCAGCGCGCTGCCGCACCTGCGATCGATCGCGGAGGCGAATCCGTTCGCTCTTCACCACTGGTCCGGCGCATTGCGCGTGAACAGAACGTCGACCTGGGCGCCGTCCCCGGCACCGGCCTGGGCGGACGCATCAGCAAGACCGACATTCTCGGCTTTATCCAGCAACATGGTCCGGGCAGCACGGCTCCGGTTCGCGCCGCGGCAACTTCTGCTGCGTCCCAAACGGCTGCGGTAACTCAGACTCAGCCAGCCGCGACTCAGACACAGCAGAAACCGGCGGCTCCGGCTCATGTGTATCAGCCCATGACCGGCGAAGCCGTTCCCATGACGCCCATGCGCAAAAAGATTGCCGAGCGCATGGTGGAATCCAAGCGCACCAGCGCGCACGTCCACAGCATCTTTAAGGTGGACATGACGCGCGTGGTCAAGTTGCGGGAAAAAGTCCGCAAGCAATGGGAAGCGCGCCACGGCGTTAAGCTCACGTTCATGCCGTTCATCGCCAAGGCGCTGATGCATGGCATCCGCACCAAGCCCATCATCAATTCATCGGTGATCGGCGAAAACATTCAGTACCACAAGAACATCAACATCGGCATTGCCGTAGCTTTGGAGTGGGGCTTGATCGTGCCCGTGGTCAAAGGCGCGGAAAACCTGAGCTTTGTGGGCTTGCAACGGGCCGTTGTGGATCTGGGTGAGCGAGCGCGCAACAAAAAGCTCCTTCCCGACGACGTCCAGGGCGGCACCATCACCATTACCAACCCGGGGATTTATGGTCCGCAATTTGGGACCCCGATCATCCTGCAGCCGCAGGTGGCGATCCTGGGCATGGGCGGCATCTTCAAGGAGCCCGTAGTCATGACGGACGAAGACGGCAACGATTCCATCGCCGTGCGGCACATCATCCGTCTGGTACTGGGCTACGATCACCGCATTGTGGACGGCGCGGATGCTGACCAGTTCCTGGTGGCAGTGAGGGACTATTTGCAGAACTTCAACGACGATATCGGGTAAACAGTTAAGGTAAACACCTCTGATGAAGGGCCCTTTTACAGGGCCTTTACATCCAGGGTGCTGGTATCCGGCTGAACGCTGCGCACACCACTCGTAATGTTACCGGCGTGCTACAACCATGGCAAAGTGCTGCGCATCAAGGTTAGAATCCATGGATACGATATCGCTGGCTGACGTGTGCAGCGAACCGTTTTTTGCCTGCTGGAGGGCTGACTGATGAGCAGAATTCTTGGTTTATTTGCGCTAACTTGCGCGCTTTTGGAGATGGTTGCCTGTGGCGGAGGCGGCGGTACGCCCACGCCAACACCCACTCCCACGCCTACGCCCAACGCCCAGAGCGTGACCCCATCCTGCGGAGCTCAGCAGGGAGGATGCAGCACAACGAGCGTGAGTGTGGTTCTGGCGACCACGCAGAGATTCATCGCAAATAGCTTTACTGGCACGGTTGCCTGGAGCGTGAACAGCGTTGCTGGCGGAAACGCCACTGTGGGAACAATTGACTCCACGGGCCTATATACCGCGCCATCCACCCAGCCTTCGCCGAACACAATTACGGTAACGGCTACCGCTGGAACACAGACGGCCAGCGTGGCTGCGGCCGTGGTTTATCCCAACCACAACCAGGACCAGCAAGCCGGCGCCATTAAGCTGGGCAGTTCCGGCGGCAATGCCACGGATACGGGCACCAACGTATGCTGCATCGGCACCCTGGGATCGTTAGTCACCCGCGGCGGCCTGTTCTTTATCTTGAGCAACAACCATGTGCTGGACAAGTCCAGCTTTGGTGCTCCGGGTGACCAGATCAGGCAAGCCGGCGCGGCGGCATGTTTCTCCAGTTCGCAAGTTGTGGCCACATTGACGCAAGGCGCAGCTCTGGCTCCGGCAGGCACCACGGTAGGACGGACCGGAGCGGCCCCCAGCAACGTGGACGCGGCCATTGCACAAGTAGTCTCAACGACTCTTTCCGTTGACAACGTAGCGGGCGTTCCCACCGGAACCATTCTGGATCTGGGCGCGGCAGGCGCCACTACAATTGCGGACGCACCGCCTTCCGCCACGCTGGCTGCACCCGCCACCGTGCTCGCCAATAACACGCAGGTGGCTAAAAGCGGCAGAACCTCCAGCCTCACTTGTTCCACCTTGTCGTCAGTGAGTACGGGGATATCTGTGTCCTACGAGACGTCGTGCGGCAGCAATGTAACTGCGTTTATCGCCACGTTCACGAACCAGGTAATTGTCAACGGCGGCACCTTCAGCGCGTCCGGCGATTCGGGCTCGCTGATTGTCACCGCGGACCAGGCACGGCCCCTGGCCTTGCTGTACGGTGGCAGCAGCACCAGCACCGTCGGCAATCCAATCCAGGACGTCCTAGGTGCTTTCCTAAGTGGCGCCAATGCGGCAACGATGGTCGGCGGGGCTGATCACGCTGTTAGCTGCAAAGCGTCCCTGGACGTGGCGCCGTTCTCGACAACGGCGAGCGCATCAGCAGCCACCGTTCTGGCTCCGCAAGAACGTCAGCGGGCCACCATGGTCCAGCAGTTACACGCGAAAACCATAATGCGTGACGCGGTGGTGCAGTCCGTAACCGTTGGAGCCAGCGATGATAATCCTGGCGAAGGCGCGTTGGTGGTGGAAGTCTCGGCGGTGCCGCGCACTCCCATCCCGGCGGTGATCGACGGCGTCCGCACCAAGGTTGTGTATTCCGCGCAGGCGGCGGTGATGCAACCCCGGATCACGGAAGCCGACATCACCCGAACCGTGGCGATCAAAGA
>Ga0209069_10000389_pt1 | contig 19572 bp, 20 predicted proteins | sample Str013_2_FD_187202 | JGI IMG/M metagenome (GOLD analysis project Ga0209069, IMG submission 187202) | Freshwater sediment microbial communities in response to fracking from Pennsylvania, USA - Straight Creek_MetaG_SC_2013 (SPAdes) (version 2) | ecosystem: Environmental > Aquatic > Freshwater >...
AATGAGTCCGCACTCACCAAACGCGCCTGAACCTCAACACCGGGCCGCAAAAATACCGCCCGTTCAGCTTCAGCAAGTTCAATTGGCCTTGGCTCTCCACCCTCAATATTCATTTGCCAGATACTGAGTGCGCGCTGTTTGGAGGCAACCAAACGCAAGCTGGGATGAGGTGAGAATATCACCCGCTCAAAATCTTCTGCAGCCACGGAGGCCAGCGCAGCAGGATCCAAAGGCGGCATGTCCTGGGCGTGATAGGCCTCATGCCAAGCCCATTCCATCCGCGCCACATCCGCCAGATACGGCAATGAAGCCGCAGGTGCAAAGCCCTCAATAAACCCGGCAAAGCCCGCACCATAGTTGAGCAAGATGGGAGAGTCTGGCGGCGATGTGGCTACAAAAACACGCGCCATCGCGGTCATGAATTCATCGCCCACAATGCGAGTGACAGCCGGAAAGGATTGTTTCAACGCATCAATGAGCCCCACCACCACATTGTTGCGGTAAACCGAAAACCGCCTGAGGCTTGGCTCACCGTCTGGCCCAACCAATCCCGCTGGCAACAGCGCATCGGGATTGAGAATGGCCGCACCAAATTCTTTTTGCCTGTCACTCAGCAGCATGTTTCATGCCTTTGAACATGATGGCTTCAGCGCGCTGGGCTTCGGCCTGAAGTTCGCTTAACGAAGGCAGATCAGCATCCCATTCAATCAGTGTGGGCATCGCGCCAGTGCGCGCCACAACATATTCATAGAGTTCCCAAACCCCTTGATCGACGGGGCGGTTATGCGTGTCGATATAAAGCGGCCTGCCCTTTTCATCTTGCTCAGGTGTGAAGCCCGCCAGATGAATCTCCTTCACTTGGTGCAGCGGGAAGGCATCAATATATTTAAACCTGTCCCACTGTTGATTGGCGGCGGAAATAAAGACATTGTTTACATCCAGCAACAGCGCGCAACCGCTGCGCTTGGCCACTTCAGCGATGAAATCGGTTTCAGCATAGGTGCTCTCGGCAAATGCCAAATAGGTAGTCGGGTTTTCCAACGCCATCTGCACCCCCAGTGCCTCTTGCACCTGGTCCACATGAGCCACCACATTGCGCAAAGTTTCGGCAGTGTAAGGCACAGGCAGCAGGTCATTCAAAAAGCCAGCGTCATGGGTTGACCACGCCAAATGCTCAGAAAACTGCGCTGGCTTGAAGCGCTCAATCAGCCCACGCAAGCGTTTGAGGTGATCAGCGTCCAAATCCCGCACCGCGCCAATGGAAAGGCCAACGCCGTGCAACGACAGGGGATAATGTTCACGAATGGCTTCGAGATAACGCAACGGCGGGCCACCCTCGCCCATATAATTCTCGGCGTGAACTTCAAAGAATCCGATATCGGGCTGTTCCGCCAGAATCTGTTTGTAGTGAGGGGCCTTCAAGCCAACTCCGCCGCGCGCCGGAAGTGCATTTTTCGCCATCATGTCTCTGCCTCCGCTTGGTTCGGGAACAGGAATGGCATGGAGATCGCGTGATCCCCCTGCCATTCCCGATCGTCATCGCTTTAAGCGGCTGGCTTCAACATGCCGTGGCCCTTAGGCGTGTTCATGGCTTCACATGAACCCTTGGGCACCAGCTTGAAGGCATTGCCCTGATAGTCGGTGGTGCTGGTGCCAGCGCATGTTGTGCCTGCGCCTGCGAAGCAATCATTCTGGCCCTTCAAGGCAACGCCAAAACATTGTTCCATTTTGCCACCAGCCAATTCAGTCTTGGTCATTTCCTGCTTCTTCATCATGTCTTCTTTCGACATCATGTCGGCATGTGCGGCCATTGAGCCGAGAGCAACAGCAAAGGCACCTGCAATGGCGCTGGCGATAAGACGGTTTGACATAAGTTTGTCCTCCTGAATGAGACATTGGGTTAAGGGCGCGGTGCCGAAGAGAACCGCGCCTGAAAAACCAATTCGCAAACAATTCTATCAACTTGAACTCACAAAGCCGTTGAACACGGACTTGTGAAAAGGCATGAAATTCACGTGACTAAAGGACAGGCAATTTACGAAAACTCAATTGGGTTCAAACTAAGGTTCCTACACTACGCCCAAACAGGAATTGCCCCACTATGGACATCGCGCTTACGCAAGCCCTCAATAAACTAGCCGGCACAAACGCAGCACTTGATGCGGTTATGATCGCAATTACCATCTATGGAATCTTTGCTTTGGTTTTCGCGGTAATTTTGCTCTGGTGGAAACAGGCAGAGCGTTCCGAGGCAAGAAATGCCTGTGTTGTCGCGGGCCTGTCATTTCTGGCCAGCCTTGCATTCAATCAGCTTTTGCTGCTGTTTGTTCATCGCATACGCCCTTATGACGCAGGCGTGAGCCATTTGTTGATTGCAGCAAACCCCGATTGGTCCTTCCCGTCTGATCATGCCACAGCAGCGGCGGCCATCGTTGCTGCTCTATGGTTCAAACACCTTCGTTCCATTGCCAAAATTCTGTCGGCAGTTGCAATTCTGATCTGCGTCTCGCGTGTCTACGTTGGCGTTCACTATTTTTCAGATATTCTGGGGGGAGTGGCGATCGGCGTTTTCACCGCTGCTGTGGTGGCCCGCTGCTTTCGCAACAGCAGTTGGTATGCGCAACGCATCACCAGCATCTTATAATTGACCGATTGTCATGGGATCGACGCAAGCATTCAAATGTAAGTGATACTGTCGCAGGTTTGATCTAGGCCATATTGCCAAGCGTTGAAGTGGCGTAAGATCGTTCTTAGCTACGGCAAACTTGGTCTCATCTTCAGGGAGAGAATTCGGTGCCAAATGGCAATTCTAGTGGCGGCTTGTTAAGGCCTCAGAAGGGCAAATCGCTGGGCAGGGCCTTGCGCTGGCTTTCGGTTGTGCCCATTCTTGGTGCTGGTGCCTACCTCATGTTTTTTGCGCCCAGCCCGGCGTCGGTTTCAATCGTCAACGCAACGGTGGAATCTTTTGCCTTTGAAGTCAGCGCGCCAGAGCTGATGCATCTGCCGCTCACGGGCTTCACCATCATCAACCCGCTTGAGCCAGCCGCCCCAGCCGCCGCACCGGTGGTTGCCAAGGGCAAGGCCAAAAAGGCTGTGCCCGTGGTTGTCAAACCCGTTTGTTCAACGGGCATGCTCGTCCCCACGTTAGGAACGCGCGTAATCTATACGCGCTTTGGTGATGACCCGGTGAGTGTGACCTTGGAAAGAAGTGACGGCCAGCCTGTTGGCCAGTTTGAAGGCGGCACCCAAGAGCTTTCCGAGTCGGTGAAAAAATCACCCCAGATCAAACTCATGGCAACCATCAAAGACGACAAGGATAAAGAGAAGGATGGCAGCACCTGTGATGGCAAGCCTTTGCCGCGGCTGCCCGTCTACGGCTTCGGCGATTTGGGGTCAGAGTCTGGCCCCACTGGTCAAACATCGGGCAAAAACCTTGGCACCTTGATTGAGGGCACCGTGGATGTTCTGGCCCATTCCGTCCAAGTGCGAAGCACGATGGCCGCAACCTCACAAGTATATTCCACCAACAACCAAACCGTTTTGCCGCCGGGTTCTCGCCTTGTGCAATTTGCGCCCGGCGATGGCCCCAAACTGCCATGGATTGGCTTTGCCGTTGTGGGCGATTCGTCGATTGAACTGCACATCAACAGTGATGCCAAACGCTTGGCCATCATCCGCCCGGGGCATGAGAGCCAGCCTGAAATTCTTTCCATCGGCCTGCTCACCCAGGTGTCCAATGATCCAATCCTGGCCACCATCCAAATCGTTGGCGCATTGTTGTTCTCAGTCTTTCAGGTGCTGGGCAGATTTCTGATGGGCGGCAGCACAAGGCGCGGCTTTGACATTTAGCTGCTGCAAGCTAGTTCACCAATCCGCCACGCGGTTTCCGCCCACAAATTGTGCGCTTTTGGCCGTGTATTCAAACAGCTCAATGCGCTCACCTGATGGGCCTTGGGTCCAGGCTTGCCAAGTATCATCACAGCCATATTTCTTATCGGTGACCTCAACGCCCTTGGCGCGGATTTGCGCGATGGCATCGTCAATGGAGGTGACCTCAAAGCAGAAATGGTTGATGGCACCCAACGACGGAAACGGCGCCTCGGAATGATGGAAAATCTCAATCCAAGTACGCGCACCCGCCTCAATATAAAGGCCGATCTTCTCGCCGTTCTTGGAAAACTCGAAAGCCTTGTTCAGCCCCAGCACGTCACAATAAAAATGTTCAGATGCCGCAAGGTCATGCGTCATCATGCAACTATGGGCGATTTGTTTGACGAAACTCATTCACTGGCTCCCGTTTGCAATTGTTTGATGCGCTGTTTGGTCATGCGGGCCTTGCAGCCGTAGTAAAGCATCGGCTCGCCGCTGCCGCTATGCATTTCGAAGGCTTGCCATTTGCATTCGGCTTCTGCGAACGCCAGCCATGAACGCTGTGACACCAGCAACGCATCTTTGTATTCGGTTTTGCCCGTATCTTTATCGGAGTCCTCAGCCTGAGACCTGAGTTTCGGCCAGATGGCATTGAGCTCTTTGTCAGCCGATTCAAAATCCAACGCCGCGCATTGGGTCATGTCATTCTGTGTGATTGGGTTTTTACAGTCCAGCTTGTCTTCGGCCACAGCTTGGCTGGTGAAAATCAAAAGTGCCGCCAGCCATTTCATTGTCGCTCTCCGCATTGCCAATGGGGGCAAGCTTGCCATAGACTGGCGCGAAAGCAAATCAGGGCGACACATGTCCACACCAACTTATTATGCACCCCACGGCGGCCTGCCACCGCAGAGCCAACTGCTCACCGGCCGCGCCGTTTTCACAGAAGCCTATGCCGTCATACCCAAAGGTGTGATGATGGATATTGTCACCAGCTTTCTGCCGGGCTGGGAGAAAACCCGCACCTGGATCATCGCGCGGCCCCTTTCGGGTTTCGCCGAAACCTTCTCGCAATATATCATGGAAGTTTCCAAAGGCGGCGGCTCCACAGCGCCAGAGCCTGACAAGGACGCTGAAGGCGTGATCTTTGTGGTCGAAGGCGAAGGTGTGCTGCATGTGGATGGCCAAGACCATCATCTCGTGCCCGGCTCATACGCCTATTTACCGCCGGGGGAACATTGGCGCTTTCGTAACGAGGCGGCCGCCCCCGTGCGGTTTCACTGGGTTCGCAAAGCCTATGAAGCAGTGCATGGCCTTGCCAAGCCAACAGCTTTCGTCACCCACGAAAGCAAGGCCGAAACGGTGGTGATGCCAGACACCAATGGCGCCTGGTCAACCACGCGCTTTGTGCACCCCACCAATCTTGCCCATGACATGCATGTGAACATCGTGAATTTTGAACCAGGCGGCGTCATTCCCTTTGCTGAGACGCATGTGATGGAGCACGGGCTCTATGTGCTCGAAGGCAAGGCGGTTTACCGCCTGAACAATGATTGGGTGGAAGTTGAAGCAGGCGATTTCATGTGGCTGCGCGCTTTCTGCCCGCAAGCTTGCTACGCTGGTGGGCCGGGGCGGTTTCGATATCTATTGTACAAGGACGTAAACCGCCACGCACGGCTGCGTTACAAATGAAAATTGAACCGCTGACGCGCGAGGCCTTCGCTCCCTTTGGCGAGGTGATTGAAACTGCCGGCACGCCGTTGCACATCAACCAGGGCTTTGCTGACCGCTTTGACGACCTGTGCAAAGTGGATGTGATTGAGGGCGGTGTGGTCAAAGTTTCAATCTTCGAGGCGCGGCCACGACCTCAGCCGATCAAGATTGATTTGATGGAGCGCCATCCCTTGGGATCGCAAGCTTTCTATCCGTTGCAGAATGAAGATTGGTTGGTGCTGGTGTGTGCTCACCCGCTTGATGCAAACAGCTTCCGCTGCTTTCGCGCAACGGGCCAGCAGGGTGTGAATTATGCCCGCAACGTGTGGCATTTTCCGCTGCTGGTATTTGCCCCTTCCCGCTTCATCATTGTTGATCGCAAAGGGCCGGGGGTGAATTTGGACGAAGTGACGTTGAAGGTTGAACTTTCATTGGCGATTTAACACCGTCATCCCGACGAAAGTCGCCACCCCCATCAGCCTCTGACATGGGCCCCGTGTCGTTGCACGGGGTGACGAGAAAACCAATTTCCCAGCCGCTTCACCAGCCCACAAAACTGCGTCACATCATCCTGTGGCGTGGCCCATGACAACACCAACCGCGCACAACATTCGTTCGCGGCCAAACCATCCAGCGGCCAATCATAAAACTTGGCACCCTCTTTTTGCAGCGCCTCAAACAAACGGCGCGGCATGATGGGGAACACTTCATTGGCTTCAACCGGCGCAGCAAGCCGAACCCCTGCAACAGCTTCAAGTGCCGCCGCAACTTCCGCCGCTAACACATTGGCGCGACTCGCATTTTCTAACCACAAATCATTCTTCAAATAGGCCAGTAGTTGCGCCGACAAATAGCGACCTTTGGACAAAAGCTGCCCTGCCCGTTTGCGCCGATACAGAAAGTCTGCAGCCAGTGTCTCATCAAAAAACACCACGGCTTCCAAAATCATCGCGCCGTTTTTGGTGCCGCCGAATGACAGAACATCAATGCCCGATTTCCAGGTCATCTCGGCAGGCGTGCAGCCCAAATATGAAAGAGCATTGGCAAAACGCGCCCCGTCCATGTGGCTTCTCATGCCATGTTGGCGCGCCAGAGTGGTCAGTACTTTGATCTCATCCGGTGTATAAACCGTGCCCAACTCCGTGGCCTGCGAGAGTGAAAATGCCGCTGGCTTGGCCCCATGTTCGCCGTGCACAAATTGCGCCAACTTTGCTGCCACTGCCTCAGGCGTTATCTTGTTGCCCGTGCCTGAAACGGTAATCAGTTTGGCCCCGCCGGTGAAGAGTTCCGGGCAATTACATTCATCGGTATTGATGTGTGCACCCTCGTGGCAAATGATGCCTCCAAAGGCCGGGCACAGGGCAGAGAGTCCCAAGCTGTTGGCCCCCGTGCCATTCAACACGAAAAACACTTTCACTTTCTTCTCGAAGATTTTCGAGAGTGCCGCTTCCGACTCCGCTGCACCATCATCATGGCAATAGGACACATCGGTGAGGCGCGCATTGGCCTCCACCATCGCCTGCATAATATTTGCGTGCACGCCGTAAACGTTGTCAGAATTGAAATTCATGGGAGATGTGACCTAGCCTGCGAGATTGATGGGAACACGGATGTAGTGGACGCCATTTGAATCCGCAGGCGGCAATTTGCCAGCGCGCATATTCACCTGGATAGAGGGCATCAGCAGTGTAGGCGCTGACAAGGTTTTATCGCGCGCCTGGCGCATGGCCACAAAATCCGCTTCGCTCACGCCCTCATGCACATGCACATTGTTGGCGCGTTCTGCCGCCACCGTGGTTTCCCACACATAGCTGGTGCGACCGTCTTTCGGCAGATAATCATGGCACATGAAAAGCCGCGTCTCGGGTGGCAATGCCAGAAGCCGCTTGATCGATTGATAGAGTTGGGCGGCATCCCCTCCCGGAAAATCCGCCCGCGCCGTGCCATAATCCGGCATGAACAAAGTGTCGCCCACAAAAACCGCATCGCCAATTTTGTATGACACGCAAGCTGGCGTATGGCCGGGCGTGGCAATTACCTCCACATCAAGCGCACCAATTTTAAAATGCTCCCCATCTTTCACGAGGCGATCAAATTCCGCGCCACTGCCTGAAACATCTTGCGCGTTGAAAATCGGGCGGAAGATATTCTGCACCTCACGAATGCGCTCACCAATCAGGACCCGCGCACCGGTTTTCAGCTTGATATAAGGGGCCCCCGAAAGATGGTCGGCATGCACATGGGTTTCCAAAACCAGCTCGATTTTGCTGCACAATTCAGCGGATTTCGCCAGCACCCGATTGGCAGACTCGACCGATGATTTCCCGGAGGCATAGTCATAGTCAAATACAGGGTCGATCACGGCTGCCAATTTGGTGGCAGGGTCAACCACAAGATAGGTGACGGTGTGGGTGGGCTCATCAAAAAACGAATGAATGATCGGGCTGTTCATGATGTCACCTTTGCCCGTGAAGATAGACTTTATATGCGTGAATTTCAATATTCACGGCAACACCCGGCCGAGGTTGAGAATGCCCTTAGGGTCGAACAAGTTCTTTATGCCGCGCATCAGTTCAAGCTCTAGCGGCGTTTTGATATGCGGCATGTCAATGGCCTTCAATTTGCCAATGCCATGTTCAGCGCTGATGGAGCCGTGGCGCTTCAGCACCTCGGCAAACACCACTTCATTCATGCCGCGCCATTGATCAAGATAGGCCTGTTTGTTCATCTCCACAGGCTGGGTGACGTTGTAATGCATATTGCCGTCGCCCATATGGCCGAAGCAAATCACCCGTGCCGTGGGCATGAATTTCGCCACCGCATTTGTGGCGGCATCAATGAAATCCGGCAACTGTGATACGGGCACAGATACGTCGTGCTTGATCGATCCCCCTTCAAACTTCTGAGACTCGGAAAGACATTCGCGCACATTCCAAAAACTCTTGCGCTGAGCTTCGGATTGGGCAAGTGCCGCGTCAGTGACCAGCCCCTGCTCCAGCGCTTTGCCCAAGCCCTCTTCAATCACCCCGGGGTTGGCATCAGCCGCTTCAAACAACACATACCAAGGTGATGCCGTGGTCAGTGGATTGGCGGCTTTCAAATGCTTCACGGCAAAACCTATGCCGATGTCCGGCATCAGCTCAAACGCCACAAGGCGGTTGCCACTTTCACCGCGCATCAGGTTCAACAAATGCAACGCCGCTTCTGGCGAGGGCACCGCACAGAATGCCGTGTCATGGCGTTTGGGCTTGGGATAGAGTTTCAACACCGCAGCGGTGATCACGCCCAAAGTGCCTTCAGCGCCGATGAACAAGTCTTTGAGATCATAACCAGTATTGTCTTTGCGCAGAGATTTGAGTCCATTCCATACCCGCCCATCTGCCAGCACAACTTCAAGGCCCAGGCACTGGTCACGCGCGGGCCCGAACGCCAAAACGTTCAGGCCGCCCGCATTGGTGGAAAGATTGCCACCGATGCGACAGCTGCCCTCTGAGGCAAGCGACAAGCCCAACTGTCGGTCGACCCCATCAGCCGCCGCTTGAATGTTCTGCAAAATGCAACCGCCTTCGACGGTGATGGAATTGTCAGCCGCGTTCACATCAATGATGCGCGTCATCCGGTTGAGGGACAGTAACACCTCGTCGCCGAGCGGAATCTGGCCATTGACCAAGCCGGTGTTGCCAGATTGCGGCACAATTTTAGTGCCCGTCTCATGCGCCAATTTCAGAATGGCAGAAACTTCGGCTGTATTGGCCGGACGTAACACCACTGGTGTTTCACCGCGCCACATATCACGCCACTCGCGCAAGTAAGGCACCTGGGTTTCTTTGTCGGTGATGGCATTTTTTTCGCCAACAGTGGCGATGAATTGGGCAATAAGAGATTGATCCATTTTATCCTCGGGGCGCCGCCGCCCGGCGCAAGCGGTCGTTGATGGCTTCACCTAAGCCATGGCGTGGAATTTCGGCAACCGCAATCACCGCGGGGCGCTTTCCATCAAGTTCATGCAACATGGCAAACAGATTGGCAGCAGCTTCCACCACATCGCCCTTGCGCGATAAATTCAATGGCGCGTCAAAATCGCCAAAGCCCAGCCGCGCCTCGCCTGCGCGCCAGTCGCGTGCACCAAGCCGCATGGCCGCTGAGGGCGCATAGTGGCTTTCAAGCTGGCCTGGCGCATGCAGTGGACCTTGTTCAGGGGCCGCCAGTTCACGCCCCAACGCCTCTTCAATCTCGCGCCGCGCCAAACCGCCAGAGCGCAGCAAACGCGGCGTGTCATCAAGAAAACTCACAATGGTGGATTCAACACCGACAGCGCAAGCCCCGCCATCCAAAATCATTTGCACCTTTTCACCTAAGCCATCGCGCACATGTTGCGCCGTGGTGGGGCTGATGCGGCCGGAAGGGTTGGCCGATGGGGCCACCACTGGACGCCCCACGGCACGGATCAACTCCATCGCCAAAGGATGGCGCGGCACACGCAGCGCAATTGAAGGCAAGCCCGCCGAGGCCAAAAGGGAAACAGCGCATCCTGCCCGGCGCGGCAGAACCAGCGTCAATGGCCCCGGCCAAAACTGCGCAGCAAGCGTCAGCGCCCCTGCCGGAAATTCAGCGTAAGCAAAAGCCTGTTCAACATCTTCCACATGCGCAATCAGCGGGTTGAACGTGGGCCGCCCTTTGGCTGCATAGATTTTCGCCACGGCAAGGTCATTGGTGGCATCCGCCCCCAAGCCGTAAACTGTCTCGGTGGGGAAGACCACAAGCCCCCCGTCACGTATAATCTCAGCTGCCTGCGCCACATCACTCATGGCCGCAGCCTATAGCTGATCAGCGCATCTCAAACAATTCGTGATGAAAGTCTTCGCTCTTCAAGCCATGCTTCATCAAATCGAGCTTTAACGCGGCGGCAAAGCGTGATGGCCCGCAGAACCACACGCTGGCAGACTTCCAATCTGGAACATCCTTGCGGATTTTCTCACCCGTCAAGCGGCCATGCAAAGGCGTGATCATCAAATGCAGGTTAACCCCACTGCGCGTTGCATCACGCCGCATCATGTCATGGGCCTCAGTGGCCTGCACGGGATCAGAGTGAAACAGATCGATGGGCTTGGCCTCAGGCTTTTCAATCAACTGTTCCATGCGCGCCACAAACGGTGTGATGCCAATGCCGCCCGAAACCCAGATCTGGCGGGCCTTGCCATCATCAAAATTGAAACGCCCATAAGGCCCCTCAACAATCAGCTTGGCCCCAATAGGAAGCTTGCTGGCGAGATCCTTCGTGGCATCGCCCAGCTCCTTGACGATGAATGAAATGCGGTTGCTTTTGCCGTTCCATGCTGAGGCTATGGTGAACGGATGTGCCCCCCACATGCGACGTGCCCGAACGAAAACAAACTGCCCGGGCCTGTGGCCCTTCCAGCCTTTGTCCATTTCCATCTCAACCAGTAAAGTATGCACATCAGCAAAATGCCGTTTGGACGTAACCGTGCCTTCCACTTTGCGGCTGGCACCAATCATCCGGAACAAGGCCATCAGCGCGGCAACGCTGCCGATCACATAAATGGGTGCCATCAAAAACCCGATCGGCTGTGTCCAATAGGTGCTGCGCATCAACACCACAGAGTGGAACACCAGAACCAGAAACACGAATGGCACCAAGCGGTGAGTGAGGGCGAAAACGTGATAGGGAATTTTCTTGATCAGCGCCACGGCCACCAGCGCGATCAAAATCCATAGCGCAGGCTGCGCCACGCCATGTGCAGGTCCTTCAAGATTGCCGAAAAACCCTTGCGACGCGGCATCAGCTGTGGCACCCGCAGCGCGCGGTCCGTGATGGCCATTGGGGCTTTGCGCCGTCAACCAATGCGCCACGGCAATCACCATGGCAGAAATGGAAAACCACTTGTGCAGGCGGTACATCTTATCAAGGCCCATAAACCAATTTTCCATCCACGCCGGACGCACCGCCAGCAAGGTTGAAAACGCCATCATGCCAATCGCCAAAACGCCAGACAGTTGTGTGAAAGAAATGCCAAATTTCTGCGCGTCATAAGGCGACAGATAGAGGCTGTCAGAAAGAAACCAGGCCAGAGCCACGAGCAAAGTAAAAAGTGCCGCCAAAGCGAATGACTTGCGCATGAAAAGTGGCTCCCCAGTTGTTTCAAAGAAGTGAACTTAGGATGTGTTTGCCGAGGTGGCAATGCAGGTGACAGATTCCGAGGCCTACGCCACACAGTTGACTCGATCTGTTCATTCCACAGGGGCAACAGTCTGCATAAGCCGATCAGGGCAAAAAATATTTTGATCTAAGAAAAATACTGTGCTTACTTTCTCGTATAAAATTCACAATCGCATCGATTACCTTAGGCTTGTGGTTCTCTCTGGTTCCATTGCAAGCCTATGCATCTGAGAACGGCGCAAACGATTATCTCAAGACCCTATCTTCGAAAGATCAAGCAAGGATGCTTGGAAAGGTAGTCGGCGAAGGATGCGTAGGTAAAATGGCATTTTATCAGGGTAGTGCGGATGACCACGCCTTGCGCGCAAATGAAATGCCCCCAATGCAAGGCCATGAACACGATTCCATTTGGAGCGTGAAGTGTTCCAATGGGAAAAGTTATTCGGTGGGAGTTTTCCCCAAAGGCGGCTCCCAAGTTTTAGAATGCTCCGTATTAGAAGCAATGCACGGCGGTCATTGTTTCAAAAAATTTCAATGAACATGACATCGTCTTGAATCTGCGCGGAATTTGTCAGATATCGCCCGACTAAGCTGAGCTTGCCCCTACCCCTCGCCGCGAAATTCAACTACACCCCAAAAATGTCCACCTTCGTCTTCACCCACCCCGCATCTCTGGCCCATGAAACCCCTGCGGGCCATCCTGAGCGGATTGACCGCATTCGCGCGGTGCATCAGGTGATTGCCTCGCCGTTATTCAAGCCACTGGTTCACCGTGAGGCCCCACTAGGCACTGAGGCACAAATCTTGCTTGCCCACACAGAAGAGCATTATCGCCACATCATTGCGGTGGCGCCAGAACACGGCTTTGAATATCTTGAGCCTTCCACCGCCATGAGCGCCGGCACCTTGCCTGCGGCCCTTCGTGCTGTGGGTGGAGCCTGTTCCGCGGTGGACTCCGTTCTGAAAGGAGAGGCCAGCAATGCTTTCCTCGCCATGCGACCGCCCGGCCACCATGCAGAGAGCGGCCGCGCCATGGATTTCTGCCTGTTCAACCAAGCTGCCATCGCCGCCCTCCACGCCCGCGCCAAACATGGCCTGAAGCGCGTGGCAGTGGTGGATTTCGACGTGCACCACGGCAATGGTACGCAAGACATATTCTGGAATGACCGCGATCTGTTCTATGGCTCCACTCACCAAATGCCGCTTTATCCTGGCACGGGTGCAGCCAGCGAAACCGGCACGGGCAATATTTTCAACGCGCCGTTGAAAGCCGGTGATGGCCGGGCTGAATTTCAGACGGCGATGGAAAATGTGATCCTGCCCGCACTCAATTTGTTTGAGCCGGAACTGCTGATCATCTCGGCGGGTTTTGATGCCCATATTCGCGATCCGCTCGGCAGCTTGGAACTGGTCGAAGAAGATTTCGCCTGGGCCACGCAAGAGTTGATGGATCTCGCTGATCTTCACTGTGGCGGCAAAATTGTATCTGTGCTCGAAGGCGGCTATGATCTGCAAGGATTGGCGGGCGGTGTTGGCGTGCATTTGCAAACGCTGATGCATGGCCACGCGCTGAATATTGAACAGGATGAAGACGAAGATGACTGAGGCAGATATTTCCACACTGAGTTTTGAGAAGGCCTTGGCAGAGCTGGAAGCAATTGTTGCACGCCTTGAAGGCGGCAAAGTTGAGCTGGAAGAGTCGATTAAGATCTATGAACGCGGCGAAGCCTTGCGCAAACATTGTGATGCCAAACTGGCCGAAGCCGAAGCACGCATTGAAAAAATCACACTCTCCCCACAAGGCAAGCCCACGGGCGTAACCAAGTTGGATGTTGAGTGAACACGTCCGAAAAACTTCGCCTTGATGAGGCGCTTGTGGCGCGCGGGCTTTACACTTCGCGCGCACGGGCGCGTGATGCCGTTTTGCGCGGCACGATTTTGGTGAACGGTGAACCGGCGCGCAAACCATCGCAGAATATTTATCCTGAGCAGGTGATTGCGGTGGCCGATGGCGCGCAGGCCTATGTGTCTCGCGCCGCACTGAAATTGATCCACGCGATGGATCATTTCAAACTTGAAGCAAAGGGCAGGCGAGCCCTTGACCTTGGCGCATCAACAGGCGGCTTCTGCCAGGTGTTGTTGGAGCGCGGTGCTACAGAGGTGATCGCCATCGAAGTGGGCCACGGCCAGATGGTGTTGGAAGACCCGCGCATCAAGCTGATGGAAGGCATGAACGCGCGCGATTTAACAGTTGAGGAAGTTCCTCAAAATGTCTCGCTAATCACTTGTGATGTAAGCTTTATTCCGCTTCACATCGCGCTGGAGGCAGCACTTGATCTGGTGGCCGAAGGATCGTGGCTTGTGGCTTTGGTAAAACCGCAGTTTGAAGTGGGCCGCAGTGGCCTGGCGCGCGGCGGCATCGTGCGCGATGCGGGCCTGCGCCAACAGGCCTGCGAAGATGTGGCCGACTATGTGCGCCGCAAAGGCTGGCGTGTGTTGGGCGTGATTGATTCCCCCATGGATGGCGGTGATGGAAATGAAGAATATTTGTTGGCGGCTGTGAAATAGATTTCCTTGTCATTCCTGCACTTGTTGCGGGGACCCAACTTTGCAACGCGCCCATGGTTCGCCGGAATGAATCCGGCGATGACAAGTTCGAAAGACTAAGCCAGCAACCGAGCCGCCCGAACCCACCAATTGGGATGCAGCCGCGCCAATTGCCCCGCCACGTTTTCAGCCTCGGCAAAATCCCGCGCGATGCCGAAGCATGTGGCCCCTGAACCTGACATCAAAACCGGAAACAGCGTGGTCTTATGCAACGCTGAAAGCACATTCGAAATTTGCGGTTGGGTCTGAATGGCAGCTGCGGTCATGTCATTGCGCCACTGCGCACGTGTTGGCGCAGGCCGCATCTCACCCACTTTCAAACCCATGGCCTTGAACACTTCAGCAGTTGAACAAGGCACAAGCGGATTGACCAGAACCAAGGCGGGCGGCAGCTGTTCTGTCAGTACACTGATCTTTTCGCCGATGCCCTCCATGAGGCAAGGTTGCCCGCGAAAACACACAGGTACATCTGCACCAAGACCTGTTGCAAGACTGGTGATGTCATTCTCGCTGAGGCTTGCAGCAGTGATCCGCAACAACGCCCGCAACATCGCTGCTGCATCGGCAGAACCACCGCCGATGCCAGAGGCAACGGGCAAATTCTTTTCCAGCCTCACACGCACTTGCGGCAAGGCCCTGCGCGCGGCCAACCAAGAATAAGATTTCCAAATGCTGTTGCTGACATCACGGGGCACATCCGCAGCAAAGGCACCTGTAACCTCCAGCACATTCATATCGGCAGGCTCAACCACCAGCACATCGGCCACATCAGCAAACACCACCACTGAAGAAAGCTCATGATAGCCATCGGCCCTGCGCCCTAAGACGCAGAGCGAAAGATTGACCTTCGCGGGTGCCCGTTCGGTGCCGGCAGACATCAACCGTTATCAGGTTTCTTTTCAGGTTCTGCGGCTGCTGGTGGTGCCGCATCAGCTGGCTTATCGGCCACAACGGGCGGCAAGCCGTCCTTCAACTTCCCCTGCAAGCGCGGCAGGTCAGCAGGGTCAGGATGGTTATCAATGGCATGCTGCCACTGAAAGCGCGCTTCCAATTCACGGCCAGAGCGCCAGTAAACGTCACCCAAATGATCGGCAATTGTGGGGTCAGATGGGATCAAATCCACTGCTCGTTCACAGTAAGTCGTGGCATCCGTATAATTCTTCAGAACATAATAGGCCCAGCCCAAGCTGTCGGTGATGTAACCGTCATTCGGCTTCAAGTTGACCGCCTTTTTCACCATGCCCAGCGCTTCATCCAGATTGACACCGCGATCAATCATCGAATAGCCCAGATAGTTCAGAACCTGCGGGTCATCTTTGGAGAGCTGCAAGGCCTTGCGGAAATCAGCATCGCCCTTGTCATATTGTTTCATGTGATCAAATGAGATGCCGCGATCATAATAGACGTGCCAAATATTTGGCTCGCTGCCCTTCATCAAACCAAGGGCCTTGTCATAAGTCTCGGTCGCTTCCTTGTGCTGGTCATTGGAACGATAAATCCCAGCAAGCGTCACCAACGCGTCCACGTCCCCTGGTGTGCGTTGCACCAGTTGCGAAAGCCCGTCCACGGCCTCTGCCTTGTGGCCAAGGCGCAGTTGGTTCACCGCAATTTCCATGTCGGCAAAATCCCGCAACGCCGAAGCCTTTGAGATTTGTTGGTAGGACGCCGTTGATGCCACAATATCCTGCATCGTGGCCTGCGCACCGGCCAAGGTGGCCAGCACAAAATCGCGGTCATTGGTCAATGGCAAGGCCATTTGCGCAAAAGTTACAGCCGTCTCACCCGTGTCTTCACCACTCATCGCAGAAGCCACCGAGAACAACACTTCGCCTGCACCAGCAATCGGCGTTGGCGCAAAGGGCTGCGGCTTGGCGGCACCAGCCAGATTTGCCACCTGCTTGGTCAGCAACACATTGCCAGTGTCTTTGGCGAGATAGCTGCGATAAACCTTTTCAGCTTCAGGCTTCTTGCCTTGCCGCTCCAGGTAATTGCCATAAGCCTGCACCACGCGCAGTGAATCAGGTGCCATTTCAAAGGCTTTTTTATAGGCGGCATCAGCGCGCAAACTATTGCCCATAAAATCAGTGATGAGCGCGGTGTGGAATGCCTTGTAATTGTTAAATCCCGGCTGGCTATCCAGCTTGTCCAATTCCTTCAGTGCCGCATTCAAGTTATTTTCGCCCGCATAAGCCCAGGCACTGAGCAGCGCTGCCGTCAAGGTGCCAAAGGGTGTGTAGGATGCCTCGCTGAAATTGGCCCGCGCATCAGCATACCGATGATTGCGGAAATCTTTCAGGCCCAACACCAGCCGCGCGGTGCGCTGTTGGCTGTTGGATTTGATGACCTGCGGGGCAATGCCCTCGGCCTGGGTGATATCACCTTTCAACACATCAGCCAGAAAAAGCCGTTCAGCCAAAGAGCCATTGTTCGGATCTGTTTTCAGCGCAACCTTGGTATAATCCACCATGGCATCAAGATCATGAAATCGGCTTGCCATATGCGAAGCCAGATAGGCCCCAAAGGCCGTGGTATTGGGAGGCGCTTCCGCCGCAGCGGGGGTTGCAAACAAGCAGAGCAAGAGAAGGGTGCGAAGTTTCATTGAATGTCCAATAACTGTCCAAATCAATTTGGCAGATGCCACAAGATTGCGGTTTTTTCGCACGCGGAGCAAGAAAAAAGGCGGTAAGGTTTCCCCTACCGCCTTTTCACTTTTGGAGTGGCCTATTGCGAAATATACATATTTGCCAAGTTATTGCCAATTGATGTGAAGGCGCTTAGCACTTGCGTTGAATCAGTCAGATAGAAATACTTGGTCGAGTCTGAAGCACAAGTCTGAAGCAAGGGTGACTTGCCATCCACAGAACCAATGTCGATTTGTACGGTATAAACAATCGTGCCGGTTGACTTCACATTTGCACAAGTCAATTGCTGACGTGCGTCAATTGAAGCCTGATCAGTGTACCATCGGTCTTGGGTGTTCAAACCGTCGGTCAACAACACGACTGCCTTTTGATATTTGGAATTTGGATCCAGCGCCGGTACTGAGAAGGGGCCACCGCCAACCAATGACATCCAGCCCATTTCCAGACCGATATTCTGGTTCGTCGTGCCACCCGCCGCCATATTGTTGAACAATGTTTGGATGCTCGTCCAATCATAGCTCAACCCCATCACTTGCGCAGGGCAAGCGGTTTGGGTTGCAGGATAGAGTGACGCAGGAGTGTTCGTCGCTGGTTGAACCACGTTGGTGTCATAGTTACCCACATTCGGGCCCGTCATATCACCTCTGTCTGTTACACAGCCTGTCCATTGGGATTTCGAAACGGTATCCAATCCCCAGACTCCGCCCACGGACGTGCAGGTTGCAGAAGTTGTATAGTTGGAGAAAGTGATCTTTTTCTTTCCTTTCGCGCTATAACCCGCTGGCGCGCTACATATCATATAGTTGTCCCAGCCCACCCAGCTCGCGGTTGAGCTGCCAGAACCGACATTCACCGTATCAACGAACGGCACAACCGAAACATAAACGTCGCCGGGTTGTTTGGCTAACCCCTTCAATTGATTCAACAGGCTAGTCGATGCCGAAATTTCAGCTGGCAGTTTGCCTGACTGACTCATCGAACCAGTGTTATCCAGCACCATCGCCACTTCTAGCTTGGCACCCTGCTTCGTCACCGTTGATGCAGCACTCATCGTCAAGCTGTTCGTGCCGACGATGCCCATGAATATGGTATTAACCGTCACATCAGCACTTGCAGTAACCGTTGCGCCATTGTTGGTGACTTTGAAATTCGCGATTTTTTCACCGCCGGTGTTCAGATAATTGGCGTTAATATAGGTTTGTCCCTTGGCGGTCAGCGTCGCGGTATCTGTGACGGTGGTGAAGCTGGCAGCGTAAAGCGCAGCAGAATCCAGCGAAGCCCGCAATGCGGTTCGGGCATTGATAGCGCGCTCCAGGTCAATCGCCGCTCCGCCCGCAAGAATCATCGGTATCGCCGACAAAGCAGCCACGATAGACATCGATGCCCGCTGATCTTTGAAAAAATTGCCAACTGTTGCCATAGCTTTTGAAAACACGCCCATGTTTCACCTAACTGTTACGTCATTTGAATTTGGGTATTAGGTCAGAAAAGCTAATCAAGGGTTGTGGGGAATGGTTGCATTTTAGTGAACGGCTTCATCCAAACCGTAAATTGGCAAAGAACGTTATCAAGTGGTTACGCGTACTATGCCCCACATTGTCTGCCCATGCCTAAGATTGGATGCGCATGGCGTTCAACTGATTGGCAATTTTGGCGAAGGCCGCGGAAGGTGAAACAGCATCAGCATCGATCACATGGGCAGCGTCGGTTGCACAATTCTGCGTCAAGGCCACGTTCCTTGAAATGGTTGTGTTCAACTGAAAGGTCACAACGTAAACTTCGATGCCAGAAGCCTTGATCGCCTTACACATGGCCGTTGATTGCGTGTAAGTGTCGCCATTGGTAGGCGCACAGCCGATATGATCAGGCGGCTCAGCGGTACCAACGGTAGAACCATCGAGCGACGAAGTGCCCATGACCGGATCGCTGCCACTGATCACGCCATTGCAATAGCCTACATTGTAGTCACCGTCTGTCATCAGGATCATGACCTTGTGAACCTGATTGATGTTTGGGGTTGTCGAAGCATAGGATGGGCTGCCAACGGTCACCGAATAAGAAGCCGGCGCACTTGTTCCGCTCCACATACCAACATTTGGAGACAACGCATACCAACCCCAAGCTATACCAACTTGGCCAGCGGTTGAATAATTGGCGACCATCGAATTTATAGCTGTTGTCAAGGGAGCAGCGGTCACCGACAACGGAACCATCGGCGCAACTGCGCAGGTGTTGGGCAATGGACCAGAATTAATAAAATATGCGCGGCCGACCGGGTTGGCGGCCAGTGAAGTATCTGTATAGGCTTGCGCACCCGTGCGTTCAGTCACGCAGTTGGTGATCGGGAAAGTCCTTTGGCACGTGCTGCTGGCGCCACTGTTGTTGCACATGACACCCCAATAGGTATTTGCCCTATTGCCTGTGATCAGTGAATTCGTCGCAAATGTATAGTTTTGATAGCCAGGTGTGGCGCTTGTGCCAGACAAAATCGCACCACGCGCCGATTGAGCCAGCGCACTTGTTCCCATGTTGACCGAATTGTTATAGGGAATGGCCGCAATCTTT
>Ga0209069_10000391_pt1 | contig 19550 bp, 17 predicted proteins | sample Str013_2_FD_187202 | JGI IMG/M metagenome (GOLD analysis project Ga0209069, IMG submission 187202) | Freshwater sediment microbial communities in response to fracking from Pennsylvania, USA - Straight Creek_MetaG_SC_2013 (SPAdes) (version 2) | ecosystem: Environmental > Aquatic > Freshwater >...
GCGACGCCGTTCTGGATCCTTTTGTGTTTCATCGGGATCGGCGCCGGCAATGCCGGATATCAGATCGCCTCGCAGAACATGGTGATGGAGTTCGGGACGCGCGCCGATCTGCCGCTGCGATTGGGGATGGTTAACTCGGCACAATCTTTGGTGATGGCGGTTGGTCCGCTGCTTGGCGGCGCACTCATTCAAACCTTGGGCTACGAAGCTGTTTTTGCCGCCGCCGCGCTTGCTATGTTGGCCGCCGCTGTCATGCTGCTGGTCTACGTTCATGAGCCGCGGCGCAAGTTCCCGGGGGATGGGACGGTCGAAGCGGACCAGGGTTTGACGATGAGTGTCAGTGAAGAAAGCGCGAGTTTCCCCGGCGCTAGGGGGGCGAGTGCGGCGCGCAGCCAAACGACGGCGGCCGAACGGAGTCCGCCCGCGCCGAAGCCACGCTCGCCACTCAGAGTTCGGGCGGGCGACATCACCTGGACGCTGGTTCCTGCGCTTGGCGCTCTTGCGATCTTGGCCCTGTGGAGTCCGGCGCAATGGTTTTTCTGCTTGGTATTGGCGATCGCGATTGCCGCCGTCGCCTTTGCACGACTAGGTTTTGTACGCAGCTTACCTGTACCTGCAGTTGCGGACTCAGCCGTTCCCAGGGCCGATATCGGGGGCGGCGACTTTGCCTCCGCCCGCTCGCCGGATGATTTTTCCATCGCCGACGTCGTGCAGCGCTTGCCGGACCCGGTGATTGTCACCGATCAAAGCGGCCGCATCGTCGCCGCCAATGCCGCGCTCGAAAGTCTCTTCGGTGTCGCCGAGCCGCGAAAGCATCTGGCCAGCATCATTCGTGCGCCGCAGGTGCTCGAGGCGCTCGACGCCGCGCTGGCCGGAAAGGGTTCGCAGCGCGCCGAGTTCTCGATGATCTCGACGCCGGAACAAAACTTTCAGGCCTACATAGCGCCCGTCGAAGGCGAAGAAGGGCGTCCGCGCGCGGCGCTCATCGTGCTGCAAGACATGACGAAAGCCAAACGCGTCGAGCAGATGCGAGCGGACTTCGTCGCCAATGCCAGCCACGAGTTGCGTACGCCGCTCGCCTCGCTCACCGGTTTCATCGATACGCTGCGCGGACACGCGAAGGACGATCCTGAAGCGCAAGAGCGCTTTCTCGGGATCATGGCGGAGCAGGCCGCGCGCATGCGCCGCCTGATCGACGACCTCTTGTCGCTGAGCCGCATCGAATTGAACGAACACGTGCGTCCGTCGGGCAACATCAATATCGGCGATGTCATCGAGGAGATAACGAACGCGCTGACCCCGGTCGCTGAAGCGGCACGCATGACTGTGGATCTCGTCGAACCCTCGTCGCTGCCCAATGTCGCCGGCGACCGCGAGGAGCTGATTCAGGTTTTCCAAAACCTCGTCGACAACGCGATCAAATACGGCAAGCCCGGGATGCCGATTACGGTGGAACTGGGCACACGGCGCGCGGGCCCCGGCGAGGCTGGGCCTTCTCCCGCCGTCTATGTCGCGGTCAAAGATCACGGCGAAGGAATCGCGCGCGAGCATATTCCGCGGCTGACGGAGCGCTTCTACCGCGTCGATGTGAGGCGGAGCCGGGCCATCGGCGGCACCGGGCTTGGCCTTGCGATCGTCAAACACATTCTGAACCGGCATCGCGGGCGTCTCGCTATCGAAAGCAAGGTCGGCGAAGGCTCGACCTTTACCGTCTTTCTGCCGCTGGCCACGGAAGCCGGACCGGCGGAAGCGATGACCACGGGTCTTCTGACCGCGTCCTAGCGGCGGATTTCGAACTGCTCTGGTGGCGGATTTCCGCCCATGTCATAAATCTGCAATCGAATTGTCACATTGAGATCGCGCGCCGGCGGTAGTGAGCGCGTTAACAACCACGGGCTAGCGGTTGCGCCACGCTGGGCTGCGGACTCCGAGGAGAAACCTGGTGGCCGACCACATCGTCAAATCGTTCCAGGATCAACTCGATGCCTTGAGCACCGGGCTCGTGCAGATGGGCGGCTTGTGCGAAACGCAACTCGCCAACGCGATCGAAGCGATTATTCGCCGCGACTCGGCTCTGGCCGAGCAGACGGTTGCCTCCGATCAGCGGATCGATGCTCTCGAACAGCAGATCGAACAGCAGGCCGTTCGGCTGCTGGCATTGCGCCAGCCGATGGCCGGCGACCTGCGCGAGACGCTGGCCGGCCTGAAGATTTCGGCCGATCTGGAGCGCATCGGCGACCTGGCAAAGAACGTCGCCAAGCGGGCGCTGGTGCTGTCGCGCGACGCTCCCGATCCGAGCTTGGCGCAAGGGCTTGCGCGCATGGGGCGCCAGGCGCTTGGACAAGTGAAGAACGTGCTCGACGCCTATGCGCGGCGCGACGCCGTGGCGGCGATTACGGTTTGGCGGCGCGACGAAGAGATCGACGAACTCTACAACTCGCTCTTTCGCGTGCTCTTGACCTACATGATGGAGGACCCGCGCAAGATCGGGCAATCGACGCACCTCCTGTTCATCGCCAAGAATTTCGAGCGCGTTGGCGATCACGCCACCAACATTGCGGAGACCGTGCACTATCTGGTGACCGGCATTCGCATCAGCGATCAGCGGCCGAAGAGCGATACGACATCGACGACGACGATCGCCTACGACCCGAAACATTGAAGCAACGGACGGATATCGCCGCATGAGCATCGCCAAGAAACCCCTGGTTCTCGTCGTCGAAGACGAGACGCCGTTGACGACGCTGCTGCGCTATAATCTGGAGAAGGAAGGCTATCGCGTGAACGAGGCGCGCGACGGCGAAGAAGCGATGATGATGGCCGACGAAGAGATGCCGGACCTCACGCTGCTCGATTGGATGCTGCCGAAGATCTCGGGGATCGAAGTCTGCCGCCGGCTGCGCGGGCGCGCGGAATCGCGCAATATGCCGATCATCATGCTGACGGCGCGCGGCGAAGAGAGCGACCGCATTCGCGGCCTCGATACCGGCGCCGACGATTACATCACCAAGCCGTTCTCGATGACGGAGCTGTTGGCGCGGGTGCGCGCGGTGCTGCGCCGGATCAGGCCCGCGCTCGCCGAAGACGTGGCGACGTTCGGCGACATCATCGTCGATCGCTCGGCTCACCGCGTGCGTCGCGGGCCCAAGGACATCCATCTGGGGCCCACCGAATACAGGCTGCTCGACCATTTCATGCAGCACCCAGGCCGCGTCTTCAGTCGCGAGCAATTGCTCGATGCGGTTTGGGGCTCGGACGTCTACGTCGAAGCCCGCACCGTCGACGTTCACATCGGGCGCTTGCGCAAGGCGCTGAACGTTCCGGGCCAAACCGACCCGATCCGCACCGTCAGATCGGCCGGCTACGCGCTCGACGAATCGTTCAAAGGCTGAGCCTGGGAGCGCGGGCGTCTCGCCCGCTTAAGGAAAAGAGGGCGGGCGAGACGCCCGCGCTCCCAGGCAACGAAAAAGGGGCTGCCCCGCGGCAGCCCCTTTTCGCAGACCCCTCTGTCTCAGTGTCAGGTGTTGGCTAGATAGCGGCGGAAATCGCGATCGCGATCGCGGTCCCGGCGGCCTTGAGCCGGCTGGAAGGCCTTGATCGAATGTGCTTCGCAATAGGGTGAACCGACCTTCGGCGTGTGACCGCAGAAGTGGAAGTCGTTGGTCGACGGATCGCCGATCGGCCATTTGCACATGCGATCGGAAATCGTCAGCACGGTCGTCTTGTTGCCCTGGGCGTCGACGACCGGGTCGGCCTCGACGATCGGGGCTTGGACCACCTGCATCGGCCGGGGGCGCGCCAGCCGGCGAACGGTCGGCATGCGCGGCCGTTCGGCACGGGCGGGCGTGGCCCGGCCTGCCAATCCCAGCCGGTGCACCTTGCCGATGACGGCATTTCGGGTGACGCCGCCGAGTTGGCGCGCGATTTGGCTGGCACTCAGACCTTCAGTCCAGAGCTGCTTGAGTTGCTCGACGCGTTCTTCCGTCCAGCCCATTGTAAGTCCCTCCGCGTGGACAGGCGTTGGTTAACGCCACATACAGTATGGGCTCCGTCGGCACGCACAAGATGAATTAATGAACGCAAGATGTAGTTATTGGGGATTGTGCTTCTTCAATCACAGATAGTTAACGACTCGCCGCGGTTGCGTTGACAGCGGCGGCGCGCCTTTCCGATACTGGTTTTTTGCGAAAGCCCGAGTTGCGCGGCCATTTGGCAGGCTTCGCCCCAAGGAAAGCTTCCCCCGTGATCACGCCGCTTCTCCCGACCTACGCCCGGGCCGATATCGCATTCGAACGGGGCGAAGGTCCCTATTTGTACTCAACGACGGGCGAGCGCTTCCTCGACTTCGGAGCGGGCATCGCGGTCAATGTGCTGGGCTATACGCATCCGCATTTGGTTGCGGCGTTGACGGCGCAGGCCGGCAAACTCTGGCACGCCTCGAACCTCTACCGCGTGCCGGGCCAAGAACAACTCGCCGAGCGCCTGGTCGCCGCGACCTTTGCCGACACCGTCTTCTTCGGCAATTCGGGGGCGGAGGCGGTCGAGTGCTCGATCAAGATGGCGCGCAAATATCACGCGGCGCGCGGCGAGCCGCGGCGCTACCGGCTGATCACGGTCGAGGGGGCGTTCCATGGACGAACGCTGGCCACGATCGCCGCCGGCGGACAGAAGAAATATCTCGAGGGTTTCGGACCCAAGGTCGAAGGCTTCGATCAAGTGCCGTTCGGCGATCATGAGGCGCTCAAGCGCGCGATCGGACCGGAGACGGCAGGCATTCTGATCGAACCGATCCAAGGCGAAGGCGGCATTCGTCCGTTCGGCTGGGATTATCTGCGCGAGTTGCGGGCGCTGTGCGACGAGCACGGGCTGCTGCTCGTGCTCGACGAGATTCAATGCGGCCTCGGACGCACGGGAAAATTATTCGCGCATGAATGGGCTTGCATCACGCCCGACATCATGGCGATCGCCAAGGGCTTGGGCGGCGGCTTTCCGGTCGGCGCCTGTCTGGCGACGGAACGTGCCGCGGCGGGCATGACGGGGGGGACGCACGGCTCGACATTCGGCGGCAATCCCTTGGCGATGGCGGTCGGCAATGCGGTGCTCGATATCGTGCTGGCGCCGGGGTTTCTGGAACACGTCAATCGCATCGCGAACTATCTGCGCCAGCAACTGGCGATGATCGCCGACAAGCATCGCGGCATCATCGAAGACGTGCGCGGCGAAGGGTTGATGCTCGGTCTGAAATGCAAGGTGGCGAACACCGAGGTGGTGAACGCCCTTCGTGCGCGCGGCCTGCTCAGCGTCGGCGCCGGCGACAACGTCGTGCGCCTGCTACCGCCGCTCATCATCGACGAAACGCAGGTGCGCGAGGCGATCGCGATCGTCAACGATGCGTGCGGCGCCCTCGCCTATCAGCCGGCGAAGGACGCGGCGAAATGAACAGCCGCAGCAGCGCGCGGGGCCCAAAGCATTTCTTGGATCTCGACGCCTTCGACGCCGTAACGTTGCGCCGCTTGATCGACGACGCGCGGCGCATGAAGGAGGCACGCGCGGGCCGCCCCAAGGGCGCGCCCGACGATGTGACGCCGCTCGCGGGGCGCATGCTGGCGCTGATTTTCGAAAAGCCATCGACGCGCACACGAATTTCCTTCGAGATGGGGATGCGCCAGCTCGGCGGGCAGACCATGTTTCTCGATGGGCGCGATATGCAATTCGGCCATGGCGAGACCGTCGGCGATACGGCGCGCGTGTTGTCGCGCTATGTCGACGCCGTGATGTTGCGCACCAAGCGGCACCAAGCGCTCGTCGAGCTCGCCGCGACCGCGACGATTCCCGTCATCAACGGTCTGACCGATCGCACGCACCCGTGCCAGCTGCTCGCCGACGTCATGACGTTCGAAGAGCACCGCGGCCCGATCAAAGGGCGCGTCGTGACCTGGTCCGGTGCCGGCAACAATGTCTGCGCCTCGTGGATTCAGGCGGCGGTTCGCTTCGGCTTCGAGCTGCGGATTGCGGCGCCCGAGGAACTCGAACCCGACGCCAAGCTCCTCACCTGGGCGAAAGCCGAGGGCGGGCACGTCCACATCGTGCGAGACCCTTATGAGGCCGCCTCGGGATCGGACGCGCTGGTCACCGATACCTGGGTGCAGATGTCGGAATCCGATCAGCTGGGCGAGGGCGGGGCGCGCTCGCGCCACAACATGCTGGTGCGCTATCGCGTCGACGACAAGCTGATGAAAGCGGCGAAGCGCGACGCCATCTTCCTGCATTGCCTGCCGGCCCATCGCGGCGAGGAAGTGAGCGACACCGTGCTCGACGGCGCGCAATCGGTGGTGTTCGACGAAGCGGAAAACCGGCTGCACACGCAAAAGAGCGTGTTGTTGTGGGCCATGTCGTGAGCGACGGCGACTTCGTGCAGAGCTTTCAGATCGAAGGCATGAACGTCCGTGGGCGCGTCGTACATTTGACGAGCGTCGCGGACCGCGTTCTTGGCGCGCACAATTATCCCGACATCGTCTCCGGCGTGGTGGCGGAGGCGCTGACCCTGGCGGCGCTCCTGGGCGCGTCGCTCAAATTCAACGGCATGCTGACGCTGCAAACGCGCAGCGACGGAGCGGTGCGCATGATCGTCGCGGATTACACGACACCGGGCGTCCTGCGCGCTTGCGCCACATTCGATCGCAAGGCCGTTGAGGCGCTCGGCCCCAGCCCAAGCTTCGGGGCGCTCGCGGGCGCCGGATCGCTCGCCATCACCATCGATCCGGGCGAGGATATGGAGCGCTATCAAGGTATCGTTGCCTTGGACGAACGCGGCCTTGCCCACAGCGCCGTCAGCTATTTCGAACGCTCGGAGCAAATACCGACGGCGATCAGGGTTGCCGCGGCGATGCTGCATGCCAAAGGCGGCCAGCCCGGCTGGCGCGCCGGCGGCATCATGATCCAAAACCTGGCGACGCTCGGCGGCAACGCGCCTGTCGTGGCGAGCGACGATGGCGAAGAGGCGTGGACACGCGCCTCGACCTTGTTTGCGACCGTCGATCGGCTCGAGCTTGTCGATCCGCAAGTCGAAAGCGAGCGGTTGATCTATCGCCTGTTTCACGAGGACGGCGTGCGCGCGTTCGGACATCAGCCGCTGTCATTCGGCTGCCGCTGCAGCGCGGAACGCGTGGTGCGGGTACTGTCGAGTTATTCGAGTGACGAACTGAGCGATCTCGTCGAAGGCGACGGCTTGATCGGTGCGACCTGCGAGTTTTGCTCCGCGAGCTATCGTTTCAAACCGGACGAACTCGCCGCGGCTCAATTGGAGCGAACGTGATCGGCGAGGCGCTGCATGAAGGCGACGCAAGCGTCGATTTGCTCAAGGGCAATAAACTCGTCGGGCTTGTGCGCCTGGAGAATGCTGCCGGGACCGCAGACAACGGCCGGAATGCCGCCTTCCTGAAACAGGCCCGCCTCGGTGCCGTAGGAAACGGCTTCGGCGCTGTTGCGTCCGGAGAGCTGACGGGCGAGGGCTTCGGCCGGGCAATCTTGCACCGGCGTCAAGGCCGGCACGCGTGCGCCGGCAACAGTCGAAACATCTGATTCCGTGGCAACGCGGCGCAGACGCGGCAGGACCTGGTCTTGAACATGGCGCGTGAAGCGCTCGCTGATCTCGTCCTCGTTCGTGCCGGGCAAGCAGCGGTATTCCCACTGAAACGTGCATTCGCGGGCGAGAATGTTGAGCGCGGTGCCACCGTGAATGACGGAAGATTGCACGGTCGTATATGGCGGATCGAAACGGCCGCTGGCATCGCCGCGCCGGCGCATGTCTTCGGCCAGTTCTTCCAGATAGACGATGAGTTCCGCCGCCACCATGACGGCGTTGACGCCCTTGTCGGTGTGGCTCGAATGCGATTCGCGGCCGGTGACGGTGGTGCGAAAAGCGCGAATGCCCTTGTGAGCGTTGACGACCTGCATGTCGCTCGGTTCGCCGATGATCACCATGTCGGGCTTCGGCAAGTGCCGCGCGATGTGCGCGATCAACGGGCGCACGCCAAGGCAACCGATCTCTTCGTCGTAGGAGAGCGCGATGTGGATGGGCTTTCTCGGCCGCGCCGCCACGAACGCCGGCACGGCGGCGAGCGCGATCGCGCAGAAGCTTTTCATGTCGCAGGTGCCGCGGCCGAACAGCTTGCCGTCGCGCTCGGCGGTGGCGAAGGGATCGCTGCTCCATTGCTGACCGTCGACCGGCACGACATCGGTGTGGCCCGACAAGACGATGCCGCCGGCCTCGTCGGGCCCGATCGTCACGTAGAGATTGGCCTTGGTGCCCTTGGCGTTGGGCACCAGCAGCGGCTTGAGACCGTGGCCGTCGAGGTAGCCGGCGACGAATTCGATCAGGCCGAGATTGGAGTTGCGGCTCGTGGTGTCGAACGCCACGAGGCGGTCGATCATCTCACGCGGCGAATAGATGGCGCCCATCGGCAGGCGTCCTAGGCCGAGACGATCGAGCTCGGGTTGCCGATAATGGTCAGGAATTCGCGCCGCGTCAGCGGGTCCTGGCGAAAGGCGCCCAGCATCGTGCTCGTCACCATCGTCACGCCCGGCTTGTGCACGCCGCGCGTCGTCATGCATTGATGCTGGGCCTCGATCACGACGGCGACGCCCTTGGGTTCCAACACCTTTTGGATGGTGTTGGCGATCTGGGCGTTCATCTTTTCCTGAACCTGCAAGCGGCGCGCATAAGACTCCACGACGCGCGCCAGCTTCGAGATGCCGACGACCTTGTTGGTCGGCAGATAGCCGACATGCGCCTTGCCGATGATCGGCGCCAGATGATGCTCGCAATGCGACTCGAAGCGGATATCGCGCAGCACGATCATCTCGTCGTAACCGTCGACCTCCTTGAACGTGCGCTTCATGTATTCCTCGGGATCTTCGGCGTAGCCGGAGAACCAATCCTCATAGGCGCGGGCGACGCGGGCCGGCGTATCGCGCAGGCCTTCGCGCGTCGGGTCGTCGCCGGCCCAGCGCAGCAGCGTTTCGACGGCCTGCTCGGCCTCGTCGCGCGAGGGGCGCATGCCGTTCGGCTTCGCGGGCCTTGTGGTGTTCGGGCGGCGGTCGGCGATGGTCATGACAAAGGCTCCCAGCGGTTGGCGCAGGAAGCCCAAATCGGCCCCATCTCACGCGACGCTCGCGGTTTCGCGCCCTCATTTGGCACGAAAGGCAATCCTAGATAAAGGGAGCTGGACCTATCGTTTCAATGCATCACCCGCGCTTCGTGCGGGGAATCGAGCGGGAACAACGGGATGTCGACCTGGAAGGTCTCGCCGCTCGCCGTTTGCATTTGGTAAGCACCCAGCATCATGCCCGACGGCGTCTCGAGCGGCGTGCCGGATTTGTACTCAAAGCTTTCGCCGGGACGCAAAATCGGCTGCTGACCGATGACACCGGCGCCGCGCACTTCGATGGTGCGGCCGTTGGCATCGATGATGCGCCAATAACGCGCGCGCAGCTGCACCGTATCAGCGCCGCCATTTTCGATCAGCACCGTATAGGCCCAAAAAAAGTGGCAGTTGTCCGGCGCCGATTGATCGGCCAGATACGCCGGCTCTACCGAAACCGTGATCTCACGCGTGACACGCCGAAACATGGCGCCACCTCCCACACCGACTTCGGCCGCCGCATTGTTAACGGCCGTCTTACCCTTGTCCATACTACGCCTTACCGATGTTCGATGGTGACGTCCGTCTTCACCGAAAGCGCAATGAAGCAATTTTCGTGCGCGAGGTGATGCATCTCGGCAATCTCTTCGCGGGATGGTTTACGCTCGCCGCCGAATGCGACGCGCGGTCGCAGGACGACGGCGCTCAACCACAGTTTTCCGCCATCGTTCTTGGTCATGCGGCCGACGGCCTCATCGTCGTAACTGTCTACCGTAAAGCGTTTGCGGGCGGCAATCGCGAGAAAGGTCAGCATGTGACAGGTCGAGAGCGAGGCGACGAAGGCCTCTTCGGGATTCGGCCGCTCCGCGTCGCCTTTGAATTCGGGCGCCCCCGACCAGGGCACGATCTGGCCGCCGCCGAACCGCACCTCGTGCGCGCGGTTGTAGGTGTCGTAGGTGAACGACGGCGTCTGGCGCCGCCATGTCGTCGTGGCGCGATGCTCGCTCATCAGACGGCCCTTAGACTTTGTGTCAAATCCTCGGCGATGTCGGCGGGATCTTCGAGGCCCACCGACAGGCGCAACATGCTTTCCGTCACGCCCAGCTCGGCTCGCGCTTCGGGCGTCAGGCGAAAGTGAGTCGTCGTCGCGGGATGCGTGATCAGCGATTTGGCATCACCTAAATTGTTCGAGATGTCGACAAGCTTGAGGCGCCGCGCGACGTCGAACGCGGCATCCTTCCCGCCCGCAACTTCGAAAGTCACGACCGAGCCGCCCAAACCCATTTGCGCCAGCGCCAGCTTGTGCTGGGGGTGATCGGGGCGGCCCGGATAGACGACGCGGGTGACGTTCTTTTCGCGCGCCAGCATGTCGGCGATGGCGGCCGCGTGCTCGCACATCGCCCGCACGCGCAGGTCCAGGGTCTCCAGCGCTTTGGCCAAGACCCAGGCGTTGAACGGGCTCATCGACGGGCCGGTGTTGCGCAGGAAGACCTGGAGATGATCCTTGAGGAATTTTTCGTCGCACAGAATGGCGCCGCCGAGACAGCGGCCTTGACCGTCGATGTGCTTGGTCGCGGAATAGACGACGATGTCGGCACCGTATTCCATCGGCCGCTGCAGGATCGGCGTGGCGAAAACATTGTCGACGATCAGCCGCGCGCCGCCGCGATGGGCGATATCGGCGACCGCGCGCAGGTCGATGATCTCCAACGTCGGATTGGCGGGCGTTTCGAGAAACAGAACCTTGGTGTTCGGTCTGACGGCGTGGCGCCAGGCATCGAGGCTGCGCCCGTCGATCAAGGACGAGGCGATGCCGAAGCGCGGCAGCACATCCTCGACGACATAGCGGCAGCCGCCGAACATCGCGCGCGCAGCGACGACATGGTCGCCATGCTTGAGATGGCAGAGGAGGGCTGCGGTGACGGCGGCCATGCCGGTCGCGGTGGCGCGGGCGACGGGGGCACCCTCGATCAGCGCCATGCGCTCCTCGAAGGTCGCGACCGTCGGATTGCCGAAGCGGGAATAGACATAGCCCGCGTCGTCGCCCTTGAAGCGCGCCTCGGCGATTTCGGGGGTGGCGTAGGCATAGCCCGAGGTCAGGTACATTGCCTCGGACGTCTCGCCGTGTTCTGAGCGTTTCAGACCGCCGCGGACGAGCCGCGTCTTTAGTCCATAGCGGCGTCCCGGTTGCAGTTCACCCATCGTCAGTCCTCGTGCCCGCGCTCGCGAATAAGAAAAACCCCGCGCTTGGGGCCAAGCCGGGGTTGAACGGGTTTTCGTGCAACCCGGCCTTTTAGCTGCTTTTTTAACGTGGCCGCGAAGCGGGCCGGCTCAAATCGCCACGTGGCGCAACCTTAAGGCGCGAACGGCGTGCGGGTCAATCGCGGACGGGGATATCGAGACGCAGGCGCTTTGAGGTGCCGGGTGCTTGGCCTAAAACTCGCCCATGGTGCAGGAAGGACCATTGTTCGGCGGCCCGGAAGATTCGGCTGAGGCCAATCGCGGCCACTCGACCGGCATCCTGCCGGCGAGCCATCTGCGCGGCATGATTCACCGCGGACGCATTCAGGCGCTGACGCCGATCGAGGATGCGCAGATTCAACCGGCGAGCTTGGATCTGCGGCTCGGCGCCGTGGCGTGGCGCATTCGCGCAAGCTTCCTTCCCGGGCCCGACACGACGGTCAAGCAACGCATCGATCAGATCGCGCTGCATCAGATCGATTTGACCAAGGGCGCCGTGTTCGAAGCGGGCTGCGTTTACGTGGTGCCGCTGTTGGAAAGCGTGTCGCTCGGCTACCGCGTCTCGGGTATCGCCAACCCGAAGAGTTCGACCGGCCGGCTCGACGTTTTTACGCGCCTCATCACCGACGGCGCGCGCGAGTTCGACCGCATCGAGCCCGGTTACGAAGGCCCGCTCTATGCCGAGGTCAGTCCGCGCACGTTCTCGATTTTGGTGCGCGAGGGCTCAAGGCTCAATCAATTGCGGCTGCGCCGCGGTTCGCCGCCGTTTTCGGATACCGAGCTGCGGCGGCTGCAGGAAGACCGCCGCATCGTCGCCGGCGAAGCCGACATCAACGACGGCATCGCGCTGACCGTCGATCTCAAGGGCATCGCCGGGCACGAACTTGTCGGCTATCGCGCCAAGCGTCACGCGGGGCTCGTCGACATCGACAAGCCGGCGGCACACGACGTCGGCGATTTTTGGGAACCGATCCGCGCGCGCTCCGACGCGACGATGGTTCTAGACCCGAACGAATTCTACATTCTGGCGTCGCGCGAGGCCGTTTCGATTCCGCCGGAATATGCGGCCGAGATGGTGCCCTACAATCCGCTCGTCGGCGAGTTTCGCGTGCATTATGCGGGCTTCTTCGATCCGGGCTTCGGTTACTCCGACGCGGGCGGCGCCGGATCGCGGGCCGTGCTCGAGGTGCGCAGCCACGAAGTGCCGTTCATCCTCCAGCACGGCCAGACGATCGGACGCTTGGTGTTCGAACGCTTGACCGAGCCGCCGGAGCGCGTCTACGGCCAAGGCATCGGTTCGCACTATCAGGCGCAAGGCCTGAAGCTGTCCAAGCACTTTCGCATCTAAGCTTGGCAGTCAGGACACAGACCTCACCACCCTTCATTCTTCGAACGTCCAGGAGTGTTTCTATGAGAGCCGACAAGTTCCTCCGCATTGCTGCCCTCCTCGCCGGCGCGGTGACCCTTGGTATGCTTGAGCCCACGCTTGCGACGGCCGGCGCGCCGATGGTCAAGACCCAGACGCCCGGGTTCTATCGAATAATGCTCGGCGATTTCGAGATCACGGCGCTATCGGATGGCACGTCGCCGCTGGAAGTCGACAAGCTTCTCACCAACATTAAGCCCGCCCAACTCAAAGTGGCGCTTGCGAGATCCTATCTCCAGGCGCCGGTGGATACCTCAGTCAACGCCTTTCTGGTCAATACCGGCGACAAGCTGATCTTGATCGACACGGGTGCAGCGAAGCTGTTCGGCCCCGCGCTCGGCAAATTGTTGGGCAATCTTGCAGCGGCCGGTTACCGACCGGAGCAGGTGGATGAAATTTATCTCACGCACCTGCACGCCGATCACGTTGGCGGATTGATGCAGGGCGATAAGATGGCCTTTCCCAATGCCGTCGTGCGCGCCGATCAGCACGATGCCGATTACTGGCTCTCGGAAGAGAATTTGAAAAAAGCACCCGAGGCGATGCGAAGCTTTTTTCAAGGGGCACAGGCCTCACTCAACCCCTACATCAAGGCCGGAAAGTTCAAGTCGTTCGATGGCGATACTCAGCTGGCGACAGGCTTGAGGGCGGTCGCGAGCCGCGGTCACACGCCGGGCCACAGCTTTTTCGTCGCCGAAAGCAAGGGGCAAAAGATGGTGTTCTGGGGCGACGTGATACATGCCGCTGCCGTGCAATTTCCTGATCCGGCCGTGACGATCCAGTTCGACGCCGACTCCAAAGCGGCGGCGGCGCAGCGCCGGAAGGCTTTTGCCGATGCCGCCAAGCAGGGCTATCTCGTGGCGGCGGCGCATATTTCCTTTCCCGGCATCGGGCGGCTGCGCGCGGAGGGCAAGGGCTACGTCTGGCTGCCGGTGAATTATTCCTCGACGCCTTGAGGCGAAAGCATCCGTCATGGCCGGCTTGGACGGGCGCCTGTCAGCTTGAAATGGAGCCGCCCAACTTGTCCTATCCCTCGCCCTTCCCACTTTCGGGAAGGGAGAGGGTCGGGGTGAGGGATGGGCATCGCGCAATGGCCAAACATAGAGATTTGCGCAAACGCCGGTGCAATTCCGCTTTCGTCCGTATACGGCATAGTGGCCATCCCTCACCCCCAAGCCCCTCCCGCCTACGCCAAGGCTCCAGCGGGCACGTTCGCATTTGGGTCGCCGTAGCTTCTTGCGAAGGCGGCTCCCTTCCAAAAAGATGGAAGGGCGAGGGGTGAATGATTTGCGCCCGTGGGCAACGGCGAGTGTCCACGCGAGGGAACAATTTCGCCGTGAATTACCCTCGGGCAAGGTGCAGCCGCGACCCGGGGGCGGAGGATGACAACGGGAGAGCATCAAGCCTTACAGCTGCCGCCGCCGAGGACGCAGAATTTGGCGCAGTGCGGGTGGTTGAGCTTCACCGGTGCGAGCGCGTCGGCGAGGTTTGCGCCGAGCTCGAATTGCGGATCGTAAGGCAGCAATGTGCAAGCGAGCACAGCCGGTTGCGCCGCGCCCTGGCGTTTCACGATCATACGGCTCGAGGCGCACATCACATCGTCGGGACTTTTGTCCAGGATGCGCCAGCAATCGACGGTGATCTCAGGCACGTCGACGCGCTGGTCCATCTCGGGAAAGATCACGAGCGCGGCGTGATCGTCGGCGTCGACGGCGATCGCTTCGCGCGCGAAGAGGCGGCGATAGCCTTCGCGCATATCGCCGTCGCTGTCGCCCCAAAGAAGCCGGCCGGCGATCGCCAGACGAAAATCGTGCTCGGTCAGCCAGCGCAGACCGGCAAGGGTTTCGGCAAAACCATCGGCCCCGCGTTCCTCGTCGTGCAAATCGCCGCGCCAATGATCGAGGCTGACGCGGATGGTGAGCCGGTCGCGATAGCGCGCGTTGAGATCGGCGAGCGCGCCTTGAACGCGCGGGCGCATCATCGGCTTCATGGCATTGGTCAGAACAAGCGCGTCGTAGCCGCGGCCGAGCGCGAGCTCGAGCATCGCCGCCATCTCGGGATTCATGAACGGCTCGCCGCCGGTGAAGCCGATCGTCTTGGGGCGGCGGTCAAGTGCCTCGGCTTCGTCGAGGTAGCGCGCGACATCGCCGGCGGTGAAATAGGCAAGCCGGTCGTTCGCCGGCGACGACTCGATGTAGCAATTGGCGCAGGTGATATTGCAAAGCGTGCCGGTGTTGAACCAGAGCGTCTCGAGATGCTTCAGCGCGACGGTCGCGCGCCGTTCGCCCTTCGCCGTCACGTCCGGGTCCTTGAACTTCGCCGGATCGAGCGGTTTGAAGGGAGGTTTTGGGGTGGCCGTTTCGATCATGGTGCTGCCGGCGAGGTCGCGCTTTGCGATCAGGCGACTGTAGCTCAACGGCGGCGTAGAAGCTCGCCAATGTTCGCGGCGCAAACGAAGAAGGCGGGCCTGCAGGGCCCGCCTTTGTTGCGTTTGTCGGGAGCGAACGCGTCAGTCGATGTCGATGCTCAACGAGATATCGACCGACTGATTCTGGTCCCTAATTTTGATCGGAATGACGGTGCCGTTGGCAAATTTTCCACCGAAGAACAGGTTGACGTCCGGACCCCGGAAATAGCGGTAACCGATTCCAATCGAGGTGTCGCGCATGACTTCGTATTTGAGCCCGAGGCCGAGCTGATAGGCGAAGCCGGAGCGCTCGTTGGCGGACGAGGTCGCGCTGGTGTTGAACGTCGTCGTCACGGCGACGAAAGCAACGCGTGAGCGTGCCCAACCGACACCGCCGCCGACATAGGGCTTGAGCTTCGAGCCGATATCGATGTCGTACCAAACGTTCGCCATGAGCGCGAAGGTCGACATGTGGCCCGCGAGAGTACCCTGGGCGCTTGTGCTATCAGTGGTGTTTCCTCGCTCGCCGCCGGTATGAAAGCGCGAGGTGACGTGCGTTTTCCAATTTCCGTGAATGTGGTTCCGGCGGTAGGACGCCTCCAATTCCCCACGCAGTCCATCGGCCCATTTGTCGAGGTGCACGCCGACGGCGCCTCCCATGACGAAGCCGGTGCGGCTTCGTTCGGAAATCGATCCCGTGTGCGTGAAAGTGGTGAAGCTTCTATAGCTACCGGTACGGCGCGTATAACGCGTCGAAGCCGATTTGTCGGCAACAAAATTGAGGCCGCTGAAGACGCTGACGTAGAACGGGCCGGCCTGGGCCTGACCGGCGCCGCCGATCACTGCGGCTGAAGCCGCCCCCAATAATAGACTTTTGAATCGCACGTGTGCCTCCCGACATAGCCGCAGCACCGGGCCGCAGACCCGGGTCTTCGTCAGGAACAACACCCCCTCGGCAATTCGCGCGGCGGCAGTTTTCAGCGCTCGTCTCGAATCGCCGCAACAAGGTAGGCAAACGCGCACCTCGTTTCCACAAGGCTTGTCGCCTGCTCAGGCGGCGAATGTGCCGGTGATTCAATTCTGCAACATGCCGCGCTCGATCGCGGAAACACCGGTCTGGCAGCGCTGTTGACCTGCGAACCTTTGCCTATAGTCGCTCGTCAATAAGAGATTCGCGCGGGAAAACCGCGCGTGGGGTGTCCTTCTGAGGGTCGACAAGGTGCGGGTGTCCGCGCGGCGGCGAAATCGGGAGGTAGTTATGAAGTTCAGGAATTTGGCGTTGATCACAACGTCGGTCGCGGCGCTTGGATTCTCGGCGACGGCGTCGCAAGCGGCACCCACGATGGGTGAGATTTATCTGGGCGTCGCTCAGTGGTGGGACAATTACGAATTCGGCAGCGAGGGCTACGACTATAACCACCCGAGCCTCTATGGCTTCGGCCGGGTCAACATTCCCTACGACGGCACCAAGGCGAACCTGCAGCTCGATTTCTTCGGCGACAGCTCGCTGCACGATTCAGGCAACCTCTCGCTGGCCGGAAGCCGCGGAAATTTTGGTGCCGGGGCACACGTCAATTGGCGCGATTCGTCCGAGGGTCTGCTCGGCCTCTACCTCGCCACCGGCCGCGTCTGGGACATTTTCGGCGCCAACAACTCGCCGGTGTTCATGGCGGGTCTTGAGGGTCAATATTATTGCGGTCACTGGACGATGTACGGCCAGGCCGGGTACATGGATTCCGGCGGCGGCTTTTTCATACGCAACGCCGGCCTCGTGCGCGGTCTCCTCAGTTACAACGCCAGCACGAAACTGAAGGTGACGGGCGGAGTCGGCTATATCGAAGGAGACGTCTTCGGGGCAAGCGCAACCGTTTGGAACTGGCAGGCCGGCGGCACGTATTGGTTCGGCAAAAGCGTTCCGGTCGCGCTGACGCTCAAATATGAAGGGCGGGAGACCGAGGTCGACTACTCGTCTTCGTTCAGACCCAAGCTCAATTCGAACGTGGTGTCGATCGGCTTCAATTTCTACTTCGGCGGCGGCAGTGTCGAAGAGGTCGAGCGGACCGGCGCCGGCACCGAAATTCCCAATTTCGATTTGTTCAGGGCTCCCGGTTTTTGATTTAGCAGCTGCCGGCGAACACGCCGCGAAAGCGGGCCCCTCACCGGGCCCGTTTTCGTTTGCGGCTAGCGGCAATAGGTTCAGGTTTGCCAGACGCCGTCGCGCATTTAGATTTTGTTGCCGATATTGCGTCATCATGGCTCCGGATGGCGGTGGAGCTGCGGCATGCGAACGTTGAAGATCGGACTCGGCTTGATCGGGGCACTTTTGCCCGTCGTCTATTGCGGCGGTCTTCTTTGCTACTTCATCCATGGCAGCGGATCGGTGCACGGAGCAGTGGAGATCGGCCTGGGCCCGACCCTGCTGGGCCTGGGAGCGGTCGGTCTCCTTTTCTGCATGGTGCTCATCGTGAGGATCGTCTGGATTTTCGTCGGACCGCGTTCGCACGGATCGCGGGGGCGCGGCGGCCGGAACGCATCGACGCACGACGGCGAGGGCGAGTTCGACGCCGATGCGGTGCTTGCCCGCTATATGGCGCGGCAGTCCGCGGAAGCCGCCCCTGTATCCCCCGCTGCGCCTCCCGCACATGATGGCGACGGGCCGGCAGGACGCCCGAGCTTCGGCCGCAAGATCAGGTAATCCAGCTGAGAGGAACGGGCTTCCGTCACTCGCAAGCGACGCCCCGCGCTCGCCTAGTTCCAAAGCTCGACGGGTCGCTCAACCGCGCGGGCACGAATCCTTGTCGCCGTTACAAATGCACGCTACGCGCGTCTACTTGCTCGGCGCGTTGCGGGTCGGGCGACGGCGCGAGCTACGAAATGCGACCGCCGCAGTGAGCCGTTGCGCCTCAGAACTAGAAATCGATCAGTCGGTCGCGGCTTCACAGCCGGCCACTCAAAATGCTATCACGGTCGCGGCATTGGCGCACGCGGGTGTAGCTCAATGGTAGAGCAGAAGCTTCCCAAGCTTACGACGAGGGTTCGATTCCCTTCACCCGCTCCAGCCTTCGCTCGCGGAACGCGGAGCGAAGGCTGTCCGCCGAAGCCTCTTGGCGAAGGTGGACGAAATTTCCGCGAGCTACGGCTGGCAGGCCAGTCCCTTCGCTCGCGGAACGCGGAGCGAAGGCTGTCCGCCGAAACCCAGTTGGGCGAAGGTGGACGAGATTTCCGCGAGCTACGGCTGGCAGGCCAGCCTTCGTTCGTCGCCCGCCGAAATGAACGCGCTCAGTCCAGCAGCCAGTGGATGAGGCGCGCGTAGAGGCTCGGGCCGCAGCTGGCGCCCGGTGGACAGGGCATCCGGCAGGCGACGGCGAACGATGGACCTGCGGGATCGCAGATGAGCGGTTTGCGCTCGGGTGCAGACTTCCCGCTCAGGGCCGCTTTGATGTCGTCGACGACGATCTTGGATTCCGCAAAATAGGAATGTGCATAAGGATCGGTGGCGCGTTCCGAGGCGTCGACGATTTCCGCGCCGGGCAAATTTTGCGTGACCGCGGGGCTGAGGCCTTCGCCGGTGCGGGGCCGGCCGTCGTGGGTAGCGGCCGATGCCGACATCGCGACGTCGTCTTTGGCCGTGTAAACAGTCAGACGGCGGGCATGCGGAACGGCTTTTTCGGCGAGGTGTAGAAAGGCCGACGGATCGATGTCGGGTGCCGCCAAGACGACGTAGCGCAACGACGGTGCGTCGCCTTCGACGATGGCGCGCAGAGCGATGCGCGTGCCCATGCTGTGGGCAATGACGTCGATGTCCGGCGCCACGCCTCCGTCGCTGCGCGATAACGCGATCAGCAGTCGATGAAGCGCCGGCGCGGCGAGTTCGGCAGCCTCGGTGTCATTGGCATAATCACCGAGGCGCCCGCCGGAGCCGAAGCTGAACAGGATCGGGACACCCTCATACTGCAGGTCGAGCGCGAGTTGGGCCGTTCGGCTCAGGCCAAAGCCAAATGTCGTGTTGAAGCCGTGGACAAAAATCAATGCGCAGCGGCACGGTGCGGCGAGTACCGCTCGACGCAGCGCATCGAAGCCGGCGCTGCAGTCGTAGGAGATGGGGGTGCTGACCGCGGTCGCCGCGTTCTGCGGTGCGGCCAAGGGGGCTAGCGAAACTGTCGCCGCGCCGCAAGAGATGTGGCCGCCATCGGCCATGCCGAAACCGAGCCGGAGCATATCCGCGTCGTTGAGGGAGGCGTCCCAGCAGCGCTTGCGAAACAACTCCTGCGCCGTCCCCGGCGCGCCCGCGGTTGCACCGTCGCTGCAACGGGTCGTCACGAAGTAAACATTC
>Ga0209069_10000392_pt1 | contig 19527 bp, 20 predicted proteins | sample Str013_2_FD_187202 | JGI IMG/M metagenome (GOLD analysis project Ga0209069, IMG submission 187202) | Freshwater sediment microbial communities in response to fracking from Pennsylvania, USA - Straight Creek_MetaG_SC_2013 (SPAdes) (version 2) | ecosystem: Environmental > Aquatic > Freshwater >...
CCGGCTTTGCCGCCGCGGAGGTGCTCTACGACGAAAACGCCAGCGTGACCGGCGTTGCCACCGGCGACATGGGCGTCGGCAAGGACGGCCAGCCGAAGGACGGCTTTACCCGCGGCATGGAGCTGAAGGGCCGCTACACCGTGATCGCGGAGGGCGCGCGTGGCTCGCTCGCCAAGCAGCTGATCGGCCGCTTCAAGCTCGCCGAAGGCCGCGATCCGCAGAAATACGGCATCGGCCTCAAGGAGCTTTGGGAGGTCGCCGCCGGCAGGCACAAGCCCGGCCTCGTGCAGCACAGCTTCGGCTGGCCGCTCGACGACCGCACCGGCGGCGGCTCGTTCCTCTACCACTATGGCCAGAACCTCGTCGCGGTCGGCTTCGTCGTGCATCTCAACTATGAGAACCCCTACCTGTCGCCGTTCGAGGAGTTCCAGCGCTTCAAGACGCATCCCGCCATCCGAGATGTGTTCGAGGGCGGCAAGCGCGTCGCCTACGGCGCGCGTGCGATCACCGAGGGCGGCTGGCAGTCGATCCCCAAGCTGGTGTTCCCCGGCGGCGTGCTGGTGGGCTGCTCGGCGGGCCTCGTCAACGTGCCGCGCATCAAGGGCTCGCACAACGCGATGCTGTCGGGGATGCTGGCGGCGGAGGCGATTTATGACGCGGTTGCGGCCGGCCGCAGTCACGACCGGCTGGATGTTTACGAAACGGCGCTGCGGCAGAGCGACATCGCGCGCGATCTGAGGCCGGTGCGCAATGCCAAGCCGCTGTGGTCACGGTTCGGCACCAAGCTCGGCATCATGCTCGGCGGCATCGACATGTGGCTCAATACGATCATCCCGCGGATCGGGCTCGGCTACACGCTCCGACATGGCAAGGCCGATTATGCGAGCCTGAAACCGGCCGAATTGTCGAAGCCGATTGCCTATCCGCGCCCCGATGGCAAGCTGACCTTCGACCGTCTGACCAGCGTCGCGTTCTCCGCCACCAACCATGAGGAGGACCAGCCGGTCCATCTGCACCTCAAGGATCCGGCGATCCCGGTGCGTGTCAACCTGCCGGAATGGGCCGAGCCGGCGCAGCGCTACTGCCCCGCGGGTGTCTATGAGATCGTGGACGGCGACGACGGCAAGCCGCGATTCCAGATCAACGCGCAGAACTGCGTGCACTGCAAAACCTGCGACATCAAGGATCCGAGCCAGAACATCGATTGGGTGTGCCCCGAGGGCGGCGGCGGACCGAACTATCCGGGGATGTAATCGAAAATGGGCGCCGTTTCGGCATCCGCGCCGCCCTCACGGTCACAGAGCGGGCGGCGGAGGGCCGAATTTCCGGGGATGTAGCTGAAAATGGGCGACGTATCGGAGGCCGCGCCGCCTTCAAGGCAAACAAAGAGGGCGGACGGCGGCGGCGGACCGAATTTCCGGGGATGTGCGTGGTGAAATTTGATCGAGCTCAAGGCGAAGCCGGGTGCTTCTTATCCTTGTCCTTCTCTCCCTGGCTGTCGCTATCCTTCTTATCGTTCTTATCATCGTTATCTTTGGCAGGGGGGGCAGCAACTTTTATCACCATCGGCTTGCCGTCGTCCATGCAGACCGGTTGCCCCTTGGGTCCATCATCGCATTTGACACTTGCTTGCGCATACGTCGACCCGCACAGCAGCCAAACGGCCACGCACAGCACCGAGCGGAATCCCTTGGTCATGGCATCGTTCTCCACCTGCGGCATCAGGGCCCGAAATCCCTTGAGAGGATCCTGCGCCTGGTTCGTTTGAACCGGCGCGATCAAAAACTCAACCCACTCGACACAACTCGGCTGAAGTTATTAACACCTGCATCCGCAACCACTGGTTGCGGATCAATTCCGCATGGCTCGGGGCCATTTCATTCCAAAGTTGTCAAAGCCTGGACTGGAGGCCAGCCACAACAGTGAAGCGTGATGAGGCATGACCTGCAGCATGCCTCAATTTTGGCTCGGTTCGCCCGCCGCCGTCAATCTTTTATTAACGTATTAGTGTTCTCTCGAAGCGCCTGCTTGCAGCTGAACAGTGCAGGCGGTCCGAATTCTTTCCAGACCGCAATAACGCCGCCAAATGGCATGACTTTTTTGGCGACGAAGGGGCGGCGCAGGGCCGCGCGCATGCCGCGTTGCTCACGAAGAATTGTGCGGCAGGACCAATCCGGAATGCCAATTCATGTGGCTTTCGGGTCACCCCGCGCCGGCAAGCTCGCCGCGGAGCCGCTCGCGGAATGGTTCGGGAGGCAGGATCGAGCGTCTTTGGGCAACGTCGAAACAGACGTTGACCGCCTCGCAGACGGCAACGCACACCTCACCCTGGAAGCAGCCGTAGCCGGTCGTGAACGACTTGCCGCCGAGCGCGATGAGGCGCGCGCCGACCTCGACGAGGCCCGGATAGTGCAGCTCGCGCTTGTAATCGATCAGCAGCCGCACGAGCACGGTGTTGAAGGCCGCCTTGGCCATGCGGTCCCGCTCGAACAGCTGGTCGATGTAGGCGACACGCGAGGCCTCGAAGTAGGTTGCATAGGCGCAATTATTGATATGGCCGAGCTGGTCGGTATCGGAAAACCGGATCGTCACCGGCGTCCAGTGCTTGAAACTGGCGCGGGTGGTGAGATCAAAATTGGCGGTGGGCATGAGCGGTCTCGGAATGCGGAGCGGGCGGGAGTTCTAACCCGCCCGTGCCGCGATGCCTAGCAGGCCCTTCGCTAGACCCCTCGTCAGAACAGCCCCTCGATCTGGCCGGTCTCATTCAGGCGGATGACGTCGGCGGACGGCGTGCGCGGCAGGCCCGGCATGCGCATGATGTCGCCGCAGACCACGACGATGAACTCGGCGCCCGCCGAGAGCAGCACCTCGCGCACCGGCAGCACATGGCCCGTCGGCGCGCCGCGCAGATTGGGATCGGTCGAGAACGAGTACTGCGTCTTGGCCATGCAGATCGGGAACTTGCCGTAGCCGGCCGCCTGCAGCTCCTTGATCTGATTGCGCACCGAGGTGTCCGCTACCACCTCGGACGCTCCATAAAGGGTGGTCGCGACGGTGTTGATCTTGTCCCACAGCGGCATGTCGTCGGGGTAGATCGGCTGGAAATTCGCCATGCCGGAGTCGCACACGGCGACCACGTAGCGGGCAAGGTCCTCGACGCCCTTGCCGCCATCAGCCCAATGCGTGCACAGGAACGCTTTGGTGCCGACACTCTCGACGATCGCCTGGATGGCGGCGATTTCCGCGTCGGTGTCGGTGATGAAGCGGTTGATGGCGACGATCGGCGGCACGCCGAAGCGGGCCACGTTCTGGATGTGACGCTTGAGGTTGTCGCAGCCCTTCTGCAGCGCCGCCACGTTCTCGTTCTTGAGCTCGTCCTTGGCGACGCCACCGTGCATCTTGAGCGCGCGGACGGTGGCGACGATCACGGCGGCGGCCGGCTTGAGGCCAGCCTTGCGGCATTTGATGTTGAAGAATTTCTCGGCGCCCAGGTCGGCGCCGAAGCCGGCCTCGGTCACCACGTAGTCGGCGAGCTTCAGCGCGGTCTTGGTGGCGAGCACCGAGTTGCAGCCGTGCGCGATGTTGGCGAACGGACCGCCGTGGATGAACACCGGATTGTTCTCCAGCGTCTGCACCAGGTTCGGCATCAGCGCGTCCTTGAGCAGCACCGTCATGGCACCGTCGGCCTTCAGCTGGCGCGCCAGCACCGGCTTCTTGTCGCGGGTGTAGCCGACCACGATATTGCCGAGCCGTCTCTCGAGATCCTTGAGGTCGGTGGCCAGGCACAGGATCGCCATCACCTCGGAGGCGACGGTGATGTCGAAGCCGTCCTCGCGCGGGAAGCCGTTGGCGACGCCACCGAGCGAGTTGACGATGGAGCGCAGCGCGCGATCGTTCATGTCGAGCACGCGGCGCCAGGCGATGCGCCGCTCGTCGAGGCCGAGTGCATTGCCCCAGTAGATGTGGTTGTCGATCAGCGCGGCGAGCAGGTTGTTGGCGGAGGTGATGGCGTGGAAATCGCCGGTGAAGTGCAGATTGATGTCCTCCATCGGCACGACCTGGGCATAGCCGCCGCCGGCCGCGCCGCCCTTGACGCCGAAGCAGGGCCCGAGCGAGGGCTCGCGCAGGCAGCTCAAGGCGCGCTTGCCGATGCGGTTGAGACCATCGCCAAGGCCGACCGTGGTGGTGGTCTTGCCTTCGCCCGCCGGCGTCGGGTTGATGGCGGTGACCAGGATCAGCTTGCCGTCCGGCTTGTGCTTGACCGATTCGATGAAGTCGAACGAGATCTTGGCCTTGTAGGGGCCGTAATTGAGCAGTGCGTCGGCGGGCACGCCGGCCTTGACGCCGACCTCCACGATCGGCCGCATCCTGGCCTCGCGCGCAATCTCGATGTCGGATTTGACGGATGAGGCTTTGGTGGTCATGGCGGCGGCACCCTTTGCGGTTTTGGCGTCGGCGGGTTTGGGGGGAGGGGTTTCGAAACGGTCGCCGGTCTTGAGGCCGACGGATTTAGCCCATTCGGCGGCGGCGATCTTCTGGCCGGCGCCGGAGCGCAGGCGCTTGATCAGGACGCGACCGGAACCGGCGGCGACGGTGACGCCGTCGGCCGAGACGGAGACGATCTCGCCGGGGCCGCCCGCGCCTTCCAGTCGGGCGGCGTCGAAGATTTGCACCTCGGTGCCGTTATGCAGGCACCAGGCGCCCGGCTGTGGATTGGCGGCACGGATCTCGTTGTAGACATCGGCCGCGCTTTTCGACCAGTCGATCGCGGCGGCGTCCTTGCGGAACCAGGATTCGTAGCTGCCCTTGCTGAGGTCCTGCTTGATCTTCGGCGCCTTGCCGACTTTCACCAGATCGAGGCTCTCCAGCATGGCATCGACGCCTTGCGGGAACAGCTTCTTGAAGTAAACGTCGCCGAGCGTCTCGTCGGGACCGATGTCGACCGTCTTCTGCAGCAGTATCGGGCCCTCGTCGAGCCCCTCGTCCGGCCAGAAAATGGTGAGGCCGGTCCTGGTCGCACCCATCGCGATCGGCCAGTTGATCGAGGACGGGCCGCGGTGCATCGGCAGCAGCGAGGGGTGATACTGGAACGTGCCGTAGCGGGGTGCATCGAGCACCGGCTGCGGCACGAACAGCAGCACATACGCCATCATGCAGACGTCGGCCTCGAACGACTTCATCAGCGCGAGCGATTCGGGCGTCTTCCAGCTCTTGGGCTGATGCAGCGGGATGCCTTTCTCGCGTGCCAGCACCGCCAGCGGATCCTCCGGCCGGCCTTCCTTGCCCGGTGCGCAGCAGACCGCGACGACGTTCTCCTTGCGCGCGAGCAGCTTCTCGAGCACGGCCTTGCCGAATGCTTCCTGCCCATGGACGACAATACGCATTTTGGGTGTTTCCTCGCCTTGGTTGTCGGTAAAGGGGGGAGTAGGGAGTAGGGAAAAGCCCATAGCACCGAGCTGTCGTCCCCTACTCCCCACTCCCCATTCGCCACTCCCCCGATTTCATTCCGCCGCGGCTTTCTTCGCCGGCGGCTCGGTCGCGCCCGACGACTTGATGGCGGTGATCTCGGCAGTGGAATAGCCGAGCACGTCACGCAGGATCTCCTCGGTGTGCTCGCCGAGCAGCGGCGAGCGGACGACCTCGGTCGGCGAGGCGGACAGCTTGATCGGATTGCCGACCGAGAGGTACTTGCCGCGCACCGGATGATCGACCTCCACCACCGTGCCGGTGGCGCGCAGCGACGCGTCCTCGGCGATCTCCTTCATCGACAGGATCGGGCCGCAGGGGACGTCGAGCTTGTTGAGGATGTCCATGGCCTCGAACTTGGTCTTGCTCATGGTCCATTGCTCGATGCGCTCGAAGATCTGGTTGAGCCGCGGCAGCCGCGCCTTGGGTGTTGCATAATCGGGGCTGGTCTTCCAGCCCGCCTCGCCGATCACATCGCAGATTTTCTCCCACACCGGAGCCTGCGTGATGAAATAGATGTAGGCGTTGGGGTCGTTCTCCCAGCCCTTGCACTTGAGGATGCGGCCGGGCTGGCCGCCGCCCGAATCGTTGCCGGCGCGTGGCACGGCATCGCCGAACGGGATACCTTCGCCGAACTGGCTGTACTCGGTGAGCGGGCCGTGTGCCAGCCGCTGCTGGTCGCGCAGCTTGACGCGGCACATGTTGAGAACGCCGTCCTGCATGGCGCAGGAGACGCGCTGGCCGCGGCCGGTCGAGTTGCGATGATACAGCGCCGTGACGATGCCGAGCGCCAGATGCAGGCCGGTGCCCGAATCGCCGATCTGCGCGCCGGTGACGAGCGGCAGGCCGTCGCGGAAGCCGGTGGTGGAGGCGGAGCCGCCGGTGCACTGGGCAACGTTTTCGTACACCTTGCAGTCCTCGAACGGGCCGGGGCCGAAGCCCTTCACCGAGGCATAGATCATGCGCGGGTTGAGCTCCTGGATGCGCTCCCAGGTGAGACCCATGCGGTCGAGCGCACCAGGAGCGAAATTCTCGACCAGCACGTCGCAAGTGCGCACCAGCCGCTCGAGCACCTCCATGCCGGTCTTGTTCTTGGAATCGAGCGTGATCGAGCGCTTGTTGTGGTTGAGCATGGTGAAATACAGCGCGTCGGCCTTGGGCACGTCCATCAGCTGGCCGCGGGTGATGTCGCCGACGCCGGGACGCTCGACCTTGATCACGTCGGCGCCAAACCAGGCGAGCAGCTGCGTGCAGGTCGGACCCGACTGCACGTGCGTGAAATCGAGAATGCGGACGCCGGACAGGGCTTTGGACATGGTTGCGGGCTCTCCCTTTGAAGTTTGTTGTGTGTGTTGAGGCTCAGAAGGTGACGCGCTTGTAGAATGCGGCTACCGGCGCTGTCAGACCCACGCTCTCGAACGTGATCTCATCGTTGAGCTCGTAGACTTCCTTCGTCCATTCGGTCCGACGCCGGAACAGCTCGGCCCGAGGGCGCTCCTGATGCACGAGCAGATACTCCTGCAGCGAGGGCGAGAGGCGGTAGTGATCGAACTTGTAGCCGCGGTCGGCATCCTGCGTTGACGGTGACAGGACCTCCACGATGAGCGACGGCTGCCGGATCAGATACTCGTCATTATCGAGGTCGGAGCAGGTCACCACCACGTCGGGGTAGTAGTACTGCTCCTCGCTGGCGCCCTTGTTGTGAACCTTCACGTCCAGATTGAACGCCTGACAGGGCGGCGATAGTCCCGCTGAAATTGCACCGTAGACATTGTTGGTGATGATGTTGTGCCGCCGGCTCGCCCCCGCCATCGCGTAGACGATGCCGTTGACGAACTCGTGCTTGCGCGTCGCCTGTTTCTCCATCTGGAGATACTCGGTGGCGCTCATGCGGGGGATGCTCAGCGCTGGGTCGGCCATGACTGTCCTCACTCGCTTCGACGCAACGCCTCACGCCTTCTTCTGGGCCTTGCCGACCACGCTCTGCGGATTGAGATTGCCGATGCGGCCCGACTCGGTGCCGGCTTTCTCGTCGATCACCGCATTGACGAGGGTCGGCTTGCCGGAGGCGAAGGCCTCCTTGACGGCGCGAGACAGCTCGTCGGGGTTGGTCGCATAGACGCCGACCCCGCCGAACGCCTCCATCATCTTGTCGTAGCGGGCGTTCTTGACGAACACGGTCGGCGCGACGTCCGCGCCGCCGGTCGGATTGACGTCGGTGCCGCGGTAGATGCCGTTGTTGTTGAACACCACCACGCACACCGGCAGATTGTACCGGCAGATGGTCTCGATCTCCATGCCGGAGAAGCCGAACGCGCTGTCGCCCTCGACGGCCAGCACCGGCTTGCCGGTCTCGATGGCGGCGGCGACCGCAAAGCCCATGCCGATGCCCATGACGCCCCAGGTGCCGACGTCGATGCGCTTTCTCGGCTCGTACATGTCGATGATGGAGCGGGCGAAGTCGAGCGTGTTGGCGCCCTCGTTGACGAGGATCGCGTCGGGCCGCTCCTTGATGATGGTGCGCAGTGCGCCGAGTGCGTTGTGGAAGTCCATGGGCGAGGAGTTCTTCATCAGCCGCGGCGCCATCTTGGCGATGTTCTCCTCCCGCTTTGCGTTGAGGGAGCTGACCCAGGCGGCGGGCGGCGCCGGCCAGGCGCTGGCGGCCATGCCGTGCAGCAGCAGTGACACGCACGAGCCGATGTCGCCGACCACCGGCGCGCTGATTGCGACGTTGCTGTCCATCTCGGTCGGCGCGATGTCCACCTGAATGAACTTCTGCGTGCCGCGCTCGCCCCAGGTCTTGCCCTTGCCGTGCGACAGCAGCCAGTTCAAACGGGCGCCGATCAGCATCACCACGTCGGCCTGCTTGAGCGCGGTCGAGCGCGCCGCCGCCGCGCACTGCGGATGCGTGTCGGGCAGCAACCCCTTCGCCATGCTCATCGGCAGGTACGGAATGCCGGTTTTCTCGACGAAGCTGCGGATTTCCGCGTCGGCGCGCGCATAGGCGGCGCCTTTGCCGAGGATGATGAGCGGACGCTTGGCGCTCTTCAGCAGATCGAGCGCGCGATGCACCGATTCGAGGGCCGGAATCTGCGCGGGCGCGGCATCGATCACCTTGATCAGCGATTGCTTGCCCTTCTCCGCATCCAGCGCCTGGCCGAGCAGCTTGGCGGGCAGGTCGAGATAGACACCGCCGGGGCGGCCCGATACGGCCGCGCGGATGGCGCGGGCGACGCCGACGCCGATGTCCTCGGCGTGGAGCACGCGGAAGGCGGCCTTGCAGAGCGGCTTGGCGATGGCGAGCTGGTCCATCTCCTCATAGTCGCCCTGCTGCAGATCGACGATCTCGCGCTCGGAGGAGCCGCTGATCAGGATCATCGGGAAGCAATTGGTGGTGGCGTTGGCAAGGGCGGTCAGGCCATTGAGGAAGCCGGGCGCCGATACCGTCAGGCAGACACCCGGCTTCTGCGTCAGATATCCGGCGATGGCCGCCGCATTGCCCGCGTGCTGCTCGTGGCGAAACGAGATGACCCGCATGCCGGCGGCCTGCGCGAAGCGGCCGAGGTCGGTGACCGGGATTCCCGGCACATGGTAGATGTTATGGATATCGTTGAGCTTGAGCGCATCGATGACGAGGTGGAAGCCGTCGGTCATTGTCTGCGTCTGTGCGTCCGTAAGGGCTGTATCCGCCGCCATGGTGTCCTCCGCTGCTGGTCTTGTTCGTTAAATTAGCGTCCCGCGAACCAAGTGCTGTCTGCTCACTCGATCGCGACGTGCTGCTCGACGTGGTCCTTCAGCCGCAATGTGTGCTCCCTGACGAGCCGCTCGGCAAGGTCGGCATCGCGCGCCTCGAGCGCGGCGATGATCTTCTTGTGGTCGACGACCGAGCGCCTGGCGCGGTCGAGCTCGAAAATGGTCCGCTGGCGGATGGCGCGCACGTGCATGAACAGGCCGCTGGTGATGTCCGCGATCAGCTTGCAGCGGCTGAGGCCGATGATGGTCTCGTGGAATTTGATATTGGCATCGGAATATTCGTCCATCTGCTGGACGAGCGCGTCACCGCAGTAGCTATCCACCAGCATGTGCAGGCCGGCGATCTCCTCGTCGCTTGCCGTGGCGGCCGCCAACCGTGCCGCCATGCTTTCCAGCGCCGCCCACACCGTCACCATGTCGAGGATCTCGGCCTTGGTCTTGCGCACGATGTAGATGCCGCGGCGCGGCACGATCTTCACCAGGCCTTCCTGATCGAGCTGGGCCAGCGCCTCGCGCAGCGGCGTGCGGGAGACCCCGAACTGTTCCGACAGCTTGCGCTCATCGAGCCTCAGCTCGGCGTCCTCGTCGTAGATGTTCATCCCCATGATCGCCGATTTCAGCGCCTCATAGGTCCGCGACTTGAGGCTGAAGCTCTCCTCGATCGGCTGGACGCTGAGTGTAAGTTTGGACATTGGGCGACACTCGTTTCGCAGAACTCAGGACACCATGAGGCCTCAAAGGTTCTCATTGGCTTTTGGCATACCATACACCAGAAACCAAACACAAGTGGCGTTGTTGCACGGCCTGCACACCTGCGCCAGCGACAGGCGCTGGGTCACTTTACACCAATGCCGTGTGACTGCCGTCGCTTCCTTGACACCCTCGGGCCCCGCAACTATGGTGCCGCGCATTCGGTGACCCGCCGCTCGCGCGGGCTTTTTCCGTTCAGGGCGGGCAATCCATGACAGGCGACGCCAAGCGCGGCGGCCCGGACCAGACGCCGGGCCGGGCACAGTTGAGTTCCGAGGAAAAGGCGGCGTTCCAGCGCCGCCTGGACGAGATTGGCGCGGGCGTGGACCAAGCGAAGGCGCGGGGTGTTCAGCCGGCGCAGCGGCGCGAAACCGGGGAATCGGGCGCGGCGATGGGCCAGGCGTTCCGCATCGTCTCGGAGCTGGTCGTGGGTGTCGCGGTCGGCGGCGGGCTCGGCTGGTTGCTGGATGGTTGGCTGAAGACCGGTCCGTGGCTGATGGTGCTGTTCGTGATTCTCGGCTTTGCCGCGGGATTGATGAACGTGATCCGGACCGCGAGGCAGATGCAGGCCGAGGCCGAGCCGCTGCAGCGCTCGGCGAAAGCCGTAAAGGACGACGACGACGATAACTAGGGGGGTCGGACGGTGGCAGCCGAGCACGAAAGTCCCATGCACCAGTTCGAGATTCAGCGGCTGATCCCGCTGAAGCTCCGGGGCATCGACATCTCGTTCACGAATTCCTCGCTGTTCATGGTGATCGCGGTTGCGCTGATCACCCTGTTCCTGCTGTACGCCATGAGCGGGCGGAAAATGGTGCCTGGCCGCACCCAATCGATCGCCGAGATGGCCTACGAGTTCATCCACAAGCTGGTGCAGGACAGCGCCGGCAAGGAGGGGCTCAGGTTCTTCCCGTTCGTTTTCACGCTGTTCTTCTTTATCCTCGTGCTCAACCTGATCGGATTGATCCCCTATACCTTCACCGTCACCAGCCACATCATCGTCACCTTCGCCATGGCGCTGTTCATCTTCGCGCTCGTGACGCTGGTCGGGTTCTGGATGCACGGCCTCGGCTATCTGAAGCTGTTCATCCCCTCGGGCGTGCCGATCTGGCTGATGCCGGTGATCATCCCGATCGAGGTGATCTCCTATTTCATTCGCCCGATCAGCCATTCCGTGCGGCTGTTCGCCAATATGATGGCGGGCCACACCATGCTGAAGGTGTTCGGCGGCTTCGTCGTCGGGCTCGGCGCGCTCGGCGGTTGGGCGCCGCTCGGCTTCATGGTGGCCTTCACCGGCCTCGAGGTGGTGGTCGCCGTGCTGCAGGCGTTCATCTTCGCCCTGCTCACCTGCATCTATCTCAATGATGCAATTCATATGCATCACTGACGTTCAAGTTTTCCCATTCCTCATATCCAATCACCGGAAGGAGACTGCCATGGAACTGCAAGCTGCGAAGATGATCGGTGCTGGCCTCGCCTGCTCGGCCCTGATCGGCGCCGGCATCGGCATCGGCCACATTTTCGGCAATTATCTCTCGGGCGCCTTGCGCAACCCGTCCGCCGCTGCCGGCCAGTTCACCAACCTTCTGATCGGCTTCGCGCTTGCCGAGGCGACCGGCCTGTTCGGCCTGCTGATCGCGCTCATCATCCTGTTCGGCTGAACGAGCTTTGCCGCAGCAGCTCCTGGAACGATACCGCTGAGTCGCGATGATCGAACTGCTGCGAACTTCGGCCCGGCTGGGCTTAAGGGAGACTGCCAATGCTGACTGTCCTGGCGGCTGCAGTGAACCATGCGGCTCCAAGTGCCGGCGAGCACGGCAAGGCCGGGCTCCCGCAGCTCGATGCGACCGGCTTTGCCCCGCAGCTGTTCTGGCTCGCGGTCACGTTCGCCGCGCTGTATTTCCTGCTGTCCCGGCTGGTGCTGCCGCGCATCGGCGAGGTTATCGAGGAGCGCCGTACGCGCATCCAGCGGGACCTGGAGGAGGCTGAGCGGCTGAAGCTCGAGACCGAGAAATCGATCGCGGGCTACGAGCAGGCCCTCGCCGAAGCGCGCGGCAAGGCGCAGGGCATCGTCGGTGAGCAGCGCGACAGGCTCGCCAAGGAGATGAGTGCCGAGCGGGCGCGGGTCGAGCAGAATATTACCGAGCGGACCGGTGAGGCCGAGAAGCGCATCGATCAGCTCAAAGAGCGCGCTCTCGCGCAGGTCAACACCATTGCCGGCGAGGCGGTCGGCGCCATCGTTGCCAAGCTGATCGGCGTCGAGATTTCGAAATCCGAGGTCGACACCGCACTCGCCAAACTGCCGAGCTGAGGAACATTGCGATGCTGAGGTCCGCGGAATTCTGGGTTGCCGTATCGTTCGTGCTGTTTGTCGCATTGATCCTGTGGCAGAAGGTTCCGGCGCTCGTCGGCACCGCGCTCGACAAACGCGCCGACGCCATCCAGCAGGAGCTCGGCGAGGCCAAGCGGCTGCGCGAGGAGGCGCAAAAGGTGCTCGCCGACTACAAGCGCAGGCACCTGGAGGCGGAGCAGGAAGCGGCCGGCATCATCGAGCAGGCCAGGCGCGAGGCGCTGTCGCTGACCGAGGAGACCCGCAAGGGGCTGCAGGAGACGCTGGCACGCCGCACCAAGCTCGCCGAGGAGAAGATCGCCCGTGCCGAGGCGCAGGCAACCGCCGAGGTGCGCTCCCGCGCCGTAGACGCGGCGCTGGCAGCCGCCGAAAGCCTGGTGAAGTCCAAGCTCAGCGGCGCCACGGCGCAAGGCCTCATCGACCGGAGCATTCAGGACCTTTCCAAACAGCTCAACTGATGAAGCCTGCGCGGCGGCAGGACTGACGGCCGCCGATGAGGGATCCGGTAACTCCGTTCGGGCCGGCGGTTGGTCAACGCGAGTTGCAGCATGCACCAGTTCTTCGATCATCTGGAAACCCGCCCGCGCGAGGCCCGCGAAGCCTCGCAAATGGCCGCGCTGGCGGGCCTGATCCGGCAGGCGAAATCCTCGGCACCCGGCTGGGCGCAACATTTGGCGGACGTGAACGCGGAGGCAGTGACCTCGCGTGCCGCGCTTGCAGAGTTGCCCGTGCTGCGCAAATCCGCCCTCAAGGACCTGCAGGCGGCCAATCCTCCGTTTGGCGGACTGGCCACCACCGAGACGGGGCGTCTCGGGCGGCTGTTCCAGTCTCCCGGTCCGATCTACGAGCCCGAAGGCTTTTGCGAGGACTATTGGCGCTCGGCGCGCGCGCTCTATGCGGCGGGCGTCAGGCGCGGCGACATCGTGCACAATACCTTCGCCTATCACCTGACGCCGGGCGGCTGGATCCTCGATGCGGCCGCACGTGCGCTCGGCTGCATGGTGGTGCCGGCCGGGCCCGGCAATACCGAGCAGCAGCTCGATGTCATCACGCACGTGCGCCCGACCGTCTACGTCGGCGTGCCCGATTACCTCAAGATCCTGCTCGACAAGGCACGCGAGAGCGGACGCGACGCCGCCTCCATCAGGAAGGCGTTGGTCTCGGGCGGCGCGTTGTTTCCATCGCTGCGCCAGGAGTATAGGGATCGGGGGGTGGCGGTGCTGCAATGCTACGCCACCGCCGACGCCGGCCTCATCGCCTACGAGAGCGCCGCACCCGACGGCTCTGTCGAGGGCATGATCGTCGATGAAGGCGTCGTCATCGAGATCGTCCGCCCCGGCACCGGCGAGCCGCTCCCCGACGGCGAGGTCGGCGAGGTGGTGGTGACGGTATTCAACCGCGACTACCCGATGATCCGCCTCGCCACCGGTGACCTGTCGGCGGTGCTGGCGGGACAAAGCTTATGCGGACGCACCAACATGCGGCTCAGGGGCTGGCTCGGGCGGGCCGACCAGACCACCAAGGTGAAGGGCATGTTCGTGCACCCCGAGCAGATCGCGGCGATCGTCAAGGCGCATCCCGGGCTCGGGCGGCTGCGCTTGGTGGTGGGCCGGCAAGGCGAAACCGATACCATGACATTGCGCGCGGAGGCGGCGTCGCCCGACCCGGCGCTCGCCGGCAAGCTCGCCGAAACGCTCGCCGCGCTGACCAAGCTGAAAGGCGAGGTCGCGCTGGTGCCGATGGGCAGCCTGCCCAACGACGGCAAAGTGATCGCCGATGAGCGCAGCTACGGGTGAAGTCGTGAGGTCGTGAGTGGTGATACAGAACGGTTCATGTAGGTTGGGTCAAGCCTTCGCGCGACCCAACGACGAAGTTTCCATCCGCGGCTGTTGGGTCGCGCTGCGCTTGACCCAACCTACACGTTGCGGATTGATCAGCCGGATCCGACAATCGCACTCACGATCCCAAGACTTCACGACTTCACGACTTCACGACCTCACCGCTCACAAAATAAACTTGCTGAGATCCGTGTTCCTGGCGAGGTCCGCCACGTGCGCCTTCACATAGGCGGCGTCGATGGTGATTTTTTCGCCGGCCTTGTCGGCCGCGTTGAAGCTGATGTCGTCGAGCACCCGCTCGAGGATGGTCCATAGCCGTCGCGCGCCGATGTTCTCGACGCTCGAGTTCACCGCGACGGCGAAATCGGCGATCGCATCGATGGCGTCCTCGGTGAAGCTGAGATCGACGCTCTCCGTCGCCATCAGCGCGACGTACTGCTTGATCAGCGAGGCCTGCGGCTCGGTCAGGATGCGGCGAAAGTCGTCCTTGGTCAGGGCCTTCAGCTCGACCCGGATCGGCAGGCGGCCTTGCAGCTCCGGCAGCAGATCGGACGGCTTTGCAACATGGAACGCGCCCGAGGCGATGAACAGGATGTGGTCGGTCTTGACCGGCCCGTGCTTGGTGGAAACGGTGGTCCCCTCGATCAGCGGCAGCAGATCGCGCTGCACGCCTTCGCGGCTGACATCGGCACCGATCCGCCCGCCCTCCGAGCGCGAGCAGACCTTGTCGATCTCGTCGAGGAACACGATGCCCTCGTTCTCGACCGATTTCAGCGCCTCGCTGACGATCTGGTCCCGGTCCAGCAGCTTGTCGGATTCCTCGTTGATCAGCAGGCCATAGCTGTCGCTGACGGTGACCTTGCGCTTCTTCTGGCTGCGGCCGAACGCCTGGCCCAGCATCTCGCCGATATTGATCACACCGATGCCGGCGCCACCGGGCATGTTCGGCATCTCGAACGCGGGCATGCCGCCGCCACCGTCCGAGATGGTCAGCTCGATTTCCCGGTCGTTGAACTCGCCGTTGCGCAGCTTGCGGCGGAACGACTCGCGCGTCTCGATCTTCGCATGCTCGCCGACCAGCGCATCGAGCACCCGCTCCTCGGCCGCCTTCTCGGCCTTGGCCTTGACCTCCTTGCGGCGGGCCTCGCGCACCAGGGAGATGCCCACCTCGACCAGATCGCGGATGATGCTGTCGACGTCCCGGCCGACGTAGCCGACCTCGGTGAACTTGGTGGCCTCCACCTTGAGGAACGGCGCCCCCGCGAGCTTGGCGAGGCGGCGCGAGATCTCGGTCTTGCCGACGCCGGTCGGCCCGATCATCAGGATGTTCTTGGGCAGCACCTCCTCGCGCAGGTCCTCGGCGAGCTGCTGCCGGCGCCAGCGGTTGCGCAGCGCTACCGCGACGGCCCGCTTGGCGTCCTTCTGGCCGACGATGTAGCGGTCGAGCTCGGAGACGATCTCGCGGGGAGAGAATGTGGTCATGCATGCACCGGTGGCAGGTATTTGAGCCAGGTTTGGCCGTGGTAGGGGGCCAGCACCAGGCCGCGGAGCCGGCGCCAGCCAAGGCCGAGGGTGAGGACAAGGACGCCGACAACCGCGAGGGTAACCGGAACGACGGCTCCCGGCGGCGCCACAGCCTTGACGAAGGCATAGCCGATCGCCGCACCCAAATACACGAGCGAGGAAACGAGCAGAGCGCGGCGATCGATGATCAAGGCGATAAGGGAGAGCATCCCGAACATCGCGATGATGGCGACAGCCGGCCAGATATCGATGTTTTCAGGGGCCAGCGACGAGTTATTGGCGGTATCGCCCACGATCCGGGCGACGAGGGGATTGATGATCAGCGGCGCAGCGGCGAGATGAAGCCAGAAGCCGCAGTCGGCGCGACGCGTGAGGCGCGTCGGATCGCGAACATCATAGCACAGGGCGGCAACAAAGATTGCGAGGCCGACGAGGAGTGCGATGGCCCAGTTGAGCCCGATGTGGTCGGCGCCGGAGGCGAGCATGACAGCATTCTTGATCAGCAAGGCCGCGCCGCCAGCGATCAAAAGCAGGGCGAACGGCAAGCGAAACCGCCAGTAGAACGCCGATGCCGCCAAAAGCCCGGCGGCCCCCGCGACGGACCAATATTCTAGCCAGTAGCGAACCACTCTTGGCGACGGTTCTCCTGCCCGGATTACGACTTCGCCTGGATTGCCGCCGCCCAAGGGGGCAATCCTCGCCGAGGTGATGGTCGTCAATTTTTCCGAAGGCCAGTAAGTCGTGGCTGCGAGCGCAACAAACCCGACGAAACCGGCAGCAATCACGATGCCTGGCAACACCGCGCGATGGCGCGTGATCAGCAGTTCGGCAAGGCCCCATAAAACAATCGGGGCAGTCACGAAGGGCCAGATTGGTGAGCGGGCGACGTTGTAGTCTATCTTTGGCGACCACACGAAACCGAGGAAAGCCGCGATCAGCAGTGCTACCCCAAGCGCCAGAAACACATCGTTGAAACCGTTGAGAAATCTGAACCGCTCGTCGTCGGCATCCCAGCTCCCGGGGAGGCTGCGGCGGGCGAGCGAGAACGCTCGCAAAGCCTCGGCATGCTGCCGGGTCACTATGCCCTCGGCAACCGCTGCTTCCAGATCCGCCTCGTTCAGCACTGCAGCGACTCCAAGACGACGTTGGTATTGGTGTACACGCAAATTTCCGCGGCAATGCTCATCGCCTTGCGGGCGATCGCTTCGGCATCGTGCGGGCTGTCGAGCAGCGCGCGGGCGGCGGCGAGCGCATAGTTGCCGCCCGATCCGATCCCCATCACATCGCGCTCGGGCTCCAGCACATCGCCGGTCCCGGTCAGCACCAGCGTCCGCTCCTTGTCGGCGACGATCATCATGGCCTCCAGCCGCCGCAGGAAGCGGTCGGTGCGCCAGTCCTTGGCCAGCTCCACCGCGGCCCGCGTCAGCTGGCCCGGATACTGCTCGAGCTTGGCCTCCAGCCGCTCGAACAGGGTGAACGCGTCGGCGGTCGCGCCGGCAAATCCCGCGATCACATCGCCCTTGCCGAGCGAGCGCACCTTGCGGGCGTTGGATTTGATAACCGTCTGCCCGAGGCTGACCTGGCCGTCGCCCGCGATCACCACCTTGCCGTTCTTGCGGACGGTCAGGATCGTCGTGCCATGCCAGACTTCGGGACTGCTCATGTCGATCGCCATCCGATGCTGCGTTGACCGTTGTGAAACTCCGAATGCCGCGATATCGGCCTTTACCACCGGCCGTTCAAGCCCTTAATGGGACCATGCCGGGCAGTGGCGCTCGGCGGGCCGAGCTGTTAAACCGTTCAGCTGCTGTTGCAACGGCAATGAGGACCGCTCCCGTGACGCGCCAAGCGAGCATCGATCGCACGACCAAGGAAACCAAGATCAGCGCCACCGTCAACCTCGATGGCACCGGTGCGGCATCGATTGCCACCGGAATCGGCTTCCTCGACCACATGCTGGAGCAGCTGGCCCGCCATTCCTTGATCGATATCACCCTGAAAGCCAAGGGCGATCTGCATATCGACCTGCATCACACCACCGAGGACTGCGGGATCGTACTCGGTCAGGCGATCGGCAAAGCGCTCGGCGACAAGCAAGGCATAACCCGATATGCCTCGCTTTGCCTGCCGATGGACGAGACCTTGACGCGGGTTGCCGTCGACGTGTCCGGCCGGCCGTATCTGGTCTGGAAGGTTGCCTTCTCCCGGCCCAAGGTCGGCGAGATGGACACCGAGCTGTTCCGCGAATGGTTCCAGGCGTTCGCCCAGAATGCCGGCATCACCCTGCATGTCGAAACGCTGTACGGCGAGAACAATCACCATATCGCCGAGACCTGCTTCAAAGGCTTGGCGCGCGCGCTTCGTGACGCCATTTGCATAGATGCGCGGCAATCCGGCCGTGTTCCGTCGACCAAAGGCATGCTGGCGTGATGCCAGTTGTATCGACCGCAGCGTTACATCCTGGCTGCTTAGATGAGGACCTCCCGTCGTGATCGTGTTCACGGTGCACGAGCCTGCCGAGGCATCGGGCCTGCCGGCCGAACCGGCGTTGGAGCGGGCGGATAAGCTCGTCTTCATCAAGGACGGCTTTGCCTGGCTCGCGGCGTTTCCCTATACTGCGGTGTTCTGGCTGCTGTCGCATCGGTTGTGGGGCATTTCGGTCTGTTATCTTGCCTCCATGGCCGCCATCGCCGGGATCGTTTATGCGTTTCCGCTGAGCAAATCGCTGGGGTGGCTCTCCATGGCGGCCGTGCACCTGCTGCTCGGGCTCGAGGGCAACAACCTGCGGCGGCGTGCGCTCGCGCGGCGCGGCTATCGCATGCTCGGCACCACGACAGGCCGGACCACCGAGGAATGCGAGCGCCGGTTCTTCGATGACTGGCTTGCAACGGCGCGATCCGAGCAACCTGGACAACCAGACGATGTGGCAGCGTCCGAGCCGGCGGGGTCGGTGACCGCGCGACCGCAATCCTATGTGGCGATCGACAATTGGGAGCGGCTGAAGGCGGCATTGTCCGATCTGAAGCGCTGAAATTTCGGGACGAACCCTGGTCATGGCGGGCAACGGCGGCACGGTCGTCATCATCGACTACGGCTCGGGCAACCTGCATTCTGCCGCCAAGGCCATCGAACGGGCCGCGGCCGAATCTGGTTTTCCCGGACGCATCCTGGTCAGCGACCGCCTCGCCGACATCGCCGCGGCCGATCGGATTGTACTGCCAGGGGTGGGCGCTTTTGCCGATTGCCGTGCGGGACTGGACCGCATCGCGGGCCTGATTGACACGCTGGAAACGCGGGTTAAGCACGAGGGCCGACCGTTCCTCGGCATCTGCGTCGGCATGCAACTGCTCGCCGACCGGGGCCTCGAATACACCATCAGCCCCGGCCTCGGCTGGATCGGCGGCGAGGTCCGCATCCTGCAACCGGCCGACCGCACCCTCAAAATTCCGCATATGGGTTGGAACACACTGAGCGTACGCGCGCCGCATCCCCTGCTCGGCGGGATCGCGACAGGCGAGGACGGCTGGCACGCCTACTTCGTGCATTCCTATCAATTGGTCGCCAACGATCCCTCCGACCTCGTTGCGATGACCGACTACGGCGGCCCGGTGACCGCCATGGCCGCCAGGGACAACATCGCCGGCACGCAGTTCCATCCCGAAAAGAGCCAGAAGCTCGGCCTGCGATTGCTGGCCAACTTCCTCGCCTGGACACCGTGATCGACCGGTTGATCCGGATCGGCAGAGCAGGGTCCACTTTTGGCTCGGAGGTCCCCCCCACCCTGGCCCTCCCCCGCAAGGGGGGAGGGAAATGCGCTTAGATTGGAAGGTTTTCTATTTTCCGCTTCTC
>Ga0209069_10000394_pt1 | contig 19434 bp, 11 predicted proteins | sample Str013_2_FD_187202 | JGI IMG/M metagenome (GOLD analysis project Ga0209069, IMG submission 187202) | Freshwater sediment microbial communities in response to fracking from Pennsylvania, USA - Straight Creek_MetaG_SC_2013 (SPAdes) (version 2) | ecosystem: Environmental > Aquatic > Freshwater >...
TAGCTCGAGCACATACCCGTCCGGGTCTTTGGCCAGCCCGACCGCCGCGCCGCCAACAGCCGCACTCGGCGCGTACTCGCGCGTGATCGCGTCTCTCTCCCCCTCGTCCCGCGTGCCGCGAAAACGCATGGCCAGGATGCCGAGCATCGTCTCCAGGCGAATCGGTTTCTCCTTCGCGCGTTTCATCGCTTTGTCCTCGCTACTGACATCGGCCGAACCGGCGCGGTTGTCGGCGAACAGGTTGTTGAGCAGCACCGGCTTGGAGTAGTTGGGCGAGTGGTCGGGCAGCGTCGCCTGCAACCCGCTCGAGTTGCCACCGGTTCCGAGACCGGCCGGAGCGGCGCGGTGATCCGATGTCACCGCAGTCGCCGTGGTGATGTTCTTGACGATGGTGTTGTTGCGGACAACGACGTTCGGCGCGTCATCGAGAGCGATGCCAGCACCTTCGTGGGTGGCGACGTTGTTGGCGATGACGTTGTTGACGACATCGAAGTTCGCCGCGCCAGCCATCAGGAAGCGGATGCCGCCGCCGTCGTCGTTGGAGAGGTTCGCCTCGACGAAGTTGCTATCGATCGTGACCTCGCCGGCGCCGGGGCTGACCGTCTGGTTCGCCGGCGGCAGCTGACCGGCGATCATGATCCCGCCGCCCTCGTCGTAGGACTGGTTGTAGTAGATCCGGTTGTGCGTGATCGTCCCGTTCGGCGACAGGCCGTAGTGGCTGATGGCGCCGCCGTACTCGGCGGAGAAGTTGCCGCAGAAGTCGTTGCCGCTGACCGTGTAGCCATCGGCGCCGGCGAAGATGCCGAGCGCGCCGGCCAGGTTCGTACCGCCGTTGGCGATCATCCGGTTGTTCGCAACGACGAGCCGCTCGTTGTGGTTGTTCGTCGCCGGCTCGGGCAGATCGGGCGTGCCGATGCGGACCGAACCGTAGGTGCCACCGTTCGACTGGACCTGGTTGTTGGTGATGGCGAAGTCACGCACGTACTGGTCGAGCGTGACCGCGCCACCTTGCGCCGGTCCGGGGACGAGTGGCGTCGCACCACCGTTGCCGGCGGCGCCGGGCGGGTTGGCGATGTTGTTCGGGAAGCCCTGCTGGTTGCCGCCTGTGATCAACATCGCGTCGACGCCGGAGCGGAACAGCGACGTCGCCGCCGGTGCAGTCGCAGCGCCGTACTGCGTCTGCGTCTCTGCCACGGCCAGCACCGCTTCGCCCTCGACGATGTCAGTCGTCGAGACCTTGGTGAGCGCGTCGGTGAACGTGCGCCAGTCGTCGGAGTAGTTGCCGTCAGCGGTCTGCTGGTTCGCACCGGCGGGGACGACCTGCGTCGCCGCCCAGAACAACTGGGCATCAACAGTCGTGCCGAGCACGCCGGTGCCACCGGGCCCAACACCTTGCAGCTTGACCTTGCCGTGCACGACGAGGTTCTCGAAGTAGGCACCGAAGGCGTTGTGCGGCGCGTAGTTGGGTGCCGTGTTCGGGTAGATGACGATCAGCTTCGGCGCGTTGCCGTTGTTGCCGTGCGCGGCCTCGATTGCTCGCTGGATGGCGCGACCGCCGCTGACGGCAACACCTTGCTTGTCGGTGCCAGCGAAGCCGGCGGCCGTGTTCGTGTCGGCATCCCAGGCGTCGTGCTGCGGTGTGAACGTGCGTGCCGCGACGTTGTCGTTGACGAGGTCGGGTGTCACCTCGTACACGTCGCTGCGGGCCAGGTAGCCGGCACCGAGGACATGGAAGGTCAGGCCGTTGACCGTCGACAACCCATTGGCACGGATGCCGAGTTGGTACGGCCCGGCAGCAAGCGTCGGCAGCGTGAACGTCAGCTTCGTGTTCGTCCAGTTCGCGGCGGACACGGCGACGTTGGTGACGACACCGGTCGCGCTCGTCAACGTCAGCCGGCCAGTGGTACCGAAGCCTGCGCCCTGGACCACGTACTGGTGCGCGGGCGTGACATCGGCGGCAGGATCGAAGTACGGCTTGTCGATGCGGTAGATGACCGGGTTCGTCGCATCCAACTTGCACAAGCTCAGCGCACCGAACTGCGATGCCGGACCTTCGATGGTGATGCCGACGTGAGTCGGCGCCTGGTCGACGGGATGGACGACTCCGGGCCAACCCTGGAAGTCGGTGGCGATCGTACGGAACTGCGGGTTGTAGTCGGCGTTCGGATGATCGAGCGTTCCCGGGTCGTTGCCGACAAGGCGGTAGACGTTCGGGCACGGACCGGCGGGCAGGGGGCAGTTGTACGTGTCGGTCGACGGCAGCAGCACCTCGTAAAAGCCGTTGGGGTCACTGTGGGCCGTGAACTTGCGGTTGCCGAGCTCGTCGTAGACGCCGATCGGACCGTTCGCCTGGCCGGCGACCTCGCCGAGCATGATGCTGCGGCGGTCGGTCTGGACGTTCAAGTCGTCGTTGATCAGGCCGTAGAACTTCGTGGGGATCGGAACCTCGGTGTACATGAAGAACGTCGGGTTCGTCGACCGGCCGTTGACGACGGTGACGAGCTTGTCGCCGCACGCCGGACGGGCGTCGCCGGCGTAGGTGCTGCCGCCGATGGCGTTGAAGTCAGGGTTCGTCAGGCCGAGCCCGGTGAACGACTCCGGGTGCGCCGGATCGTCGTTGTTCGGGACCTGCTTCGTGCTGCCGACGCAGGCGGCATCGCGACCAGTGGCGAGCGAGTTCGTGTCGACGCGGATCTTGCGGTTCGTCGTCTTCAGGTTGTAGCCGGGGTCGGCCGGCGGCGAGCTCGGATCACTGGCGAAGTGCTCGGGCACGTACGAGTCGCCGGTGGCGATGTTGACCGCGGTCTCGTCGGTGAAGGCGTAGCGGTGGCGTGTGTCGCCGGCGGCGCTCATCACCGTGTCGACGGGGTTGACCGCTTCGACGACGTAGTCCGCTGGCGGCAGCGAATCGCTGAAGTTCCCGGGATTGGCGCCCTCGTCGTAGGAGGCCGGATCACTCGACGGATGCTTGACGATGGCGCCGAAGGCGTAGTTGCCATCGACGGTGCCGTCGCCACCGATCTGCAGGCCGCTCATCGGCGCCTCGACGCAGTCCGGCTGGTTCGGATCGGTGTGGCTGTAGTCGACGACGGCGGGTGCGTCTGGCAACGACTGCTGCGTGGCAAGCGGGTGGCCTTCTGCATCCAACGCCACGCAGCCCGTCGGGCGTGTCCAGCTCTCGGTCGTGTAGTAGCCGAGCGGCTTGCATGGCTGGTCGCCGAGCACGGCATCGGTGCCGAGGTCGGCTGCGTTACGGATGCACGTTTCGCCAACGTTCGTCTTGCCGATCTGCAGTGCCGCTCCGCCGTCGATCGAGCTGTAGTGGTCGACGACTCCGTTCGTCTTGCTCGTCCCCCACAGCTGCATGCCGATGCCGGAGATGCCGGGCTGGTAGTCCTCTTGCGCCGACTCGCGCGGGTTCAGCTCGTTGCGGGTCGTGTCGTAGGTGACCGTCCCGGCGATGCCACCGTTGGTCCCTTGGTCGTAGGGCTTCACGCCCCAGTCGATCTTCGCCGACAGACCGATCACCGGCAGGATGTTGATGTCGACCTGCGAGGTCGTCACGGTGTGCGCAGCGTCGTTGTCGGTCTTGTAGGTGAAGCCGGTGTTGCGGTAGCGAGGGTTGTAGGCCTCGAGGATGACGAACTGTCCGAGCGGGTAACCCTGCGAGAGGTCGTACTCGCCGGCGTCGTTCGTCTTCGACGTCGCCGAGCCTTGATCCTGCAGCGAGTTGCCGCGGGTACGGATCGACATGAAGAAGTCGGGCACGCCCGCCTCACCGGCGTCGCGCTTCCCGTTCTCGTTCGTGTCGACGAAGATCGAGCCCTGGACGTCGGTGAACCAACCGGGCAGCAGCACGTGACCCATGTCGGTCGTGCCGGCGACGTCATTGGGGCCGAGGTTGCCACCGTTGACGTGGTACTGGAGCGTGGCGAGGATGTAGTTCTGCGTCTCGTCCCACAGCGCGATGCCGTAGTCACCGGTCTGGAGACCGTTGACGGTGAAGCTGCCATCGGCCTTCGCTCGCCCGACCCACACGGCAGAGTCAGTCGGCGCAGTGCACGTTGCCAAGCAGTTGATCGACACGACGCCGTCTTCGATCGACTGCTTCGTGTCTTCGATTGCGTTCGACAAGTTCGTGCCAGCCAGCGCGGCGGTGCCGGTGGCGCCGATGAACGCCCGACCGATCTTGATAGCGCCGGTCAGCGAGCCGTGACCACCGGGCATCACCGCGTCGTAGTACTGCGCGGCGGCGCTGGCGTCGCCCTTCGATGCCGCGGCAAACAGATCTTCTTTGTGTGACAGCTTGACGAAGCCGAACGTCACCGGGGTGACGCGCTCGCCGCCGACGATGAGCTCGGTGTCGTAGCCGGTCGAACCCTCTTGGTTCCAGGTGTCCCAGTCGTGGCCGCCCTCGAGCGTTGTCGTCTCGATCCACTTGTCGTCGTTGTGCGTCTTCGGATCTGGCGGGATGACGGTGACGGCGTAGCGGTTCGGCCCCATGTTCGGGATCTCGATGTCGCCGTAGTGATCGGAGATGCACGACGACTCGGTTCCGGCGAGCTGGCTGCCAGACGCGCCACCGGGGTGCGGGATCGACAACGCCGTCCCGGCGTCACCGAAGCTCACCGGCGTCGGCGTGCCATCGTCGGCGAGGAGCACGTTGCCGTTGGCGTCGGTGACGTACTCGGTGCACAGCGGGTTGCCGTAGACGTCGGTGGTGACCTCGGCGAGGACATCGGTGATGTGAGCGACGAAGCCGGCCATGTCGGTCGTCGGGTCAGCGACGACGAGCGCGTTGATGACGCCGCCACAGGCCGGGTAGGCGTCGACGATCGCCTGGTCGCTGCACGTCACGAGCGTCTCGGTCTGACCATCCCATTGACCGTTCGTCGAAGCGTTGTCGTTGAAGACGTGAACGCGGATCGTCGAGGTCTTCTTCGGGAGCGGGTTCATGGCGACGACGATGGCTTGGCCTTGCGGCTGGCCGTTGGCGTCGAGCACCTGCTCACCGTTGAGCGTGATCACGTTGCGGTTGGCGTCGACAGTGAAGTGAGCGCCGTCGATCTTGAAGCCGGGCGACGTCACCGAGATCAGGTACTTGCCGGCCGGCAGGTTCTGCGCCAGGCGAGCGACGTCGTTCTGGTTGCCACTCGCGATCACGTCGGCGTGACCCGGCGACGAGTGCACCGACGGCCACTGGCAATCCTTCAGGCTGCCACCGCCGGCGTTGTTGTACTTCGCCAGCGGCGTGTTCGCCGGCGCCGCCGTCAATGGCCGCGCCGCCGTCGGCAGGCAGTCCTTGATCGGCTGGTCGTTGCCTTCCGTGCCGTCGGTGGGGTTTCCCGTACCGCTGTCGTCGTTGATCAGCCACTTGTAGGCGCCGATCGGGTCGCCGGCATGGACGCCCGTGGCGTACGGCGCCGTGGTCGAACCGGCGGCGCCGCTGATCACCTTGAGCGTGATGCCCGAGACCGGATCGGGAGCCGCGGCGTGGGCCACGGTCACTGACGCCGCAACCGGCACGAAGCCGATCACGAGCCCTAGTCCTGCCGCCAACACGCCGAGCCGATACCGCAGCCGACTGTCCTTCATCGTCCGTTCCCCGCTGTCTCCGCCACATGGCGATTTCTAAGCCCGACCTAAGACGGGTAGTGCCCGTCCAAGAGAAGGTAAAGAAACGTCGACCTCACGGCTAGAGTGCCTCTACCAGGGTCTATGAGTGTTGGCACGCACGGATCTGGGGTGGTAGCACTCGTCTTGACGCCAGCCAGAATCTAAGAACTTCTCTAAGTGTTAGCGGTCATCACCGAGCTGGACGTTGCGCGAACATGCTGGAAGACGTGGAGCAGATGACTACCGAGACCGTCGGGACGAGGCCGTTGGACGAAGCAAACCGTGCGCGCACCGTGCGCCTCGCCGTCGTCGAGGACGAGTCGCTGTTTCGCGACCTGCTTCGCCTCTCACTCGCGCAACATCCGAACATCGAAGTGGTCGGCGCGTTCGCCGAGCCGAACGAGGCGCTCGCCGCCATCCCCGACATGGGCCTCGATGTCGTCGTGCTCGACATCGACCTCGGCGACGGCATGAACGGCGTCGAGCTCGGCATCCGGCTGCGCCGCCTACAACCAAAGCTCGGTGTGATGCTGCTGTCGAACCATGCCGACCCGCAGCTGTTGTCGTCGCTGCCGCGCGACGTGATGGGCGGTTGGTCGTACTTGCTGAAGCGCAGCGTCACGAACGTCGAGACGTTGAGTCGCGCCATCGAAGGCGCATCGATGGGCCTACTGCTGTTCGACCCCGAGCTGACGCGCCGGACGCGCCCTCGCCGCAGTGGCCCCCTCAACCAGCTCTCACCGCGCCAGCTCGAAGTGCTCGGCCTCATCGCCGAAGGACATTCGAACGCGGCCATCGCCCGCAAGCTCGATCTGTCGGAACGGTCGGTCGAGAACCACGTCAGCCGGATCTACACATCGCTCGGCGTCGACGCCACCGATCGCACTGCGCACGCCCGCGTCATGGCCGTGCTGCAGTACCTCGAAGGCAGCGTCACGATCGCGGAGTAGGCGAACGCGTTCGCGTACGTGCCGCGGCGTGTTCGCCGACGCGCCGGCGTCAGGCGAGACCAGTCGCCGGCGGTGGTGGCAGGGGTGGTCGGAGCAGTGGATCGTCGTGCGCGTCGAGGGCTGACGATGGCGTCGGTGCGATCGCTTCGACGCTGATCGGCGGCGCGTCGTCGCCGTCGACTGATGTCGACGCGCGCTTCGGCGCGACGCCATCGGGTTGCAGGGGGCGAGGAGCAGCCATCACGGCGGTGAACACCGTGCCTTGGCCGGGCGCCGACGAGATCCACCACGCGCCACCGCGATCTTCGATGCGGGCCGCCACCGAGGCGACGCCGACACCGAAGTTGAACTGCTCCGTCTCGAACCCGACACCGTCGTCGGTCACCTTGAGCTGCAAGCGATGGCCGGGCAGCAGCGACAGCTCGACATCGACGCGCGTTGCCTTGCCGTGGCGATGGGCGTTCGACAACGCCTCTTCCATCGTCCGGTAGATGACGAGCCTCGTGTCCTCGTCGATCACCGAGCGCATCGGATCGTCGAGCTCGAGCACGCCCGGCGAGACTTGCAGCGCGACCTCGAGACCGAACGCTCCTTCGAACGTCGCTGCCAACGAACGGACGGCGGCCATCAAGCCGACCTTGATCGACGGCGGATGGAGACGATGGCTCGTCGCCCGCACATCGTTGACGCGCAGATCGTCGAGCACGTCAACGACCTCGGCCAGTTCGCGACGGCTCGCCTCGTCGTCGGTGCTGAGCCAACCGGCGACGCGTTCGATGCGGACCTGGGCGGCGAGCAGGCGGGATTGGACACGACCGTGCAACACCTCTGCTGCCTCACGGCGGATCTTCTCGTCGGCGCGTGCCAGCAGTGAACGGGCCCGGTCGAGGTCAGCGACGCGCTCTCGCAGCGCGACGTCCTGCTCGTCGATGCGGTTCCGCAACGCGAGGAACGTGTTGAGCGCAACACCGATGACGAAGAACACCATCGCTCGCGCTGCGAAGAGCAGCGGCGTGTCCTTCGCCGCGCCGTTGGCACGCAACATGTCGTGGACGAACGCCTGCACCGTGGAGCAGATCACCGCGGCAAGGGCGTAGCCACCGAAGACGAGCCCGAACAGACGCCTCGAGAACGTCCGCTCGAACCGCTCGCTGCGCACCAGCCACGCCAGGACGCCGACGCCGACGACGTACGCTGCGGCGCCGACGATGTCGGCCAGACCCCACACCAGCAACTCGATGACCCGCGTTCGCGGACGGCCGTCCGGTGCGAAGAACGACACCAGCACGGCGGCCGACACCGCCACGACGCCAGCGATCGACGCTGACGGGCGCTGAGCGACGGCTAGCTCGCGGGCACGGGCTCGAATCCCCGTCGATCGAGGCCGCGCCGATGCGCCTGGTCCGCGCGTCTGTTTCGACTCCGCCACGCCCCGCCGCATCGACGTGCCCCTTCCTCGCCTAGACATGCACAGTAGAGACCGGTCGTACGGCTGGGTGCGGGCACCCCAGTGCCAGCACTCATTGTTGACAAAGTGCAATGGTTGCTGGCACAGTCGGTGGTGATGTCGTCTCGCAAGGACCTCCTTCTTCTCTAGGCGGGTGCCACAACCGGCACTCGCCTTCGCCTCCTGCGCCACTCCGGCCCAGGGGGTTCTTGCTTTTTCCGGCCCGAATTCCAGTCCCGCAGCCCACATCCCAGCGTTCCCCGATCAGCAGCCACAGGAGCAGACACGCCATGCCCCCGTCCCCCGCCAAGCCGAAACGGATGCCGTTCGAGAAGTACACGCCGTTCGAGCCCCTGATGCTCACCGACCGGACGTGGCCGAACCGAAAGCTGTCGGCCGCGCCACAGTGGTGCTCGGTCGACCTGCGCGACGGCAACCAGGCGCTGATCGACCCGATGGACCTCGAGCGCAAGCGGCGGATGTTCGAGACGCTCGTCAAGATGGGCTTCACCGAGATCGAGGTCGGCTTCCCGTCCGCCAGCCAGCCCGACTTCGACTTCGTCCGCCAGCTGATCGAAGAAGACCTCGTCCCCGACAACGTCACCATCCAGGTTCTCGTGCAGTGCCGTCAGGAACTGATCGAGCGCACGTACGAGTGCCTCGCTGGTGCTCGCGCCGCCATCGTCCACTTCTACAACTCGACGTCGATGTTGCAACGTCGCGTCGTGTTCGGCCTCGATCGCCAAGGCATCGTCGACATCGCCACCAACGCGGCGCGCCTTTGCCGCAAGCTCGAGCCGACTCTGGGTGATGCGAACATCAGCTACGAGTACTCACCGGAGAGCTTCACCGGCACCGAGCCCGACTTCGCCGTCGAGATCTGCGCCGCGGTGATGGACGTCATCGAGCCGACGACCGATCGCAAGATCATCTTGAACCTGCCCGCCACCGTCGAGATGTACCAACCCTGGGTCTACGGCGACGTCATCGAGTGGTTCCATCGCAACGTCCCCAACCGCGATCGCGTCACGCTCTCGCTGCACCCACACAACGATCGCGGCCAAGGTGTCGCCGCCGCCGAAGCGGGGATGCTCGCCGGTGCCGATCGCGTCGAAGGCACGCTGTTCGGCAACGGCGAGCGCACGGGCAACGTCGACGTCGTCAACTTGGCACTGAACCTGATGTGCCAAGGCGTCGACCCTGGGCTCGATGTCACCGACATCGATGCGCTGCGACGCGTCGCCGAGTACTGCAACCGGCTGCCCGTCCATCCCCGCCATCCCTACGTCGGTGACCTCGTCTACACAGCGTTCTCCGGCAGTCACCAGGACGCCATCAAGAAGGGCCTCGACGCGCTACCCGACGGCTACACGACATGGGAGGTGCCGTACCTGCCCCTCGACCCGAAGCACGTCGGGCGCAGCTACGAAGCGGTGATCCGCGTCAACAGCCAGTCCGGCAAGGGCGGTGTCGCCTACATCATGAAAGCCGAGCACGGCTTCGACCTGCCGCGCCGGTTGCAGATCGAGTTCTCGAAGACCATCCAGCACATCACAGAAGACCTCGGCACCGAGATCAGCCCGACATCGATGTGGACGACGTTCGAAGACGAGTACCTGCCCGACGCGCCCGCCTACCAGCTGCTGTCGCATGAGCTGCACACCGCCGAGGACACCACGACGATCACGGCCCAGCTGCTCATCGACGGCGAGCATGTGACTGTCACCGGGCAAGGCAACGGTCCGATCGACGCCTTCGTGCGTGCCCTGCGCACGGGGATGAAGGCCGACCTCGATGTCACCGACTACGCCGAGCACGCCACCGGCGAAGGCGCCGACGCCACTGCGGTCGCCTACGTCGAAACGCTGGATAGCACCGGCAGCCGCCGCTGGGGCGTCGGCACCCACCCGAACATCATCACCGCGTCGTTGCGCGCCGTGCTGTCAGCGCTGCTCCGCCAACGCGCGTAACCACCGCTCTGTTGTGCCTCAGACCTTGCGGCCGAGGAAGGACAGGAACTCGGTCTGCTCGTCGGCTCCAGCAGGCGGATCGACCTTGGCCTCGAAGAAGCCGGGGTTGCGGAGCATCGCGTCCATCGGCTTGAGGCCGCTGTACGCGCCCGACACGGCGTCGGCATCCAGCTTCTCGTCGCCACCGACGGCGCGGGCCAAGTCCCATGTGTGCACGAGCGTGTCGGTAGCGATGATCCGACCCATCAGCTGATCCAGTGGCATCGGACCAAACGGCCCGTCGACGTTGGCCGACAGGTCGGCCGAGTCGAGCATCGCATGCATTCCGTCGCGGCTGGCGCTCCACGCTTTGCGGATGTCTTCGCCGTCGCCGATCTCCGGCAACGTGCCACCGGCGATGCGGCGGTAGTTGTTGGCGACATGGGCAACGACATCACGCGCCTTCCACTGTGCGCATGGCGACTGGTTGCTCCAGGCGCTGTCCGGCGTCGCCTCGACACGGGCGTTGAAGTCGGCTTCGACCTTCTTGAAACGTTCGATGGACTCGTTCATGAAGCGGACCATACCCCTATCGGTGACCCCTGCCGATCACGTGTCAGGTAATGGATCAACGACGACGGACGTGGTGCCGTGACCGCCGACGAACGGGCCTCGGCGCGTGGGTCGACGGCAACGGCGGAAGCGGCGGCATCACAGCATGACCGACGCCTTCGAGCGGCACGGTGATGCCGTCGACGTCGATGTCTACGGGTTCGCTCGACGCTTCGACGACGACGGCTTGTTTGTCCTTCGGCTTCTCGAGGATCTCTCGCCAACCAAGCAGGGCGCCGGCAACCACAGCGCCCGGCAGTCCGCCGATCTTGCGAGCCCGACGCATCATGTCGGCACGCTCGACGGGATCCATGACCGCGATCGTAGGTGCCGGTGTATGGTGCCGCCCATGCGAGTGACGGTCGATTTCGATGTTTGCGCCTCCACCGGCGCCTGTGCCCAGGTCGCACCCGAGGTGTTCGAGGTCCGCAGCGACGGCTTCCTCTACATCCTCCAAGAAGAGCCCGGCGAGGACTTGCGCGAGAAGGTGCAGCAGGCCGCCGACCTGTGCCCCACCGCAGCGATCACCGTCGAAGGCTGATAGCTCCGCAGCAACCGGCCGCCGAGCGACACCGCCACTACGCCGCCTCCGTCGGCGACGACCAGCCGGCGACTTCCGACCGGGCACCCTCGAATTTCACCTCATTCGTGGCATGCCACAGTTGGAGCAAAATTCGAGCGTCCTCGATGCAAGTGCCGGTTGGTCGTGAGGCGCCCGCCCGCGAACACTCATCGCTCAATCGTGCTGCAACGGCTGCGGCCGTCGAGCCGCCCGACTTCGACGGATCGGGAATGCCGTCGGCGCCAGTCCCGGCCGGCACGTCGCGTCCGCCGATGCAACCGCACCCTCGCCTACCCGGTCAGTGGCCGTGGAGCTGGTGGACGGAGAGGATGCCCGGCCGCGCCCGGAGCTCGTCGAGCACGCCGCGCTCGACCAATTCGCCGGTAGCGATGACCATCACGGCGGTGCCTTGCGCGTGACGACCGACATCCATGTCGGCGATGTTGACGCCAGCGTCACCGAGGATCGTGCCGACGAGGCCGATCATCCCCGGGCGATCGTCGTTGCGGACGACGAGCATGTGCGCCGCCGGCGGCACGTTGCAGGTGTGATCGTCGATGAACACGATGCGCTGCTCGCCGCGCCGGCCCGACAGCGCGCCAGCGATCATGTGCCCGTCGCCGCGCACGGTGATCAGGTTCAAGAAGTCGACCGACGTCGTCGACGACACCTCTTTCACTTCGATGCCGTGCTCGATGACCAGCTTCGGTGCGTTGACATACGTGACCGGCTCGTCGCGCACCGGACCGAAGATCCCCTTCAGCACCGCCAGCGTCAAGATGCGCGTGTCGTGCTCGGCAAGGTGGCCCTCGTAGCAGATCTCCAACTGCGCCGGCACACCTTCGGCCAAACTCGTGAACAGCCGGCCGAGCTGCTCACCCAACGGTAGGAACGGCTTGATGCTCTCCGCTGCTTCGGCGGCGTCGACGTTGACGGCGAACGGCACGAAGTCGCCGGCCAAGGCCAGTTGAACCATCTCGGCGATGGTGTCGCCCGCCTTGTCCTGTGCCTCGCGCGTCGACGCGCCGAGATGTGGCGTGACGACGACGGGATCGAGCCCGAACAAAGGGCTTTCCGTCATCGGCTCGGACGAGAACACATCGAGCGCCGCGCCGCCGATGCGTCCGGCGCCTACCGCCTCGGCAAGATCATGCTCGTCGACGATGCCGCCGCGGGCGACGTTGATGATCCGCAAGTCCGGCTTCGCCGCGGCGAGGAGCGCGGCGTTGATGATCCCGGTCGTCTCCTTCGTCTTGGGCAGGTGGATGGTGAGGAAGTCGGACTCGGCCACGACCCGTTCCAGCGCCATCAGCTCGACGCCCATCCGCCGCGCCTTGTCAGCCGACACGAACGGGTCGTAGGCGATCAACCGCATGCCGAACGCGGCGGCGCGATCGGCGACGAGCTTGCCGATGCGCCCGAGCCCGACGATGCCGAGCGTCTTGCCGTCGAGCTCGACGCCTTCCCACTTGGCGCGCTCCCAACGACCGGCCTTCAACGCAGCGTGTGCCTGGGGCACGTTGCGAGCCTGCGCGAGCAACAAGGCCATCGTGTGCTCGGCAGCCGAGACGATGTTCGACTGCGGCGCGTTGACGACCATCACGCCGCGTTCGGTGGCGGCGGCGACATCGACGTTGTCGAGACCGATCCCGGCGCGGCCAACGACGATCAGCTCGTCGGCGGCGGCGAGCACCTCGGCGGTGACCTGCGTCGCCGAACGGATGATCAGCGCGTGGGCACCCTTGATGGCGTCGAGCAACCCTTCCGGCGTGAGGGAGAGCTGCACGTCGACGACATGGCCGGCGGCTCGCAAACCGTCCAGGCCGCCATCGGCGATCTCTTCAGTGACCAAGATCCGAGACATCCACAAAGTGTCGCCGCTCGATCCCCGTCGGACCAATGGTGGCGGCTGAGCCGGCCGTCAAAGTGCCCGGTGTCACTGCCACCGCGGCCGCCGTCCTGGCGGCCAGACTGTGCTGGTGGGGGATCTCGACGACATCGCGACGACGACCGACGCCGAGACATGGGCGCCGCCCAGCCCCGACGACGTCATTCAACCGCGCCGGCGAAGGTGGCTGGTGTGGGCGGTCCCGATCGCCGTCATCGCGCTCGTCGCTGGCGTCAGCGCGCTGACGGGCAAGCGTCCGGCGCCGTTGATCCGACGTGACGTTGCCGTCTATGCCGGGCTCGGCGCGTGGGTCGACACCTACGACTACGTGCCGCGCTACGCCGGCGAGAAGTTGACGATCACGCCGAGCTCGATCGACGCGCTGGCGGGGCGCGGCGTGCGGACCATCTACCTGCAAGCGGCGCGCAACGACTCCAAGACACCCAGCGGCCTGATCGAGCCAGAGCTCCTGACGCCACTGCTGCAGCGCGCCCACGCCAACCACATCGCCGTCGTCGGTTGGTCGACACCGCGGTTCTCAGATGTCGCCTTCGACCTCGAGCGACTGATGAAGATCGCTCAGTTCACCGACAAGGGGCAGCGCTTCGACGGCATCGCCGTCGACATCGAGGACAACGAGACGCAGCCGATCGCCGAGACGCGCAACGCCAACCTGCTCGAGCTGTCGCGACAGCTGCGCGCCGCCGTCGGTCCCGACGTCGCGCTCGGCGCCATCGTGATGCCCGCGGTACAACTCGACATCGTCAACCCGAGCTTCTGGCCGGCCTTCCCATGGCTCGACCTGCGCGCCTTCTACGACGTGTGGATGCCGATGACGTATTGGACGACGCGCGACGCCGACACCGAGTGGCGCGATGCGGCGCGCTACACCAACGAGAGCGTGACGCTGATGCGCACCCACCTCGGCGATCCCGACGCGCGAGTGCACCCGATCGGCGGCATCGCCGACAAGACAACACCCGATCAAGTCGTCGCCTTCCTCGACGCCATCGCCGCAACCGGTTCGATCGGCGGCTCGCTCTACGACGCGGCGACATCAGGGCCAGAGCTGTGGACGGCGCTGGCGCCACTGCCGACGAAGGTCACGCCGCTGCCGTCGACGACGGTCGCGGCGAGCGGATCGAAACGAACGACAACGCCGAGCGCATCGACGACCGCTGTCGCGGCGGCGGCGACGAACGCCAGTCCAGGCACGTTGCCGGCGACGGCGCCGGGCACGTTGCCCGAGACCGTCCCGACGGCGCCGGCAGCGAGCGACGAGACGGCGACGACGCTCAGCTGAGCAAGGAGGCGACGCGCTTGATGCCGTCGCCGAGATCGTCGTCACCGAGCGCGAACGAGAAGCGGAGGTAGCCGGGCGCGCCGAACGCCTCACCGGGCACGGCGGCGACCTGGATCTCGGACAACAGCAACTCGGCGAGCTCCAGGGTGTCCTTCGGTCGCTTGCCGGCGATCTCGCGCCCGAGCACATCTTTGAACGACGGGAAGCAGTAGAACGCGCCCTCTGGTTCCGGGCAGATCACGCCGTCGATGTCGGACAGCAGCTTGTACATCACCCGGCCGCGCCGTTCGAACGCGTCGCGCATCATCGCCACCGCCGAGAGATCGCCCGACACTGCGGCGAGCGCGGCGCGTTGGGCGACGTTACAGACGTTCGACGTGGCGTGGCTCTGGAAGTTCGTCGCCGCCGCGATCACATCGCGCGGCCCGATCATCCAGCCGACGCGCCAGCCCGTCATCGCGTACGTCTTGGCGACGCCGTTCAAGATCAGTGTCTGGTTTGCCAGCTCGGGGACCAGCGTCGGCATCGACGTGAAGCGATGCGAGCCGTAGGTGAGGTGCTCGTAGATCTCGTCGGTGATCACCCAGACACCGTGCTCCAGCGCCCAGCGACCGATCGCCTCGGTCTCGGCCGGCGAGTAGACCGCGCCCGTCGGGTTGGATGGCGACACGAACAGCAACGCCTTCGTGCGCGCCGTGCGCGCCGCTTCGAGCTGATCGACGGTCGCCTTGAAGCCAGTCCGCTCGTCGGTGTCGACGACGACCGGCGTGCCACCGGCGAGTGCGATCGCTTCGGGATAGGTCGTCCAGTACGGGGCGGGGACGATCACCTCGTCGCCCGGATCGCACAGGCACGAGAACGCCGCGAACACGGCGTGCTTGCCGCCGTTGGTGACGATCACGTTGGCCGCGCCGCAGTTGAAACCGGAGTCGCGCAACGTCTTGACGGCGATCGCCTCGCGCAGCTCGGGCAGTCCAGCGGCAGGCGTGTAGCGGTGGTTCTTCGGATCTCGACACGCTTCGACGGCCGCTTCGACGATGTGCGCCGGCGTCGGGAAGTCGGGCTCGCCAGCGCCGAACCCGATGACGTTCTGGCCGGCAGCCTTCATCGCCTTGGCCTTGGCGTCGACGGCAAGCGTGGCGGACTCTGCGATGGCGGCAATGCGCTGGGCGACTCTTCTCACGGGCTGCAATGCTGTCACAGTGCGCCCGTCGGAACCCTCTCATATACGCATTCCGAACCACCTCCTTCCCCGTGACGGGCGTTTCGGTTGCGGTCCGTCGAAGGTCCGGCCCGAGGCAGTGAGCGCGCTCGCCGCGTCGGGGCGTTCGCTGCTCGGCACGTCGCACCGCCAGCAGCCGGTCCGCTCGCTGGTCGCCGAGCTGCGCGCCGGACTGCGTGACCTGTTCTCGCTTCCGGACGGCTGGGAGGTCGTGCTCGGCAACGGTGGCTCGACGGTGTTCTGGGACGTCGCCACGTTCGGTCTCATCGAACGTCGCAGCCAACACCTGACGTTCGGTGAGTTCTCGTCGAAGTTCGCCGATGCCGCGCTGGCTGCGCCGCACCTCGACGATCCCGTGATCGTGTCGAGCGAACCGGGTACGCATCCGGCGACGAACGCGACCGCCGGTGTCGACGTCTACGCGCTGACGCACAACGAGACGTCGACGGGCGTGGCGATGGCGTTGACGCGCCCCGCCGGTGCCGGCGACGGCGCGCTCGTCATCGTCGACGCAACGTCTGGTGCTGGCGGCCTGCCGTGGTCGGCGAGCGAAGTCGACGTGTACTACTTCGCACCGCAGAAGTGCTTCGCGTCCGACGGCGGCCTGTGGGTCGCGCTGGTCTCACCGCGCGCCATCGAGCGCATCGAACGCATCGCCGCGTCCGGCCGTTGGGTACCGGCGTCGCTCGACCTGCGCATCGCCCTCGACAACAGCCGTCTCGAGCAGACCTACAACACACCGGCGTTGGCGACGTTGTTCTTGTTCAACGAGCAGGTCCGTTGGCTCAACGACTCGGGCGGGTTGGCGTGGGCGGTCGAACGTTGCGCGGCATCGGCGCGCCATCTCTACGGCTGGGCTGAGGCGCGCTCGTTCACGACGCCGTTCGTCGCCGACCCGGCGATGCGGTCGAACGTTGTTGGCACTGTCGACCTCGACGCCGTCGATGCGACCGCGGTCAACCAGGCGCTACGCGCCAACGGCATCGTCGACACCGACTCCTATCGCAAGCTCGGCCGCAACCAGCTCCGCATCGGCATGTTCCCGGCTGTCGAACCCGATGACATCGCGGCGCTGACGGCGTGCATCGACCATGTCGTCGGCGCGCTCGGCGACGGCGACGGCGATGGCACAGGTGTGATCGAGACGCGATGAGCGAGCTGATCTGGATCGAGCCGCGCTCGGCGCTCCGTCGACCGATCCTCGTCGTCGCCTTCAGCGGTCTGTTCGACATCGCCGAGGTCGCGACGAGCGCGTTGACGAAGCTGTCACGACGCGCCGGCAGCGCACCCCTTGGCTCGATCGATCCGGAGTCGTTCTACGACTTCACCCAACAACGGCCGCAAGCTCGCCTTGTTGGCGATGTGCGGACCGTGGTGTGGCCGTCGAACGAGCTCGTCGCCTTGATCGACGCGACCAGCACCCACGATCTGGTGTTGTTGCGAGGCGTCGAGCCGAACATCCGTTGGCGGACCTTCGCCGAGCTCGTCGTCGAGGCGGCGCGCACGCTCGGCTGCGAGCTCGTCGTCACGTTGGGTGCGGCCCCCGATGCCGTGCCGCACACGCGCACGCCACGCGTCGTCGGGTCGTCGACAACGGACGAGCTGGCGAGCCGACTCGGTCTCGCCCGCCCGCAGTACGAAGGGCCGACCGGTCTGATCGGTGTCCTACTCGACACGCTCGATCAGGCGGCAGTGCCATCGGTGTCGCTGCGCGTCCCGGTCCCCCACTACGCGTTGGGCACTAGCCATCCCCAAGCGGTGAAGGCACTGCTCCGCCACCTAGAGCACGTCACCGGCATGCCCACTGGGCACGGCACGTTGGATCGCGAGATCGAGGCGCAACGCCGCCGGCTAGACGCCGCGGTGGCCGCGGACCATCAGGTCGACGCCTACGTGACGATGCTCGAGGAGCGCTACGACGCGATGTTGGCCGAGGCCGTGCCGACTGGCGACGAGCTCGCGGCCGAACTCGAACGGTTCCTGCGCGAGCAGGGGGACTAGCACGAACTAGCACTGTTCTGTCGCCATTGTGACGCTGCGAGCGACGATCGGCGAGCGCGAAACCGCAGCTCATCGCCGCGATCCCAGCGGGCACGCGGGCCTCGTCTCCTCCGGCTGGGTTCCGACCAGTCGTAGGCCCGAAGGAGCATCGTATTAAGATTTCGCAAAGTCTAGAATAGGGCTCGGCCGGTCGGCGCGTGCCTTGTTCAGGCACGTTCTGATGCGGCCATCGACCAAAGGGAGCCATGACCGCGAGGGACCGCAATGACGACGAGGCAGATGCGCCGACGTTGCGGTTGGACACCATCGACCCTTCTGTGGCTGATGCACCCGACGACGTCTCGCTCGGCGCACTGCTCGGCATCCAGCGCCGCACCCAGCGCCAACCGAGCCGGCTCGGACGGATCTTGCGGACCTCGATCGTGATGGTCCTCTGGCTCGGCACTGCCGCGGGAGCGACCACCGCGGCGTGGACGGTCCATGACTTGCTCCACGACGACCACGTCACCGACGGCGCGCTGCTGCCCAACCTCGACCTGCGCCCCGCCGGCACGCCGACGGCAGCCGTCGTTCCGATCTTGCCGAACATCACCATCGCCTCCGGCTCCTCGACAAGTGGCGAGGGCACATCGAGCACGTCCGTCACGAGCGATGTCGAACTTCGCGCCGGCACGACCGCCGAGGATGGTACGAGCGGTGGCGGTGACCCGGTGGCTGGAGGGCGGACTCCAACGACGACCGCCACGGGCGGATCGCCGTCCGCGGGGCCGACCGCGGGGCCAACGACGAGAGGTTCGGCCGCGCCGACGATCACCGACGAAGGCGGGCCCGACACGACGACGCGATCAAGCTCGGGTCCGGGCCCAGGCACTGGCACCGGTGGCCCAGCGACGACGCCTGGCGGCTCTGGCAACCCGAACCCGCCCGAGCCGGGCACGACGGCGACCACGGCGAACAACAACGGTCCCGGCGGAGGCGGTGGCGGCAGCCCGGGCGGCCCGCCGCCGACGACGACGCCGCCGACACCAACCGTCGGCCCGCTCGTCACGATCTCCGGCACCGGCGGTAGCGCCGACGTGCGCTGCACCGGCAACGCCATCGCGCTGCTCGCGTCGCGGCCGTTGTCGGGCTACAACCCCGACGTTCAAGAATCAGGGCCAGCCAAGGCACGCGTCCGCTTCATCTCGGCGACTGCGACGTACAAGATCGAAGCCCACTGCGCCGGCGGCTCGCTCGTGCGCGACATCGTGCAATAGCGCTACTGCAGGTAGTTGAAGATCTTGATCAGCGGCAGGTAGAGGGCGATCACCATCACGCCGATGATGGCGCCGAACAGGACGATCATCAGCGGTTCGAGCGTGCTCGTCAGCGCATCGACCTTCGTCTCGACTTCGTCCTCGACGCTCTTCGCGTACTTGACGAGCAGCTCGTCGACGCGACCCGTCTCCTCGCCCACGGCGACGAGTTGCGTGAACAGCTCGGGAATGGCCGCCTTGCCATCGAGCGCGGCGGCCAGGCTCTTGCCGTCGCGAACCTCGTCGCGGGCCTGGGCCAGCGAGTCGACGAAGACGGCGTTGTTGGCCACCGCGCCAGCGAGACGCAGCGAGTCGAGCAACGGCACACCGGCCGATAGTGAGGACGCCATCGTCGTCGCCATTCGCGCCACTGCCGTCGACAAGAACAGATCACCGATGACGGGTAGGCGGATCAGCCAGCGATCGCGCCACGCCTTGAACTTCGGGTTGCTGCGCAACTGACGAAACGCGACGGCCGCAATGACGATCAGCGCGATGACGAACAGGATCTTCGAACGCAAGAAGTCCGACGAACTCATCAGCGTGTTCGTCAACCACGGCATCTTGCCGCCGACTTGGCTGTAGAGGC
>Ga0209069_10000395_pt1 | contig 19385 bp, 20 predicted proteins | sample Str013_2_FD_187202 | JGI IMG/M metagenome (GOLD analysis project Ga0209069, IMG submission 187202) | Freshwater sediment microbial communities in response to fracking from Pennsylvania, USA - Straight Creek_MetaG_SC_2013 (SPAdes) (version 2) | ecosystem: Environmental > Aquatic > Freshwater >...
CGGCCCGTACCGCGCGCGGTCCGAGACGAGCCCCCGCGCGGTTGGTGACACCGAGATCCATCGGCACACCGAGCAGGGCGATGTCGAGCTCGGCGAGGCTGTCGCTCTGCGGCGTGCCGGGCCGATAGGGAGCACCAAGCAGGGTGGCGACGCCGGCGAACGGCCAGACGCGCTTGTCGCCGGTGAAGACCTGGGCCGCGACCTTGGCAAAGTCGGCATCATGGATATCGCCACCACCGGCGCCGCCGTACTTGTCACGCAGCCGCCGCAGCTTGTCTTCATCGCTCATGCCGCAATTCCTGCATCCTTGAGACCCACCGAGCACGCCACGCTTTGCATGCAATTGCAAGTCGCAGTCCGGAGCCTCGCCCCCCACTGTGCCGATCGCGGTAGGGACGAAGAATGGCTCCGCATGGGCCGAACAAAAGAATGGGATTGCAGAAGAACGGATTCAACTTATGACTGGAGGGAGGATGGGGAGCCGGTCCCCCTGCAATTTCCGAGTGTCTGATTGCGAGTGCGTGATCGGGTCTTAGCTGCTGCCGCAACCGGAGCCGGGCATGCCTGACACGATAAGAACCTACGACGAATTCTGGCTGCATTACCTGCGTGAGCACGCAAAGCCGCAGACCCGGGCCCTGCACCATGTTGGTACGGCACTGGCGCTGGCGTGCCTCATCGGTATGATACTCTACGGCGATCTGCGTCTGCTGCTGGCGGCCGCAGTGGCGGGCTACGCGTTCGCCTGGATCGGGCATTTTATGATCGAGCGCAACCGGCCGGCGACATTCACCCATCCGGTCTGGTCGCTCATCAGCGATTTCCGAATGTTTTTCTGTTGGGTGACGGGCCGGCTCGCAAATGAGTTGCAGCGGGCGGGCGTCAGGCGGTAAGGGCCGACCATTGCAAGGCGCGCGAACGCATATCCGCTGGCTCGCACTGCTTGCCCTGACGGGATGGGTCGCAACCGACGCCTCACGCGCCGACTTGCCGTTCCTGAGCGAGAAGGCTGTGCGCACCGAGATCGTCGGCCGCACATTGACCGGCTACTACGTGGACGGACAGCCCTGGACGGAAACCTATCTCCCCGACACGGGCATCAGCTACCAGGATCGCCTTTACTCCTGGTCCGGCACCTGGTCCTTCGAGGGATCTGCCTTCTGCACCTTCTACAACCAGCGCGCCAATGGCGGATGCTGGCTGGTGCGCAAAATCAGCGCCAACTGCTTTGAGTTCTATATTGCCTCAGGCGGATTGCTCGAGGAGCAACTGCCGGACGCGACCCGGGATGTCGGTCATTGGACCGCGCGCGGTTGGCGGACAGACGCCAGATCGACCTGCGCGGACTGGATCAGTTGAGATACGCCGGAGCTGCGTGGCGGACAAATTGCATCGACACCAACCTGCTGCCTGCTCCGACAAATGGCGGAACGGGCAGCAGGAGTGCTGGAGTGGGGATCAGGCCGCGGTCCGGACGTTATCGTCCCGGGATTGATGGACCGGACGGCGACCGGAAAAATCGTCGTCGATGGCGGGGCGGCAAAATTCTTTCACCGCCACGCCCTTGGCATCGAAGGCATTCTGCAACACGCCGACCAGCACATCCGGTTCCAGCCCATCGCCCACGAACACGTCGAGAGCGGCGGTGCCGGTTTCCGGCAAACCATAGAAGCTGATATGCGATTGCGGCAGCACGACAATGGCGGACACGCCGCCGGTCGCCGTAAAAGGATAGAAATGAATGAGCCGCAACTTCCCGCCTGAGACGTCGACGCAACGTCTGAGCGTTGCCTCGACATGGTCGAGATCATCAAGACGCTGGGCCCCGAACAGGTCGATGTTCAGGTGCTTGCCGGAGAGCCGGGCGGATTGCCGCTCGGTCTCATCGTCCTTCGGATCGTCTTGGTGCGCTACCTGAGCGCGGTGAGCATGGTCTTCCTTTTGGGCGGTGCTTGAGCCTCGGGCCAAGTCCATCCCCAATTGGAAGAGGGCGTCGTCGTAAGCCATGGGACCCTCCCCAACCAGTGATAGCCAGCCCGTTCGCCACCCTTGTTCAAGGGGGGGCCAACGGAGGAGGTCATATGAGGCCAAACCCCCCCTCGCGCAAGCAAAAAAATTAGCTCGGATCGAGTTTTTTCCGGCACCGGCGAGGCGGGCTGACGTTTAAGTCAATTTCAGCGGTGTTTGCCATGGCTGCCAAGGCTTGCCGGGGACTCAGCCGGGGCGTCGGATAAGCTTCGCGCACGTGGATCGGAGGTGAGCCGATAAGGGCAGCTTAGGGCTTTTTCTTAAGAAGTTGGTTGAGGATGTCCCTTGGGCTCGCGGCTGGCTGATCGGCGGGCTCGCCGGCCTGGGGCGGGCCCAGCAGTTTCTTCAACGCCGCGCCGACCTGCTTGGCACCTTCGGGGGTCGAAAGCACCTTGCCGAGCTCCTTGACGCCGGCCTGCACCTTCGAATCGCCCAGCAGCTGATTCAGCTGCGGTGTGACTTTCATCGCCGCCAGCGGACCGTGCAGCCGCACCGGCACCTCGATACCTGCCAACGCCCCGCCGACGCCCTCGCCGGGCGCCAGCTTGGCTTTGACGGTCAGCTCGATCTGCTGGCGTGGCAAATTGATCGCGCCTGCGCCCGTGCCGGTCAGAACCGTGCTGGCAATCCGCAGGTCCCGGGTCTCGGCGATACCGGAGGTGATCGAGAATCCGGCGGCGAGCTCGCTGAACTCGGTCTTGCCGCTCGGACGGCGGCCGAGCGCGGCGATGTCGCCCCGACCGACGCTCTTGAGCAATGCGCCCAGATCGGCGCCTTCGATCGCGCCGCTGGTCAGCGCGATCTGCGCCTGGCCCGTCAGGGTCTGCAGCAGATCCGCGCCGGTGTTTCCGCTGCCCGTCACACTGAGGGTCAGCCTGCCGCGGCCACTCAGCCGGTCATAGCCGAGCATATCCTTGAGCAGCGGATAGGCTTGCAAATTATCCCCGGTGATGCCAAGCGTCAGCGCCATGCCCTGACCGCGCGGCTCGAGCGTGACGCCGCCCCGCCCCTTGCCCTCATAGAGCGCCACATCCTCGAAATTGACTCTCAGAACACCGCCTTGCAGGTGGGCCAGAATCTGGCTGCGATCGAATTTCAGCTCGCGGGCGGTCAATCGGCCCACCTGCAACCGCGCATCGAGGTCGATGGCGGCGGCCAGTGCCGCAAGTTGCAGCGGCCCGGTCGCAGGACGCGCGGCGGCAATGTCCGACGGCTGCGTTGCCCGCTCGATCAAATCGCCGATTGACCCAGGCGCCCCTGGTGGATCGCTCGGCGCCGATGGGCTCGCCGCCAACCAGATGCGGCCCGTGCCGACGGGCGGCGCGTCGGACTTGCGCTGCTTGACCGAACCGGCCGGGGCCTCGCCCGCGCCCGGCTCGGCGGGACCGGAGTCCAGGCGCATTGCCGTCAGATAGGGGGTGAGATCGAGCCGGTCGATCTTGAGCGCGAATTTGAGTTGCGGCCGGCCCGCGGACAGATCGAGGGCGAGCGTGCCAGTCGCCTTGGTCTGATCGATGACGAGCGTTGCTGCGTCGAGAATGCCGCCCGCCTCGCCGGCCCGCAACTGCCCGCTGACCGACATCGCTTGCAAGCCCGCGCCCTCCGCGAGGCCTGTGCCGGCCCAGGCGGCGAAAGCGCGCGGCGCGCTGGAGGCAAGGCTCACCCTGCCGTCGAGCGCAGTGCCGCCGGCGGTCAACAGCATGCCGTCGAACTGGCTCTCCACCAGCCGGGCGTTGAGCTTGAGCTTGAGCGGCGCCGAGCCCGCGGAGATGAGGCCAAAGACGGAGCCGAGCCGGCCCTCGAAACTCGCCGCCTCGCCCCGCCATTCGAGACGTCCCGAGCTGACCAGCGGAGCGTGCAGGTCGGCGAGGCTGAGCTTCAGCTCGATGTGCTCGATCTGCTCGCTGCGGCCGGTCCGCTCGTCGGAGAACCGCGCGCTGCCGCCGACCACTTGCACGTCCGACAGCGCCAGATCGCGCATGGCGCCTAGCAGGCCTGGAAGCTCGGCGGTCGCCTCGGCTCGGCCTGTGCTCGAATGCTTGATGAAATCCTGCACCTCGGAGGGTAGCGCCGGCACAGCATCGGGGGCTGCGACGGGCTGCGGTTTTCCGACGAGTCCGACCGGCACCAGCAACGGATTGAACTCTACCGACGGGCGCCCCGCCTCGGCGCGTCGTTCGCGCCTCGCGAAATCCCAGCTCCTGCGTCCCTCCCCGTCGATCCGCAAATCGAAGTGAGGTTGCCTCAGCACCAGCCGGTCGATCACGATCTCCCGTTTGAGGAAAGGCCATAATCCGACGCTGGCTTCGAGCGCCGTCAAGCGGACGGTCGGCTCGCCTTGCATGCCAGCCGGCGAGGAAAGCGAGACATCATGCATGGTTGCCGTGAACCGCGGCACGAAGCCAACCGACACCTTGCCGCCGACCAACAGATCGCGTCCGGTCTGCCGCTTGACGACGTCGATGAGCGTGTCGCGCACCAGGCTTGTCGGCGTGAAGACCGCAAGGGCACCGGCACCGGCGGCCATCAAGATGGCGAGGCCGAGCAAGGTGCCGAGCACGATCGAGGAGGCACGGCGCGGGGATTTGGCCGGCCGCTCACGCCGGGTCACGATCCGCGGCATCGGCGGCGGGGCGCCAGCCGCGAGGGGCCGGCCAGTGCCGGGATCGCGCGCGCCGGGAGCAGGGCCGCCGGGATAGCCGTAGTGAGGCACCGCCGCCGGGCGTCCGGTGCCTGGCTGACCTCGAGTGCCCGGATCGGGCCCGATCGGGCGGACCCCGCCAAGGTTCGGGCCGGGCCGGGAAGGGGGACGCTGGGTCATTGGATCAATTCATTTGAGTCAGGCCGCAGCAGAGCGAATCGTCCGTAAGTGTCACCAATGCGAGGTGATAATATGGCCTAACGCTCGCATTCCGAGCCACGGGCGCGCTTATCCCCAGCTACGGCACGGGGTGGCGTTGCAGCTCACGGCCAGCTTCAAGGCGAGTGGGAACAAAATCCCCCTACTTGTGATCGACCTTGTCGGCTTCCATGGTGTAGCCGGTCTCCGCCAGCCCGGTCGACGCAGAGGCCGTTTTCAGTCGCCCCGTCACGAACACGGGCTCGAACGTTCCCTTCACATCGAAGCCCTTCCCGGCCTTCACATAGATGATCTGGTTGGCGGGCGGCGGCGGCACGTGGATGCAGGCGCCGACGTAGGGCACCAGCAGGAACTCCTTGACGTTGGTGGCATCGAAATCGAGCGGCACCACATAGCCGCCGATGTGCACGAGCTTGCCGTCCAGGTCGGCGACGACGGGCGCAGGCTGGCTCATCGACCTCGGTGCGCCGCCGAGCCAGCGCCCCTCCGCCGAGCCATCCTCGCGTGGCGTCAGCTCGCTTTTGGGGATGGCGCCCTGGCCGAAGAACTTGTTCCGCGCCGCAGGCGCCGTCATCGGCGGAATCAGCTGGCCCCAGCTGAGCTCGGTCGGCGTGTCGGCGGCCAGAAGCTGCGGGGCCTGCGCGAAGGCCAGAACGGCAAAAATGCTGGCGAGTCTCAGTCCTGACCGCAATATATTCGATGCGCCCTTTCCCGATCGTCCGCCCCTCGCCCCGTTCTTGAAGAAGGACGGGGAGAGGGAGAACACCACCTGTTCCCTCTCCCCGTCCTTCACGGGGAGAGGGCTAGGGTGAGGGGCGGCAACAGGTACGTGAGGATCGGCTGCAACAGCGTGAGGGGCGGTTCCTGATCGCCGGTTGGCGGGCGCGATGATCATGTCGGTCATTCCCTGTCAGCTCCGGCCGTCTCAGTTCCGGATCGTCATACCATCAGCCACCGAAAGGCGGTAGGCCCGCAGCGCCGGCAGCAGACCCGCCAGCAGCCCCATCGCAACGATTGCGGCCAGCACCTGCACCTCCGCGAGCCTGGGCGGCTCCAGCCCGAGAGCGAGGCCATAGCTGGCATCCACATAAGGCCGCAGCAGGAGCAGCGCGGCATAGAGCAGCACCACGCCGAGCAGCACGCCGGCGAGCGTCAGGCAACCCGCCTCCGCCATCAGCAGCCCGAGAATGGTTGCAGGCGTGGCGCCGACCGAGCGCAGGATCGCCATTTCGCGCCTTCGCTCGTTCAGTGTCGTCAAAATCATGGTGACCATGCCGATGAGGGCGGTCGCCACCACCATGGCGGAAACGAACGCCAATGCCGTCTCGGCGGTGCCCACGAGACCCCACAATTCCTGCAACGCGGCGCCGGGCAGAATCGCGGACAGCGGCTCGGCGCGATACTCGTTGATGGCCCGCTGCAGGCCGAAGGTGGCGAGCTTGGATTTGAGGCCGACCAGCGCCGCCGTGATCGCCTTCGGTTTCAGCCCCATCCTGCGCACCTCGTCCGCCGAGGCCGACGCGCCGGGATTGCGGGCGCCCGACTGCCAGTCGACATGAATGGCCTCGATCGCCTCGAGGCTGACATGCACGGTACGGTCGAGGGGGGTGCCGGTCTTCTCCAGGATGCCGGCGACGCGGAACGGCTTGTCGTCGTGCGCGACGAACGAGACCGAGCCGAGCCCGTGCGCGACCACCATCGGATCGCCGAGCTTGTAGCCGAGGCTTGCGGCGACGTCGGCGCCGATCACCGCGTCGAACAGGTCGGCAAACGGGGCACCGGCGCGGAACCGCAGCGGCTGGCCTTGCCGGTAGCGGTAATGCTCGAAATATCCGGTGGTCGTGCCGAGCACGCGGAAGCCGTGGTGGCTGTCGCCGAGCGACAGCGGCACGATCCAGGCGATCTCCGGGCTCGAGGCGATGTCCTCGTAGCTACGCCAGGTGAAGTTGTTGGTGGCATTGCCGATGCGGAACACGGAATAGAGCAGCAGCTGGATGCCGCCGCTGCGCGCGCCGATGATGAGGTCGGTGCCCGATATCGTGTCGGCGAAACTCGCGCGTGCGCCGGTGCGCACCTTCTCGACGCCGAGCAGCAGCAGCACGCTGAAGGCGATCGCGAGCACCGTCAGCAGCGCCGTGATGCGGCGGTTCATGAGCGATTTGAGCGCGAGGCGCAGGACGATCATGCCGCCACCGCCGCGCCGGAAACAATATCTTCGAGCCGGACGATCCGATCGAAACGTGGCGCCAGCGTTTCATCGTGGCTGACCATGATCAGCGTGGCCGCGGCGTTGGCAACCTCCGCGAACAACAGATCGAGGAACGCCTGCTGGCGGTTGCGGTCGAGGGCCGAGGTCGGCTCGTCGGCGATGACGATCTCCGGCCGGCCGATCAGGGCACGGGCGGCGGCAACCCGCTGCTGCTGACCGACGCTGAGGTTGGCCGCCGAGCGGCCGTCGATGAGATCACCGTCGAGGCCGAGGCTGGCGAGCAGCCGCCGCGCCTCGGTGCGGACGCCGCCGGCGGCCTCGGCACGCTCCCGCCGCCGCCTGGCAAAGCTCAGCGGCAACTCCACGTTGTCGATCACCGAGCCGTAGGGAAGCAGGTTGAACATCTGGAAGATGATGCCGAAATGCTCGGCGCGGAAGCGATCTCTGGCGGTGTTGGACAGTCGGGCGATGTCGGCGCCCAGGATGTCGATCGCGCCGGCCTGTGGCGCAAGGATCCCGCATAACAGACTGAGCAAGGTGGATTTGCCGCTGCCGGATGGGCCGATCAGCAGCAGCCGCTCGCCCCGCTCTACGGTGAAATCGCTGACGGCCAGCGTGAACGCGCGCGCGCCCGGCCAGGAGAATTGCACGTCCCTCAGCGCGATCACGGGTCGGCCGGGCGGCACGCCCGGCACATTACCGGGCCCCGACGCCAAAATTGGTTTTCGATCGCTCATCCGCTCCGGTCCACCCGCCGCCACCCCGATATCACATGATCCCGCCCAGATCGATGATTGGCTTGTCGCGGCTGATCTCGAATCGCGTCTGTCCCTTGGGGCCGATCACGTTGACATCGAGCGCGCGGGAGGCAGGAAACCGCTGGAAATAAGGAAACTCGATCCGACTGAGGTTGACCGCTTTCTGGCAATTGAACGCGTATTGGGCGTGGAACTGGGCATGACCATCGTGCGCGGCCGCCGATGGATGTGCGTCCTTGCCGCCGTGGGCATGATCGTCATCATGGTCGTGATCGGCTTCGACGGCGACTTTGGCGGGGCTTGCCTTGCAGGCGGCGGACGCGGGCAGCTTGAACAGCCCGGAGGGTTCGGCGAGCAGCGCCGTCGCCTTGGAAAGCGCGGCGCGATCGGCATCGTTGGCCGCGGCATGCTCGAAGCCGACGATATCCATGCCCGGCGCCAGCAACTCCATGGTGAGACGGTTGCCCTCGATGGCGACGTTGAGGGTGGCGTGGCCGTGCTCGTGCGCGCCCAGCTGGCGGTGGGCATCCTCGGCCGCAACTTGCAGGCTCGCGCCAACAAGCATCAAAGCAGCGGTCAACGCGGCGCGCGGCATGGGCGGCTCCTTGGATCTCGTTCGAATCGGTTTCTAAGGCGCGATTGCGGCATGTGCATGGGATCGATAGTGGTCATGCGACCGCAGGGGGGAACCGCCGGGCTGATCCGAATGACGATGCGATCCCTGCTACAATAGGATGTGATGCGTTATGACGTTCCATGCAAAAGGGCGCCGATCGCACCGCTGGCTGCCCCTGCCCTTTGCCGCCCGTTCTGGATGATGCATGGTTTCGATGATGGATTTTCAGGCGACACCTCGGAGCAGCGCATGATCAGCCGCATCTGGCGCGGATGGACGACGCCGCAGAACGCGGATTTCTACGAGCAGGTGTTGAAGGCGGAGATTATCCCCGGCATCCTCGCCAAGGATGTTGCCGGCTTGGAGCGGATCGAGCTGTTTCGCCGCAGCATTGGCGATGAGGTCGAGTTCATGACCATCATGTGGTTCCGCTCGCTGGACGCGGTCGTGGCCTTCGCCGGCGCCGACTACGAGACCGCGGTGGTGCCCGAAGCGGCGCGGCGCGTGTTGGCCCGGTTCGACGCAAAATCGCAGCACTATGATGTGAAGGCGCAGAGGCAATGAACGAATTCGAGATCCGTCCCGACCCCGATGATCCGCGCCTGTCGGTGCCGGTGACCGGCATCGATCAGGAGGGCAAGCCGATCGAAATCGCCGTGGTCACCGAGCGGCCGCTGACGCTGTTCCTCAATGCGCGGGAGATCGTGACGCTGATGACTATCGGCGACCGGCCCGAGCTGCTGGCGGTCGGCTATCTGCTCAATCAGGGCATGCTGCGGAAGGACGACGAGATCACCGGCGTCGATTTCGACGACGAGATCGCCACCATCGTCGTGCGCACGCGCCGGCAGACCAACTACGAGGACAAGCTCAAGAAGAAGGTGCAGACCTCGGGCTGCGCGCAGGGTACCGTGTTCGGCGACCTGATGGAAGAATTCGACCAAATTCAGCTGCCGTCGGCCGCCCGCATCAAGACCTCGTGGCTCTATGCCCTGACCAAGAAGATCAACACCGCGCCCAGCCTCTATCTGAAGGCCGGCGCGATCCATGGCTGCGTGCTGTGCGAGGCTGACCGGCCGCTGCTCTACGTCGAGGACGTCGGCCGCCACAACGCGGTCGACAAGATCGCCGGCTACATGTTCCTCAACGGCATCGCGGCCGGAGACAAGATTTTCTACACCACCGGCCGGCTCACCTCGGAGATGGTGATCAAGACAGTCAAGATGGGCATCCCCGTGCTGGTCTCGCGGTCCGGGTTCACGGCATGGGGGGTGGAACTCGCGCGCAAGGCCGGGCTGACATTGATCGGACGCGCCCGCGGCAAGCGATTTGTCGCGCTGTCGGGAGCCGAGCGGATCGAATTCGACGCCGACCTCGCCAAGGTGTTCGAGGAGGACCGCAAATACACCCGCAAAGCCAGCGCGGTGGAGTAAAAGGTAGCGGCGGAGACGACCCTGTGCCGATCAGCGGGTTTGCGGTCGCGCGCGATATCGCGCCAGCTCAGCCTCCGTGTCGATGTCGCGGAACGCACCGTCGGCATCGGTGGTGACGCGAACAACCCGTGCCTGATGCGCGCCGATCAACCGCTTGGCGCCTGCATCGCCACTCAGCTCGGTCAGCTCGGAGAACAAATCCACCGGCCATAGCACCGGATTGCCCTGGCGGCCCTCCGCCGAACCCGGCACGATGACGGCGTGGCTGCGCGCGGCGGCAAACGCTGCAAGCATGCGCTTCAGCAGCGCGGGATCGGTCTCGGGCATATCACCGAGGCAGATGAACGCGCCGTCCACGTCGTCGGACAGGCTGGCAATGCCGGTTGCGATCGAGCTGCCGATGCCTTCGGCGTGCCGGAGGTTCTCGACGAAGCGGAGCGAGAGCTTGGCGAGCGCCGCTTCGACCGCCAGCCGCTCGTGCCCGGTAACGATGACGATCTCGTGGGGCGCGACCGCAATAATTCGTTTGGCGACGCGGCGGACCAGCGGCTCGCCATCGACCTCCGCCAGCAGTTTGTTGGCAGCACCGAAGCGGCGTGAGGAGCCGGCCGCAAGGATGACCGCGGCAACCAGCGGCAAGGTCTGATCCATGACGGCATCTCCCAGCGCTGGACGGAACAGCGGGCCCGCAGACAGCCTAGCACGACCTTCAAATGGGCTCCGCGCCTAAAACTTACTCGCTAAGTTTCGTTGCACAAAAAATCATCAGATCTCGTCTATTTGTTATGCAGGAGCAAACCTGTCAGGACGATTTTGCCCTTCGATATTGATTGAAACCGGCCCATGAACGGACAGAAACCAAACCTTTTCAATTGCTTAAACGTCCCCTGCCGGGAAATTCAACAGGCTGGCACGGCACTTGCCAATGGTTAACCGGAGTTAACCAAAGTGGCGGAGGGATCGATGAGGAGTTTTGTGAGCAGGCTGGGGTGCGCCGCGGTCGGCGCGCTGCTGGCGGCCGGGGTAATCTTTTCCAACGGAGCCATCGCACAGGACAGCATCAAGGTCGGCATTCTGCATTCGCTCTCCGGCACCATGGCGATCAGCGAGACGACGCTGAAGGACGTCATGCTGATGCTGATCGATGAGCAGAACAAGAAGGGCGGGCTGCTCGGCAAGAAGCTGGAGGCGTCGGTGGTGGACCCCGCCTCCAACTGGCCACTGTTCGCGGAGAAGGCCCGCGATCTGATCTCCAAGGAGAAGGTCGCGGCCGTATTCGGCTGCTGGACCTCGGTGTCGCGCAAATCGGTTTTGCCGGTGTTCAAGGAGCTGAACAGCGTTCTGTTCTATCCCGTTCAGTATGAGGGCGAGGAGAGCGAGCGCAATGTGTTCTATACCGGCGCCGCCCCCAACCAGCAGGCAATCCCGGCCGTCGACTATCTGATGAGCAAGGACGGCGGCGAGGTGAAACGCTGGGTGCTGGCCGGCACTGACTACGTCTATCCGCGCACCACCAACAAGATCCTCGAGGCGTACCTCAAATCCAAGGGCGTCGCGCCGGACGACATCATGATCAACTATACGCCGTTCGGCCACTCCGACTGGCAGACCATCGTCGCCGACATCAAGAAATTCGGCTCTTCGGGCAAGAAGACTGCGGTGGTCTCGACCATCAACGGCGACGCCAACGTGCCGTTCTACAAGGAGCTGGGCAACCAGGGCTTGAAAGCGACCGACATCCCGGTGGTTGCGTTCTCGGTCGGCGAGGAGGAATTGGCCGGTCTCGACACCAAGCCGCTGCTCGGCCATCTGGCCGCGTGGAACTACTTCCAGTCGATCAAGACGCCGGGCAACGACGAGTTCATCGCCAAGTGGAAGGCGTTCACCAAGAATCCCAAGCGCGTCACCAACGATCCTATGGAGGCGCACGTGATCGGCTTCAACATGTGGGTGAAGGCGGTCGAGAAGGCCAAATCCACCGATCCCGACAAGGTGATCGCGGCCATCGTCGGCATCGAGGCGCCAAACTTGACCGGCGGCACCTCCAAGATGCTGCCCAATCACCACATCACGAAACCGGTGTTCATCGGCGAGATCAAGGCCGACGGCCAGTTCGATGTGGTCTGGAAGACCAAGGACCTGGTGGCCGGCGATGCCTGGTCGAAGAACCTGCCCGAGTCCAAGGACCTGATCGGCGACTGGACCCAACCCATCAACTGCGGGAATTACAATACGGTGACCAAAAAGTGCGGCGGCGTCGTGGCTGCCGCGAAGTAGCAGAGCGGGAGGGCCGAGGCCGCCATCCTATCGCGGCACCGCTGCGGAAGGCCGTCGTCCGGCCTTCCGTTTTTTGCGAAACGGGGAGTAGCCGTGGTGATAAAGCACAGGTCGCCAAAGGTCTGGCCGCTGGCCAAGACGCCGCGTCCGGTTTGTGCTCCGGCGAAATCACCTAGGCCGCGTCGCAAGCCGTCGCGCGCCGCGGTGTTCTCACCGTCCGGCTCGCAACTGAGCGATTCACAAAAGCGCTCGCCGTTGGTCCGCAGGTACGGCATTGCCATAGGCCGCAAGATCCTGGCAGCGACCGAGACCGCTCGCAAAAGCGCACCCAAAGCTGCGGTTCTGGTTCGGCGTATCAGGGTGGCGGTCGCACCGCTGCTATTGTCGCTGTGCGTACTGCTGGCATCGGGCGGCGGATCGCAAGCCGCCGATCTGCAGGCGCTGGTAAAAGCGCTGGATGCGGATAACTATGCCGACAAATCAGCCGCGGTCGAAGCACTGGCGGCCAGTGGAGAGGTCCGTGCGTACGAGATCATCGTAGCGCTCGCCGAGGGGCGCATCTACCGGCGCAAGGCTGACGGCGCCATTTTAGCGGCCCCCGCCGGCGCCCGCGGCGACCCTCTGGAAATGATGGAAGCGGCTGGCGGCGTGTCCGCTGGCCAGGTGGCGTTGGCCGACGTCGAGCCGGTCGGCATCAACAATCGCGTGCGGCGGAGCATCGAATCCGCACTCGGCGCGCTTTCGTTCATGAGCAAGAGCCCGCTCGAGCGCAGAAAGGCAGCGGAGTCGGTGTTCAAAAGCCGGGATGCCGGCAAGCTCGACGCCATCGAGAAAGCGTTGGCTGCGGAAACGGACGCCGCAGCCCGCAAGGCGTTCGCCGAGGCACGCGCCGCACTGATCATCGCGTCCGATGCCCCCGCGTTGCAAAAAGCCGCCGCCGTGCAGGTGCTCACCGAGCGCGGCGATCAGGATGCGCTCGGCCTGATCAATACGCTCGCCGGGAGCGACGATGCGGCCGGTGTGGCGGCCCGATCCGCCGTCGCGCGCATCCAGCACCAGCTTGCCCTGTGGGCCGGACTTCAGAATATCTTCTACGGCGTTTCGCTCGGTTCGGTGCTGTTGCTGGCCGCAATCGGCCTTGCCATCACCTTCGGCGTGATGGGCATCATCAACATGGCGCACGGCGAGATGGTGATGCTCGGCGCCTATACGACGTTTGCCGTGCAGGAGCTGATCCGTACCAGGGCGCCCGCTCTGTTCGACGCCTCGCTGTTCATCGCCTTGCCGCTGGCGTTCCTGGTCTCGGGCGCGGTCGGGGTCGCGATCGAGCGCGGGATCATCCGCTTTCTCTACGGCCGGCCGCTGGAAACGCTGCTCGCCACCTGGGGTCTGTCGCTGATCCTGCAGCAGTCCGTGCGCTCGCTGTTCGGGCCGAGCAACCGCGAGGTGGGCAACCCGAGCTTCATGTCCGGCGCATTCGAGCTCGGCGGCCTTGCCATCACCTGGAACCGTTTATGGATCGTCCTGTTCTCGTTGATCGTTTTCGCTACGCTGCAGCTGGTTCTGAAACGAACGCCGTTCGGGCTGCAGACGCGCGCGGTCACCCAAAACCGCCGGATGGCGGCGGCGATGGGGATCAGAACCAGCTGGATCGATCCGCTGACCTTTGGCCTCGGCTCAGGGATCGCCGGAATTGCCGGCGTCGCGCTGTCGCAGATCGACAATGTCAGCCCCAATCTCGGCCAAACCTACATCATCGACAGCTTCATGGTGGTGGTGTTCGGCGGCGTCGGCAATCTGTGGGGGACGCTGCTCGGCGCCTTGTCGCTCGGTGTCGTCAATAAGTTTCTCGAGCCGTACGCCGGCGCCGTGCTCGGCAAGATCCTGGTGCTGGTGCTGCTGATCCTGTTCATCCAGAAGCGGCCGCGCGGCTTGTTCGCCCTCAAGGGACGGGCGCTCGAGGCATGATCACGCAAATGCTGGCAAAATCCGTCGACGACCGCATGAGCCGGGTGTTCATGGCGCTCGTGGCCGCTATCGGCGTGCTCATTCCAGCGCTCAATCTGCTGATCCCTGAGACCAGTGCCCTGCACGTGCCGACCTACGTCGTCGCGCTGGTCGGCAAGTATCTCTGCTATGCATTGCTGGCGCTCAGCGTCGATCTCGTATGGGGCTATTGCGGCATCCTCTCGCTCGGCCATGGCGCATTTTTTGCGCTCGGCGGCTATGCCATGGGCATGCACCTGATGCGCCAGATCGGCGGCCGGGGCGTCTATGGCAATCCGCTGCTGCCCGATTTCATGGTGTTCCTCAACTGGAAGCAGCTGCCGTGGTACTGGGCCGGTTTTGACCATTTCTGGTTCGCGGTGCTGATGGTGGTGCTGGTGCCGGGCGCGCTTGCCTTCGTGTTCGGCTGGCTCGCGTTCCGCAGCCGCGTCACCGGCGTTTACCTGTCCATCATCACGCAGGCCATGACCTACGCGCTGCTGCTCGCCTTCTTCCGCAACGACATGGGCTTTGGCGGCAACAACGGGCTCACCGACTTCAAGGATATTCTCGGCTTCAATGTGCAGACGGCGACGACGCGCGCGGCGCTGTTTGCCACCTCCGCCACGGCGCTGCTGGCCGGCTTCCTGGTCTGCCGGGCGGTGGTGACGTCCAAGCTCGGCAAGGTGCTGATCGCGGTGCGCGATGCGGAAAGCCGCATGCGCTTTCTCGGTTATCGGGTGGAATCCTACAAGCTGTTCGTGTGGACGCTCTCGGCGTGCCTCGCCGGCGTTGCCGGGGCCTTGTACGTGCCGCAAGTCGGCATCATCAATCCGGGCGAGTTCGCGCCGGCCAACTCGATCGAGACCGTGATCTGGGTCGCGGTCGGGGGCCGCGGCACGCTGATCGGTGCGGCGCTGGGAGCCGTCCTCGTCAATCTCGCCAAGACCTATCTGACCAGCGCATTCCCGAACGTCTGGCTGTTCGCATTGGGTTCCTTGTTCATCGCCGTGACCCTGTTCCTGCCGAAAGGCATTCTCGGCCTCATCGGGAGCGGCAAAGCGCGTGCCGATCGTTTCGAGCCCAAGAACGGCGATGAGCCCGCGGCGCCCACCGCACGTGAGGGCCACGCCAAAACCCAGCCGGCGGAGTGACCCCCGTGAACGCGACCAGCCTCGCCGCACCTGCCTTCAATACCATCCTCTATCTCGATGGCGTCTCGGTCTCGTTCGATGGATTCAAGGCGCTGAACGAGCTGTCGCTCTATATCGAGCCCGGGGAGATGCGCGCGATCATCGGTCCCAACGGCGCCGGCAAGACCACCATGATGGATGTGATCACAGGCAAGACCCGGCCGGATGACGGACAGGTCTACTTCGACGGCAGCATCGACCTGACCGAGCACGACGAGGCCGAAATCGCCGAGCTCGGCATCGGTCGGAAGTTCCAGAAACCTACGGTCTTTGAAAGCCATACCGTGTGGGACAACATCCTGCTGGCGCTGAAGGCCCCGCGCGACGTGCGCGGCACGCTGTTCCGGCGTGCGAGAAACGACGAGGACGGACGCATCGAGGACGTCCTCAAAACGGTGCGGTTGACCAGCGTCAGGGATGAGCTGGCCGCCAATCTCAGCCACGGCCAGAAGCAATGGCTCGAGATCGGCATGCTGCTCGCGCAGGACCCCAAGCTGCTGCTGGTTGACGAGCCGGTCGCGGGTATGACCGATGCGGAAACTGTGGAAACCGCCCTGCTGCTGAAGAGCATCGCGTCGGAGGGGCGGTCGGTGGTGGTGGTGGAGCACGACATGAGTTTCGTGCGCGCGCTCGGCGTGCGCGTGACCGTGCTGCACGAGGGCTCGGTGCTTGCCGAAGGCAATCTCGACGACGTCAGCGCCAACGAGCGCGTGATCGAAGTCTATCTGGGGCGCTGAGTTGATGCTGCACGTCGACAAGATCGACCTCTACTACGGCCACGCGCAGGCGCTGCGCGGCGTCTCGCTCAAGGCGAGGTCCGGCAGGGTCACCACCGTCCTCGGACGTAACGGCGTCGGCAAGACCAGCCTGCTGCGTGCCATCGTCGGGCACGTGCCGATAACGAGTGGCCGCATAGGCTGGGAGGAGCGGGATATTTCGAAGCTGGCAACCCCGGATCGGGCCCGGCTCGGCATCGCCTACGTGCCGCAGGGACGCGAGATCTTTCCGCTGCTGACCGTGAAGGAGAATCTGGAGACCGGCTTTGCGCCCCTGCCACGCACGGAGCGCTTCGTTCCCGATGAGATATTTTCACTGTTTCCGGTGCTGAAATCGATGCTCGGCCGGCGCGGCGGCGATCTGTCGGGCGGTCAGCAGCAGCAGCTCGCCATCGCCCGCGCGCTGGTGACGCGTCCCAAGCTGCTGGTGCTCGACGAGCCGACCGAGGGCATCCAGCCGTCGATCATCAAGGACATCGGCGCGGCGATATCCTACCTGCGCGGACAGGGAAGGATGGCGATCGTGCTGGTCGAGCAGTATTTCGATTTTGCGCGCGAGCTGGCCGACGATTTTGCGGTGATGGATCGGGGCGAAGTGGTGCTCGCCGGCAGGATTGGCGATGTGGAGCCCGCCGAGATCCGACGGCATCTGACCGTTTGAGTGTGATTTGCGCGGCTCCCGTTTTAACGCGTTTGTCGACACCGGCAGCGACGATGACTTCGGCAAGCCAACGGCTTCACGGACCTTGGTGCGCATGGGCCCCTCACCGCCGCTCTCGCACGATTTTCGTGCGCGCCGTGGCGCGGGTGAAGCTTTCGACGTAATCGATCAGATTGTCGGAGGCCGCCATTGCGCGTGCTGCATCGCCGCCGGCAATCGCCCGCGCCTCCTCGGCGTGCAGCCGGGAGATCCTCGGTAAATCCGCAGCCTGTTTGTAGTGCTGGTACCAGAAGCGGCGGGAATGACCGTTCAAAAGCCGCATCGAGCGGGAGGCATACTCGTTGTGCGCCGCCTCGGCCAGCAATCCATTGAGTTCGCGGTCGAGCCGCATGAAGGCGATGTCGTCATTGCTGCGCGCGGCCGCCTCCATGCCGAGCGCGATGGCCTCGAAACGGTCGCGCTCGACCTGCGAGGCACGCTCTGCGCTGGCGCGCGCCAGCAGCCGCTCCAGCTCGCGCCGCACCTCGAGCACCAGCAGCTGGCGATTGGGATCGGTGTCGGTGACCAGGATCGCTTTGCGCGGCAGCACGCGCACAAGCCCCTCGCGGGCGAGCCGCTGCAGCGCCTCGCGGATCGGGGTGCGGCCAATACCCAGATCGCTGGTAAGGCGTTTCTCCGACAGCGCCGCGCCCGGCGCCAGCGCGAGCGTGACGATCAACTCCTCGATGCGGTTGTAGGCCTGCTCCGTGAGCGTATCGCTTCTGGTGGCCCCGGACAGCACCATTTTGGTGGGCATCGGCTGTACTCGGCATCTGAGTGGAAACCTTCAGACGTGGCGCCGTTTTTGCACCATTTGGGCGAATTTCTCAAATTCGGCCTCGTTGACCGTGTAGCTGTGCTCGTCGTCGGGAAAGGAGCCTTCCTTCACCTCCTTGATGTATTGCGTGATACCGCCGACCGCCACCTCGGTCAATTTTGCGAAGCGCTTGGTGAACTTGGGTTTGAAGTCGGTGAACACGCCGAGCAGATCGTGGCACAGCAGGATCTGGCCATCGGTGCCGACGCCGGCCCCAATGCCGATGGTGGGAATGCTCAGCTGCTCGGAGATCAGCTTGGCGATCCTCGCGGGCACGGCCTCGAACTCCAGCATGAAGCAGCCGGCGTCCTCGATAGCGAGCGCATCCTCCAGGATTTTCATGGCCGCCTCGGCGGTCCGTCCTTGGATCTTGAAGCCGCCGAACATGGCGATGGTGTGCGGCGTGAGGCCGATGTGCGAGGCGGTGGGAATGCCGGCATCGACCAGCGCTTTCAGGATCTGCGCCTGGCTTTTTCCTCCCTGCGGCTTGACCGCATCGCTGCCGGCCTCCTGCATGAAGCGCGTGGCATTCTGCAAGGCGCGGTCAATCGTGTTGTAGCTCTGATACGGCATGCAACCGAGCACGAACGTGTTGGGCGCACCCCGGCGGATGGCCTGCGCGTGCATGACCATCATGTCCATGGTGGCCGGTATTGTCGAGGCATGCCCGTGCGCGATCATGGCGAGGCTGTCACCCACCACCGCGACGTCGACGCCGGCCATTTCCGCCCACTTGGCGCTCGTGTAGTCCGGCACCGACATGTAGACCATTTTCTCGCCGGTTTTCTTGGAGTCCCGAATCTCGCCAATGCTGCGTTTCTCGCGCTTTGCTGCAATACCCGTCATGTCTGGAGTCCTTCCTCAGTCAATGAATCCTACGGCGAGCATGGCGAACGCGATACCGAGCCCGGCGAACGCCAACAGGCCGGCGCGGTCGTCGACAAAGCGGTCGGGGAAAGGCCGCAACAGCAACGGCGCCACCAACACCATGGCGCCCCCGCCGATGATCGCGGCGGTCGCCGGCACCATGCGCCAGGCGAAATAGAGGGTCACGGCCAGCACGCAGAGCGAGATCGACAGCGTGCACCATACGATCACGCCTCCGAGCCTGGTTCCGAGCAACGGCGATCCCGGCTCCGCCGGAAAGTGGCCGCTGACCGTGAGGCCATAAAGTGAGAGGACGAGCACGAGCGCCATGAAGATGAGCAGCGCCGGCAGCTGCCCCATCGGCCTACTCGGACCCGTCCGTGGATTTTTGCTTGCCACCCTGTGCCTCGGGGAAAACCCACATGGCGATCACGGCGAACACTGCAAAACCGACCACGAACCAGAACAGGTCGGCGCGGCCGTTCGATTTCTCCCAGAAGGCGTAGAGGATGGCGACGATGAGCGTTACCACCGAGAGGATGGCCTTGACGTCATTGGGCATGAGGCGGACCTCCTGGCATAGGTGTCAGACCCTCAGGGTCTGACACCATAGCGCACCGTACACGTTATGCAGCAATCCATGGCGATATAACAGCCACCCGGGGCGTTCGAGGAGTGGGGTACGGGCACGCATTTACCTCCCGGCTCGGCATGAGCTCTGGTGTCAGTCGAACACCAGCTGCGCTGACCCTCGATGACGAAACGGAAGCATCCTTGACCGGTTTAACTTGATTAACTTGATATGAGTCGCAAGCTGCTCACCCCCACCCCGGCCCTCCCCCCTCGAGGGGGAGGGAGGTGCGCC
>Ga0209069_10000396_pt1 | contig 19379 bp, 17 predicted proteins | sample Str013_2_FD_187202 | JGI IMG/M metagenome (GOLD analysis project Ga0209069, IMG submission 187202) | Freshwater sediment microbial communities in response to fracking from Pennsylvania, USA - Straight Creek_MetaG_SC_2013 (SPAdes) (version 2) | ecosystem: Environmental > Aquatic > Freshwater >...
CGGCCACCCCCTCATCCGCCCTTTGGGCACCTTCTCCCAATGGGAGAAGGCGATTGGGGCCCGTTGCCCGCGGGTGTTTAAAAAGGCCTTTCGTTCGACGAGCGTCTATTTTGATCGGAGATGATTCATGCCCCGCAAAGTCCTCTTCATCACTGGCGATCAATGGCGTGGCGAGGCCCTGTCCTGCCTCGGCCATTCCGCCGCCAAGACCCCGCATCTCGACCGGTTGGCCAGCGAGGGCGCGACTTTCACGCGTCACTACACGGTCGCTGCCCCATGCGGTCCCGCACGCACCAGCCTGCTGACGGGCCTCTACCCGTTCCTGCACCGCTCGATCCGCAACGGCGCGCCGCTGCACCGCCGCCACACCAACATCGCGCTGGAGGCTCGCAAAGCCGGCTATGATCCGGTTCTGTTCGGCTATACGGACAGTTCGCTCGATCCCGCAACCACTGTGCCCGAGGACCCGCGCCTCAAGAGCTACGAAGGCGTGCTCCCCGGTTTCCGGTTGGAGGCGAGCCTCAACGAAGCCTGCCTGACCGGTTGGGTTTCTGAACTCGCGCGCAAGGGCTATGACATCCCCGAGCGGCTGCAGGATGTCTACCGTCATCCCGGTACGCCCAAAGTGCTGGAGCGTTTCGACCGCGGCCCGGCCATGTACCGGGCCGAGGACAGCGACACCGCCTATATCGCCGACAAGCTGCTCGACTACCTCCGGCTGCGGAGCACGGAGGATTGGTTCGCGCACGTTGTGTTCCTGCGACCGCATTTTCCGCTGATCGCGTCCGCGCCCTACCACACAATGATCGACGCGGACACCGTCCCCGCCCCCATCCGCAACGCCAGCCGTGAGGCGGAACGCGCCGTCCATCCGTTCCTGGACGCCTGGCTGACGACCCAGTCCGATCCCGCCTATTTCGAAAGCCAGGTGAATGTCCAGACCCTGCCCGATGCCGATCTGGCCGAGATGCGCGCGGTCTACTACGGACTGATCGCGGAAGTGGATGTGCAACTCGGGCGTATCGTCGCGCATCTGGAACGGACCGGCGAACTCGACGAGACGCTGATCATTTTCACGGCCGACCACGGTGAAATGCTGGGCGATCACTGGTGCTGGGGTAAGGCTGGCTGGTTCGAGGCCTCCAACCACATCCCGCTGATCATCCGCGATCCGCGTGCGGCCAAACCGGCGCGCGGGCGCCGCGTTGATGCGTTCACGGAAAGTGTCGACCTGGTGCCTACCATCCTGGACTGGCTCGGCCGCGATGCGCCGGAAGAGGCCAATGGCCTGTCGTTGATGCCATGGGTGACCGGTGCAACGCCGGCCGCCTGGCGCGACGGCGTGGTCTGGGACTACGATTTCCGCACCCCGCACACGCAGAAGGCAGAGCAGCATTTTGGCCTGACCAGCGATCAGTGCACCATGACGGTGCTGCGCGATGCAGCCTATAAATACGTGCATTTCACCGCGCAGGCGCCGCTGCTGTACGACATGCAACGCGATCCCGGTGAGTTGACCAACATCGCCGAGGATCCGGCGCTGGCCCGGGTCATTGCGCGCTATGCCCAACGGCTGCTCAGTCACCGCATGCTGCATGCCGAGCGCTCGCTCGCCAACGCTCAGCTGGGGCCGCAGGGGGTGGTGCGTTTCAGCGGTCCACGCGGATTGATAAAGGCGTAGGGCGCAATCGGCGCTTTTTCTTCGCGTCGTTTTGCGCCGCAGGGGCCCCTTGCGGACGACATCGGTTGTGTTGCGTGTGGCGGCGCAATACGGCGAAGACGCCTATTGCGCCCTACGCCGCAGCGCTCCGTCCCAATCGCTCTATTTCCACCCACTCCCTAACGGTTTGGTAACCGCAGCAGCCCTAGGGTCCAAGGCGAAGACCGAAACCTGGCGGGACCTCCCATGGCCGACGACGAAATCGATCCGAGCGTGCTGTGCGCGCGCGGCAGCCTGACCAGCGCCGATGTGGCGGCCATCCAGCGCGGCTATTACCGCGACGGCATCGTGGCCGAGAGCGAGGCCGACGCCCTGTTCGCGCTCGAGCAGAGCTGCCATGTGCAGCCGCCCGAATGGGGGCCGCTGTTCAGCATGGCGGTCACGGACTATCTCGTGCACCAGATGCAGCCGCAGGGCTATATCACGGTGGAGAATGCCACCTGGCTGACTGAGCGCATCTCGGTCGACGGCAAGATCCAGACGCTGAACGAGTTCAATCTGCTGGTGAAGGTGCTGGAAGAGGCGCGCTGGGCTCCCGCCGCGCTGGCCACGTTGGCGCTCGCGCAGGTGCGCGACGCCATCGTCGAGGGCACTGGGCCACTGCGTCTGGGACCGCGCAGGCCCGCCCCCGGCATCGCCAATGCCGACGACGTGGCGGCACTGCGCCGCATCCTTTATGCCAACGCGGGCGAGGGCAATATCGCCATTACCCGCGCCGAGGCCGAGGTGCTGCTCGACATCGGGGACGCCGTTGACGAAAACCTCAGCGATCCGTCGTGGGCGGATCTGTTCACCAAGGCGATCGCCAACCATCTGATGGCCGGGTCGGGATATGTGGCGCCGAGCCGCCAAGAGGTGTTGCGCCAGGACGCCTGGCTCACGGCCGAACCCGATCTGGGCGGGTTCCTTGGCGAAATGATCCACTCCGGCCTCGGCGGCATCTGGGCCAGTTACCACGCGCCCGGCGCCGAGGATCTGGCCATGGCCAAGGTCGAAGAGCAGCGCCGCGCCATTCTTCTGAACGAGGAGATCACCGCTCCCGAGGCCGGCTGGCTCGCCGAGCGCATCGGCCGCGACGGCCGGGTCAGCGAAGCCGAACGCGCGCTGCTGGGCTTCATCAAGGCCAACAGCCCCAGGATCGATCCGGCGCTGACACCTCTGCTCGCGATGGTCGCCTAGCGTTCTGACTCATTCATAGGGTACCCGTTCAATTCGCCATCCCCGCGCAGGCGCCAGAACACTAGCGGCCTCGTCCGGCCATCTCGGCAGCCGCCTTGGCCCGCTTGCGCGCATATTTGTCCAGAACGCTGCGAGCCTTTTCCAGCACCGCATCGGCGATCACGGCCTGGCCTTCCGAGGATGGATGAAAAGCGCCCGAATAGGTGCTCGCCAGCACCAGCTGGAACCACTCGATGCTTTGCAGGTTCATCACCGACTTCAGGATGGTCGAGGAGATGTGGTAGTTGCCGGTCAGGAACGCGTCGTTGGGGGTGCGGAACCAGCGCCGGCGCGGCACATAGGGGCGGAATTCAGCCGGGTTATAGGGCGTCCAGGCCCCGTCGACCATGCGCGGCATGCGCGAATCATCGGAAAAATTGATCGCGCCCTCATCGGTACCGGCGCATACGCCATGGCCCGCGAATTCAGCCCGGTGCTGTTCGACATAGGTCCAGCCGTAGGTCTTCGCGACCTTGCGCATGGTTCGGTTGAGTTGTTCTGAAGCGACCTCGTTGTCCCTGGCCTTGTTGCGGTTGAGCACGAATTCGGGGAAAACCGTCATGCCAGACTGGCCCTCGGGACAGACGTCGCTGCCGTTTTCTTCGATCGCCATGACAGGATAGGCCGTCAGCAGAATGCGGTCGGACTGGTCCCACGGGATCTGCAGATGGCCATGCAGGGCCCGGTTCAAGGCCTGGAAGCGTTTCTCAAGCGTTGGCAAGAGTGCGGAAATGCCCTCGGCCTCCTCGACCTCTCCCATCCAGCCGCCAAGCCGCCTGAGCAGCCCCTTGTCGGCCAGGATGGCGTTGGCGACCACGCGCGCAAAGCCAACGTCGTTGCCGCCCACCGACACCATCAGCAGATCGATGCGCCGCGTCGCCTCGCGCGGACAGGTCGCCAGCACGATGTTGTCCAACTCGGGCATGACGCCGTTCAGCGAATAGGTGTTCTGGTAATTGGTTTCAGTCGGCATCGTCGCCCCACATTGCAGGCGGGCGACAGCGCTGACCTGGGGCTTGTCCGGCTGATCCTTGGCCCATTCCGGGCCCTTGTAGGAGATCATCAGGCCATAGACGATCTCGGCGCCGGCGCAGGCGAAGTTGGCGTAGGTGACGGCGCGATGCGGATTGTCCAGCGCCAATTGCAACGCCGTGCGGGTGGAGTAGGCGTACAACGAGCGGTGGCAGGCGGTGCTGAGCCAACGCGGACCGCCCTCAAGGAAGACCTTGTCGCCGATGCTGGCCCAGGCGCCGATGCGCGCCGGATAGCCGGTCAGCTCGACACCGCCCGGCGCCTTGCCGTAGTCAATGGTGCGGTCGCGCGAGAATTCGACCGCCTGATCCGGGTTGCCCTCGCCCGAACCGAAGCTGTCTCCAATTGCCACAACAAGGATATCGTCGACCTTGATCACGGTCTCGCCCACCGACAAGCCGTTGGCCGAGACACGCACGCGCGCGCCCGTGGGATAGGGAATATCCAGCGCAACTGCGCCCCCACAGCCGACGTGAACGTGCTGCTCCTCGGTGTCGTCGGCGCCGATCTCGCTGGCGACCGACCAATCGCAATCACCATCGATCAGCTCGGGATGGTCAACCTGCACCAGGACGCGGTGGCTTTTGGGATTGACATAGCCATCGTCGTTGCCGCAGGGCCCGTAGACAGCGTTGTCGCGATCCCAGCAGGTGGTGGAAAAGCTCTCGCGGGCCCAGCCGAAGGGGAACTTCTGCATCAAACGGCGTTCGGCACTGAGGATCGGCTCAAGCTTTTCGGCCTCGGTGAGCTGCTCGAAGACCTCGCGGTGGACTTGGGTTGACCCAGCCTCGGTGAACAGACGGAAGGGGTTGTCGAGCCGCCACAGGATCTCGGCGCTGCAGGCAGGCGTGGCGGCAAGCATCGGCGCGGCGAGCAGGGCGCACAGCCAACGCAATAGAATTTGCCGCATGTCCACTCCTTGAGGCCGCGCTAGCCCAGGCGGCCGGATATCTGGGCGCGCCATAGGCGCCACCACCGCGTGAGCGCACTCACGTCCTTGCCCGGCGTGACAGTCATATAGGCGGGCACCACGGCCAGCGGAAGGAAGCCCGGCAGCAAGGCGCTGTCAAGGCGCATGACAGCAGCGACCGCCTCGGTGTAAGCCGCCAGGCAACGGACGGCGACGGCGTCGCGCTGGCTTGCAACGACGAGGTTTGGCTGCGCCAAGAGACGCGCAAAGCCATAGGCCAGACCGGCCGGTCGAACTGCGGCTTCCAGGCCGCCCGTGTGCGTGGCGCCGAGCGCCCGCGCCGCCAGTGCAAAAGCCGCGCCGTGGAGCTTTGCGCAGTGGGCGCGTAGCTCCTGCGGATCGGGCCAGGTGGAGAGGCTAGGCTGGTCCCCCACCGCGTCGATCATACCGATCAGCAGGCCCTGCGGGAGCACACCAGATTGTACCGGCTTGGCCAGGGCGTCGGCGACAGGATGGCCGGTGGTGGCGCCTGCCCTTACGGCGTCTAGCGCATCGCGCCACCATTGGAGGCGGATATCAACCAGCAGCGGCTCGCGGACGGTCAGCGGGATGCGAGTGATTTCCGCCTGAAACCCGGCGAGTGCGATCAGCCGCGCGCGCGCCGGCTCGGGGGCGTAAAGAGCGGAGAGGTAACGGTCAGGTTCGTAGGTGCGCGCTGTGTCCGAAACAGAATCATGCAAGGGCATCAAGCGACCGCGATCAGCGCTGCTGCAACTTTGCGCCCCTCGGCCAGAAGCACATTGAAAGTGCGGGCTGCCGATCCGGTGCTCATGGAGTCAAGACCGAGGCCGGCAGCCTCGAAGCCCCGGCGCACGGCAAGGGACGGGAAGACCTGTCCCGTCCCGGTTCCCAGCAGGACGAATTCGATCTTGTCGCGTTCGGCCAGCAGCTGCTGGAAATCGGCCATCGTGAGCTTGGCGGCATCCGACGCTGCCCAGGCGTGAATACCGCTCGGCAGCAGCAGCAGCGAGCCGCGATGGCTCATGCCGGCAAAGCGGAAGCCGCCGTCGCCATAGGCGTCGATGGGCGCCTGGCCGGGATAGAAGCCCTGTTGCGGCACTGCCATGCGGACCCTGCTCAGGCGCTCTTGGTCGAGGTTCCGGCTTTGTTGCCGGCCGTCGTGGCGGCTGCCGCTCCACTCCAGTCGCGCTTGACGCCCAACCACTCCAGCACCGGCGAGGCGATGAAAATAGACGAATAAGTTCCAGTAAAAATGCCGAACAACATGGCGATGATGAAGCTGCGCGTGACGCTACCGCCCAGTAAAACGAAGGCTGTTAGCACCAGGATCACTGTGCCGGCCGTCAGCACCGTGCGCGACAGCGTGGTGTTGATTGACATATCGATCAGCTCGGGCAACAGCATCTTCTTGTATTTGCGCAGGTTCTCGCGGATCCGGTCCGACACCACGACGGTATCGTTGATCGAATAGCCCACGATGGTCAACAGTGCGGCGATGCAGTTGTTGTCGAACTCCAGCTGCGTCAGTGCGAACAGTCCTACCGTCATCAGCACGTCATGGACGAGCGCGAGCGAGGCGCCGAGCGCGAACTGCCACTCAAAACGGAACCAAACGTAGGCGCTGATGGCGACCAGCGAGGCGGCCACGGCATAGAACGCGGTCTGCGTGATCTCACCCGAAACGGTCGGACCAACCGAGTCCGCACGGCGGTATTCGACCGTGTCGCCCAGCGCGCCCTTGACCTTGTCGATGGCGGCGTTCTGCGCGGTGTCGCCGCCGGGTTGTTGCTCAAGGCGTATCAGCACGTTGGACCCGTCGTCAAAGGCCTGGATCTGTGGCGTGCCCACACCCAGCGCCCCGAGCTTGGCGCGCAGCGCCGCGACGTCGGCAACGCCGGTCTTGTTGTGGATCTCGATCAGCGAACCGCCCTTGAAGTCGATGCTGAAATTGATGCCGCGCGTGACCGCAAGACCAAGTGACAGCGCGTTCAAGACCAGCGAGCCAATAACGCAGAATGGCATCCACTTCGAGAATGGAAATTTCAGGTCATGTGGGAAGAAGTCAGCGCCGCGCCAGGTCATTAGGGGAGGTCTCTCTGAGAAGGGGACGGGGAACAGGGAACTGGAGGCAGTTTCTCACTGTTCCCTATTCCCTGATCCCTGTTCCGTCACTTAAACCGGAACCACAATATTTCGCGTCACGGCCCGCTGCCGCGCCACCCACATGGCCACGAACAGTCTCGTGACCGTATAGGCTGTGAACACCGAAATCACGATGCCGATGGACAAACTGACCGCAAAGCCGCGGATCGGGCCTTCGCCCAGCGCGAACATGATCAGGCCCGCCACCAATGTCGTTATGTGGCTGTCGATGACGGTGGCGAGGGCGCGCTGGAACCCCTGTTCGATAGCAGCGATAGCGCTCTTGCCGCCCCGCAGCTCCTCACGGATGCGCTCGTAGATCAAGACGTTGGAGTCCACCGCCATGCCCATGGTCAACGCGATGCCGGCGATACCGGGGAGCGTAAGGGTCTGGCCAAGCAGCGACATGCAGCCGAACAGCAGCATGATGTTGATGGCGAGCGCGATCACTGAAAACAGGCCGAACAATCCGTAGGCGTACATCATGAAGGCGGCGACCGCAGCAGCGCCAACCAGGGCCGACCTCGTTCCTGCAAGGATCGAGTCGGCGCCGAGGCTCGGGCCGACGGTGCGCTGGTTGATGACGCTGAGGTCCGTGGGTAGCGCACCGGAGCGCAGCTGGATGGCGAGGTTGGTCGCCTCTTCGGTGCTGAAATTGCCGGTTATGATGCCCGAACCGCCACGGATCGCCGAGATGATGTTCGGCGCCGTAATGACCTTGTCGTCGAGGACAATCGCGAACGGATGCCCGACGTTCGCCGATGTGTAGTTGCCGAATTTTATCGCCCCGTTGGTGTTAAATCGGAAACCAACTGCGGGTCGACCATTCTGGTCGAATTCTGCTTGGGCGCCGATCAGCTCGTTGCCCTCGACTTCGGGAACCAGTTTGAGCAGATAATCCTTCGGCAGGCCCGGATTGCGCTCTAACTCCTGCTTCTCCGTTGGATAAATGCGGCTGCCAGGCGGCACGCCATTGCTGGTCGCCGCATCGGGCGACATGGATTCGTCCACGGCGTGGAACGACAGCGCTGCGGTCTTGCCGATGATGTCAATCAGCTTGGTCGGATCATCAAATCCGGGCACCTGCACTACCATGCGGTCGGTGCCCTGGCGCGCGATGCTGGGCTCGGTGGTTCCGAGCGCGTCAATACGCCGGCGCACGACTTCCATCGCTGCGTCCATCGCCCCGCGGATGCGCTGACTGAGCGCTTCCGGCGTCGGCGCGATAAGAATCAGGTTTCCGCTGTCCTCGGTCTTGATATCCAGATCGGCTGCGCCAGTTCCACCCAAAAGCATCGATATGGGCCGGCGCAGTTTGTTGGCCACCTCAAGTCCTTTGGCGGCATCCTCCGGCTTGCTGACCCGGAAACGCACACCGTCGGCATTCTTGCCCAGGCCGGTATAGGGAATCTTAGCTTCGCGCAGCGCTTTGCGACTGTCGTTGATGAGGCTGTCGAACCAGTTCTGTTTGAGCTTTTCGATATTGGCCTGCAGCACCAGATAGGAGCCGCCACGCAAATCGAGGCCAAGGCTGATCTTGCTGTGCGGCAGGAACGACGGCCAGCGGTCGTTCAGAAAGTTCGACCCCAACACATTGGGCAGCCCCGCCAGCAGCCCGAACAGGCAGACGGCGACAATCGACCAGATTTTCCAGCGTTCAAAGTGCAACATGTCAGGCGGCGTCCTTGCTGGTGGTCTCGCTGCGGTTGCGCACGTCCGAAATCATTTGGCGCAGCAGGCGCACACGTACGCCATCGGCGATCTCAACCTGCACTTCGTTGTCGTCCACGACACGGATCACCTTGCCGATGATGCCACCGGAGGTGACGACGGTATCGCCGCGCTTGACGGCGCCGATCATGTCCTTGTGCGACTGCACCTTGGCCTGCTGCGGCTTGAGCACCAGGAAGTACCAGATCGGCGCAATCATGATGAATGGGGCAATAGTCAAAAGCAGATCGAACGTTCCGCCACCGGCGGGGGCGGCCTGAGCCAGAACAAGTGTGAAGTCCATTGCCGCTCCTGAAGGCGCGCGTGGGCGCTGGATATGTGTCGAGATCTGGGGGCGGGCCGCGCCGGGGACAAGCCCCCGCGAGCCTTGCGCAAATTCGCCGCGACTATAGTGTGCGGTCGCGTGATTGCAACCGGCTTTCCCTTTCCCTCACCCCCCGCGAAGTGGCGGAGGAGAGGGAAACATTCGTTCCTCGCCCATCAAGGACCCCATGAGCATCCCAGGATTTTCCGATCCGCTCGACCGAATCGCGGAGGCGCTTGAGCGCCTGAGGCCGCCAGCCCAGCCGCAGGCCAGTTTCGATGCTGCAGAAGCGTTTGTGTGGCAGGCCTCGGGAACGTTCCTGCAAGTGCCGCAGGTGAACCGCATCCCGCTCGGGCTACTGAAGGGGATTGATCTGGTGCTCGGCCAGCTGCTCGACAACACCGAGCGCTTCGCGCGTGGGCTGCCGGCCAACAACGCGTTGCTGTGGGGCGCGCGTGGAGCGGGCAAGAGTTCGTCGGTCAAGGCGGTGCATGCCGAGGTGCGGGCACGGCTCGGCGTCAAGTCGGAGCGAGACCTGAAACTGGTCGAAATCCACCGCGAGGACATCGGCTCGCTGCCGGCTTGTCTGGCCCAGTTCCGGGCGAGTCCACACCGCTTCATCGTGTTCTGCGACGATCTTTCGTTTGATGCGGCCGATACATCCTACAAATCGCTGAAGGCGGTGCTGGAGGGCGGCATCGAAGGTCGGCCGGAGAATGTGCTGTTCTACGCCACCTCCAACCGCCGCCATCTGATGCCGCGCGATGCCGTGGACAACGAGGCCGGCACGGCGATTAATCCGGGCGAGGCGGTCGAGGAGAAGGTGTCATTGTCCGACCGCTTCGGGTTGTGGCTGGGGTTCCACAACTGCAACCAGACGCAGTATCTGGAGATGGTGCGGGCCTATGCCGGACATTTCGGGCTGAAGGTCGAGGATGCGGAATTGACACGCGCCGCGCTCGAATGGTCGGTGACGCGCGGCGGACGGTCGGGGCGCGTCGCCTGGCAGTTCATCCAGGATATGGCCGGGCGGCTGGGGCAGCGGTTGGGATGAAGGGGCAAGTTGGCAGGCGAGTACCTAGGTTAAGCTCATGATGCGCTTCGGTATCCTATCATCCATCGATACGGTGGAAGATTGCCGATGCCATTGGTCCCCAACGCGGCACTCGCTGTCGTCGATCCAGCAAAGATTTCGGCTTATCTGCTGGTCGAAGACCATCCTGAGGGTGGTCCAAAGGCGGTCTTCTTCAAGAGGTTCGGGTTTAGCCTTAGGGCGCCGGAGGCGCTGGCCAGCGCCCTAATAGAGCATGTCGCGACCTACCAGGTGATCCGAGTGCGCGTGACGGTATTCGGCGCAAAGTACGAGGTCACTGGCCCTCTACTGGCACCTGATGGTAGATTGCCCAAGGTGAAGTCGGTTTGGACCATAGACCACGGAAAATCGATTCCGCGTTTCATAACTGCGTTTCCTGATTGAGGAATGGCAATGTTGAAAGACCTCGACCGAGTTGCACTGACCCGTGCCCTGCCCGAGTTCAAGCTCAGTGCAGGCGATATCGGCACGGTTGTACATGTTTATGAGGGTGGCAAGGCCTACGAGGTCGAGTTTGTTTCGTTGCAAGGCCGGACATTGGCTGTTGAAACGTTGCTCGATGCTGATTTGCGAATGCTCGGAGCGAGCGAAATAGCCCACGCGCGCGCGTTCGCTTGAACGGGCGTCAGTCGGGGACTTGACGTTCATCTTCGGCGCGGACGCTTCGGCAAGTCCGCAGAGCAGCGGCTTGCCGAAGCCGACCATCATGTCCCCGTCCCGTCCTTCACTGGCCCGAGCGAATACAGCTTCGTCAGCAGCGCCTCGATGCCGCCGCCGCCGGTGTGCATGTCGATGCGGCCGACCTTCTCGACCAGTTTTTCCAGCGACTCCAGCTCCTTCAGCCGCAGCAGCAGCGGGTTGTTCTCCATCAGCTTGGCGGTGTTGAGCAGCGAGCGCGTGGACGCCGTCTCTTCCTGGCGCCGGATCAGGTTGGCTTTTGCCGTGCGTTCGGCCTCCACCACCTTGTTGAGCAGATCGCGCACATCACCCGGTAGGATCACGTCCTTGACCCCGATCTCGCTGACTTCGGCGCCAAGCGCTGTTGCCCGCGCGGCCACGAAGGCGCGCACCTGGGTGTCGATCTCGTCGCGGGCGGCCAGGATGTCGTCCAGGGAACGCGTCGCCACCGCCTCACGGATGGCGAACTGCACCAGCCGGTAGAGCGTGCCCGACACGTCCGCGGTCGCCAGCGCGGCGACCTCGGGATCGGTGATGCGTACGAAGGCTGTCAGCGTCACGCGGATGCCGATGCGGTCCTTGGTCAGGATTTCCTGCGCGGTGATTTCCAGCGGCTGTGGGCGCAGATCCACCTTGCCGATCTTTACGCTCCGTCCCACCGCCCAGAAGGCGTGCCGGCCCGGGGTGAGCCTTTCCACCAGCTTGCCGTCGATCATCAACAGGCCGGCCTCGTGCGCCTCCACGACGGCGCTGGCGACAGCGGAATTGCGGGTGACGTCGAGCTTGTCGAGATGGTGTTTGGCCACGCGCATGTCTGCGGCGGTATCGATGCGCTCGACGTCGACGCGGGTGATGGTCTTCCAGAAGGCGCGCGTGGTGTTCGGCAGGACGAAATGCTTCGGCTCGCCGTCGAACGAGACGATGGCGACCTCGGCCGGGCCGGCCTGCACGATCTCGAAATTGTCCGCCGCGAGCTGCGGATGCATGCGCAACAGCAGCAAAGCCTTTTCTGCGGGCAGTTCCGCGCGCGCAATTTTGACGGTTTCGCCGGTTAGCCGGCCGTTCCAATCGAACTGAGTGTGGCGGCCCGGACCGAGCAGGCGCAGGAATTTGCCATCCTGCGACAGCAGCACGCGCTCGTCATCCTTGACGATGAACTCGGACGTCCACCCTCGACGGGCCATAATTATTCTCCATATCAAAGGCACTGACTCTCTTCTCCCCCGCTTTCGGGGGGAACGGACCGCCGTTTGTCAAGTTGCATTTTGGGCCGCCAGCACAGGATTGAAGGCGGTGTCGGGTGTCTGCATGGCCACGCGCGCCTAATGGTACACGGCGTGGGAGAGGCGCGCTTGGTGGCCGGCGCGACTCCGGCCAGACTGCGCAAAGCGGCGTAGTCGAGTCGCGGCTGTCGTCCTTGGCACCCGCCATCGAGAAGCGGTCGCGAAAGCGATCCAGCTGTCTGGGATTTGATGCGCACTGATCAATTCGACTTCGTATTGCCTGAGGAGCGGATCGCGCTGCATCCGGCGTCGCCGCGTGATGCGGCCAGGATGCTCGTGGTACGGCCTGATGATGCGATGTCAGATCGCATCGTGCGCGATCTTCCGGCCCTGCTGCAACCGGGCGACGCATTGGTGTTCAACGATACGCGCGTCCTCAATGCCGAGCTTTCGGGAACGCGCCGGCGCGGCGAGGCCGTGGCGCAGATCGGGGCAACCCTCATCAAACGGCTGTCGCCCAATCGCTGGCAGGCTCTCGCGCGCCCGGCCAAGCGGCTGGCGGTGGGGGATCGGGTGCACTTCGGCGGCACGGGCGAGATGTGCCTCTTGAGCACGCTGGACGCCACCGTGGCGGCGCGCGGCGAGGCGGGAGAGATCGCGTTAACGTTCGATCTCTCAGGGCCCGATCTGGACCTGGCGATTGCCGCGCATGGGCAGGTTCCGCTGCCGCCCTACATCGCCGGCAAGCGCGTGGTCGGCCCCGAGGATGCGCGCGATTATCAGACCGTGTACGCGCGGAATGACGGAGCTGTTGCTGCGCCCACGGCTGGCCTGCACTTCACGCCCGATTTGCTTGAAGCCCTCGCAAAACGCGGCATGTCCCAGCATTTCGTCACGCTGCATGTCGGCGCGGGCACCTTCCTGCCGGTGAAGACCGACGAGTTGGCAGGCCACAAGATGCACGCCGAATGGGGCGAGGTGTCCGGCGAGACCGTTGAGGCCCTGAAGGCCGTGCGCGAGGCCGGCGGCCGCATCGTCGCGGTCGGCACCACATCGTTGCGCCTGCTCGAGAGCGCGGCGGCGTCGGGCGACCTCACCCCCTTCAGCGGCGAAACTTCGATTTTCATCACCCCGGGTTACCGCTTCCGCGCAGTTGATCTGCTGTTGACCAACTTCCACCTGCCGCGGTCCACGCTGTTCATGCTGGTGGCGGCCTTTTCCGGATTGGACACCATGCAGGCTGCCTACGCCCATGCTATCGAGACCGGCTATCGCTTCTATTCCTACGGCGATGCCTCGTTGCTCTATCCGAAGACCTCCGATGACCGATAAATTCGCCTACACCCTGAAAGCCACCGATGGCGCGGCCCGCCTCGGCGAGGTTTCCACACCGCGTGGGATAATTCATACGCCTGCCTTCATGCCGGTCGGCACGGCGGCGACCGTAAAGGCGATGTTCACGGAGCATGTGAAGGCGAGCGGGGCCGAAATCCTGCTCGGCAACACCTACCACCTGATGCTGCGACCGGGCGCCGAGCGCATCGCCCGCCTCGGCGGCCTGCACAGGTTCATGCGCTGGGACGGCCCGATTCTCACCGATAGTGGCGGTTTCCAGGTCATGTCGCTCTCGAAACTGCGAACCATGAGCGAGCAAGGCGTGGTCTTCCAATCGCACATCGACGGATCGCGCCATGAGATGAGTCCGGAGCGGTCGATAGAAATCCAATGCCTGCTTGGCTCCGATATTCAGATGCAACTCGACGAATGCGTTGCGCTGCCCGCCAGCCGCGAGCAAGCCGAGCGCGCCATGGAGCTGTCGCTGCGCTGGGCTGAACGCTCGCGGGCCGCATTCAAGTCCATGTCCAAGCCCGGCCAGGCCATGTTCGGCATCGTGCAGGGCGGGACGGATGTGGAGCTTCGTCAGCGCTCGGCCAAGGCGCTGGCGGCCATGGACTGCGAAGGCTATTCCATCGGTGGTCTGGCCGTCGGCGAGCCGCAAGCGGTGATGTTGGAAGTGATTTCGGCGACGATGCCAGCGCTTCCGGCCACCAAACCGCGCTACCTCATGGGGGTCGGCACGCCGCAGGACATCCTGCTGTCGGTCGAGCGCGGTATCGACATGTTCGATTGCGTCATGCCGACCCGTGCCGGCCGCCACGGCCTCGCCTACACCTGGAGCGGCAAGATCAACCTGAAAAACGCCAAGCATGCAGAAGATCCTGGTCCGCTCGATACCGAATTGGATGCCGCACCCGCGCGCGACTATTCGCGCGCCTATCTGCACCATCTGGTGCGCTCGGAGGAAATGCTCGGCGCCATGTTGCTGACCTGGAACAACATCGCCTTCTACCAGGCACTGATGGCCAGCATTCGCGCGGCGATCGCCGCGGGACGGTTTCAGCAGTTCAAGGACGATATGTTGGCCCGCTACCGGTCACCGCTGGCCGATGACGCCAGCTAGCGCCCCGCTGGCCCGGCAAGATGACCATCATGTCCCCGCCTCGAATGTCTCCGCGCGCGCGGCAGCCCATGCACCTTTGAACCGAGCATCGTCCGTCCCGGCAATCAGCTCGCCCGGTTGCAGCGCTGGATACAACTCGGCGAAGGTCTTGATCTGGCTGGGGCTCACACGCCGCGATACATGTTGCGGGCGGAAATCACTGGGATGCTCGAGCCCGGTCGCAGCGACCACCTCGGCCAGCGAGTGGATAGTCGCCTTGTGGAAATTCGCCACCCGCGTGGCCTTGTCCGGCACCACCAGCGCGCGCTGGCGGCTGGGATCCTGCGTCGCCACGCCCACCGGGCAACGATCCGTATGACAGCTCTGCGACTGGATGCAGCCGATCGCAAACATGAAACCGCGTGCCGCATTGCACCAGTCCGCCCCCAGAGCAAACGCGCGCGCAATGTCGAAGCCGGTCACGATCTTGCCGGCAGCCGCCACATGCACGCGCTCGCGCACGCCGATCCCGACCAGCGCGTTGTGCACGAAGCTCAAGCCGTCCCGCATCGGCATGCCGAGGTGATCGATGAACTCCTGCGGTGCGGCGCCGGTGCCGCCCTCCTTGCCATCGACCACGATGAAATCGGGCGTCAGCCCCGTCGCCAGCATGGCCCTGCAGATGGCCAGAAACTCGTGCGGATGTCCGATACACAGCTTAAACCCCGCTGGCTTGCCGCCTGACAGGCTTCGCATCTGATCGATAAACTGCATCAATTCGATCGGTGTCGAGAATATCGAATGTCGCGCTGGCGAGTTGCAATCCCTGCCCGCTGGCACGCCGCGGATACGGGCAATCTCCGCACTGACCTTGGGGCCCGGCAGCACGCCGCCATGGCCCGGTTTGGCTCCCTGGCTGAGTTTCAGTTCCACCATCTTGACCTGGTCGCGGCCTGCCACCTCGGCAAAACGCTCGGGCGAGAAGGTTCCGTCCGCGTTGCGGCAGCCAAAGTAGCCCGAGCCGATTTCCCAAATGATGTCGCCGCCGCCCGCTTCGTGATAGGGGCTGAGCCCGCCTTCGCCGGTATCCTGTGCGAACCCTCCAGCCTTGGCGCCTGTCGACAGGGCGCGGATCGCATTGGCGCTGAGCGCTCCAAAGCTCATGGCGGAGATGTTGAACACCGAGGCGTCATAGGGCTTTGCGCATTTTGGCCCGCCAATGCGGACGCGAAAGCCCGCAGTGGCGACCGGCTTTGGAGCAATCGAATGGTTCAGCCATTCGAAATTATCCGCATACACCTCGGCCTGCGTGCCGAACGGGCGCTTGTCCAGCACCATCTTGGCGCGCTGGTAAACGATGGCGCGCTGCTCGCGGCTGAACGGTGTGCCGTCGCGGTCGCCTTCGAAGAAATACTGCCGCATCTCGGGGCGGATTTCCTCGAACAAGAAGCGCAGGTGCGCCGCAATGGGATAATTGCGCAGGATCGAGTGCTTGCTCTGGAACACATCGCGCAGCCCGATTAGCGACAGCGCGCCGGTCACCGCCAGAGTGACAAGCGGCCAAGCATGCATGTCGTGTCCGATAAGCAGATCGCCCGCAAGCAGCACCGTCAGCACCAGAGCGAGCGTCAGGAGGATGTAGCGCGGCGTGAACGGCAGTTCGATCCAAGACATGGCGGGTTCCATCACGAGCCAATGCGGCGAGCGACCCTAACCCGAAACCGCGACCGACTGGCGATGATAAAGCTGCGCGTCGGCCGGGATGCCGCTACGCGCATGCCATGGATTGGCAGCGCCGGGCAGGCTAAAGTGCTTCCAATTCGATCCAAGGAAAATCCCATGACCAACCCCAAAGCGCCCCCAGGCCTGTCAGAAACCAACGACGCGCTGCTACTGACTCCTGGACCGCTCACGACGTCGAAGTCCGTCAAAGAGGCGATGGTGCACGATTGGGGCTCGCGCGATGCGGCCTTCCTCAAGATCAACCGCGAGGTGCTGGACTGGCTGCCGGAAATCGTGGGCGCGAGCGGCGACTATGTGACGGTGCCGATGCAAGGCTCGGGCACCTTCGCGGTTGAGGCCATGTTGACAACCTTGGTGCCGCCGGCGGGCAAATGCCTGGTGCTGATCAATGGCGCCTATGGGCTGCGCGCCAAGAGGATTCTCGACATCGCGCGCCGCGCCAGCGTGGTTTATCAGACGACGGAGGATACGCCCCCGGACCTGTCCGAGATTGACCGAATCCTCGGGGCGGACACGACAATCACTCATGTGTTCGCGGTGCAGTGTGAAACCACCAGCGGCATTCTGAATCCGATCGTCGAAATCGGCGCCGTGGTGCGGAAACACGGCCGCTGCCTGTTGGTGGACGCCATGTCGTCCTTCGGCGCCCTGGCGCTGGACGCAAAGGCGGTCGGCGTCGACGCCGTCGCTGCCTCCTCGAACAAATGCCTTGAGGGCGTGCCGGGTCTGGGCTTTGTGATTTGCCACCGCGAGGCGCTTGCCAAGACCGCCGGCAACGCGACGACGCTGGTGCTGGACCTGCACGATCAGCAACAGAACTTCACCAGAACCGGCCAATACCGCTTCACGCCGCCGATCCACGTTATCGCGGCTTTCCACCAGGCGCTGCTGGAGTTTCGCGCCGAGGGTGGCCAGCCGGGACGTGGCCGTCGCTATGCCGAGAATGCCGAGGTGCTGATCGCAGGCATGCGCATGCTGGGTTTCAAGCCGCTGTTGCCGGATCGCCTGCAATCCCCGATCATCGCCACGTTTCATATGCCGACCGAGCAAGCCTTTGTGTTCCAGGCCTTCTACGACAAGCTGAAGACTCGCGGCTATGTCATCTATCCCGGCAAGTTGACGGTCGCCGACAGTTTTCGCATCGGCTGCATCGGACGGCTGACAGCAGGCCATATGCGCGGTGCACTGGCCAATATCGCTGAAGTTCTCGCCGAGATGGGCGTGAAAAACCTCGAGGCCGCAGCATGAGCACGACAATCGTCAGCTGCAACGGCCGCGACTATGCCTGGCCGGCCAAGCCTACCGTCGTCATCTGTATCGACGGCTCGGAGCCGGGCTATATCGAGGCCGCGATCGCGTCCGGACGTGCGCCGACCTTGGCTCGCTTCATGCGCGAGGGGGCAAATCTGCTCGCCGACAGCGTTATCCCGAGCTTCACCAACCCGAACAATCTGTCCATCATCACGGGCCGCCCGCCGTCGGTGCACGGTATTGCGGGAAACTATTTCTTCGATCCGGCCACCGCCGCCGAAGTGATGATGAACGATCCCAAGTTCCTGCGTGCCCCGACGATCCTGCGCGCGTTCCACGATGCCGGCGCCAAGGTGGCGATGGTGACCGCCAAGGACAAGTTGCGGCTCCTGTTGTCGAACGGTCTCGACTATGCCAGCGGCCGCGCCGTCGCCTTCTCGTCCGAAAAAGCAGACCAGGCCACAAGTCGCCAGAACGGCATCCAGGACGTGCTGGCGTTTGTTGGGCTGCCGTTGCCAGAGGTGTATTCGGCCGCGCTCTCGCAGTTCGTGTTTGCCGCCGGTGTGAAACTGCTGGAGACGGCGCGTCCGGACCTGATGTATCTGTCGACCACGGACTATATCCAGCACAAGGTGGGGCCAGGCACCGAAATCGCGAATGACTTCTATGCCATGATCGACGGCTATCTGGCGACCATGGATGCACTCGGCGCCATCATTGTCGCCACGGCGGACCATGGCATGAACGACAAGCACGGTGCTGACGGCGCACCCAACGTGGTCTATCTGCAGAGCCTGCTGGACGGATGGCCGGGTACGGCCGGATCGCGCGTGATCCTGCCGATCACCGACCCCTATGTCGCCCATCACGGGGCACTCGGGTCGTTTGCAACGGTCTATCTGCAGGCGACGTCCGATATAGCCGCCATTGCGGCGCGGCTGCGCGACATCCCCGGTATCGATCTCGTACTCAACCGCGTCGAGGCCAGCGCCCGCTTTGAACTGCCGCCGGATCGCATCGGAGATCTGGTCATCCTGTCGGGCAAGTCTATGACGCTTGGAACCACGGCCGCCCGTCACGATCTGAGCGGTCTTAACGAGCCGCTGCGCTCGCATGGCGGGCTCACGGAGCAACGGGTGCCGATGATCGCGAACCGGACAGTGACGCTGCAGCCCGGCCATAGGTTGCGCAATTTCGATGTGTTCGATGTGGCGCTGAACCGGACGGGGTAATCGCGAGACGCAAGCGTGGGCGGCCGCATCGCGCACCTCCCGGATCTAGTGTTCTGGCGCTACCAAAGACTACCCGCCGAAATCGTCATCCCCGCGAAGGCGGGGATCCAGACATGCCAGCTTGTGGAAAAATCTTAGAGCCAGGCAAGTACCTGACAAAGCGGTCTTTTTCTGGGTTTACCATAGGCCATCGCCTCGACGTGTCTGGGTCCCCGTCTTCGCGGCAATGACGAAACCGAGGGAATCTTGCGTCGGAGCCAGAACACTTTGAGCTGAAAAAAAAGTCACGGCCCGCGAGATTGCTCCCGCAGGCCGCTTTCGATCCAAGACCGGCCCCGTTAAGAGCCAGTCCCGCTCAACTCGTCAGCCTACTTCTGCTGATGATAGGTGATCTTGCCGTCGGTGCCTTTTTCCCAGATGTACCAGACGTAGTCGACGTTGGTGCGGTCGCCCTTGGCGTCATACGAGATGTCGCCGATCACGGTCTTGAAGACCATGCCCGAATGCATCACTTCGGCCATCTTCTTGCTGTCGAGCGCGCCAGCCTTCTCGGCGGCCTGTTTCAGGATCTGCATGCCGGCGTAGGAATAGAGCGTGTAGCCTTCCGGCTCGAAGTTCTTCTTCTTGAACGCTGCCACCAC
>Ga0209069_10000397_pt1 | contig 19365 bp, 16 predicted proteins | sample Str013_2_FD_187202 | JGI IMG/M metagenome (GOLD analysis project Ga0209069, IMG submission 187202) | Freshwater sediment microbial communities in response to fracking from Pennsylvania, USA - Straight Creek_MetaG_SC_2013 (SPAdes) (version 2) | ecosystem: Environmental > Aquatic > Freshwater >...
GGACTGGAAAGGATCGTCGCAGGAAGCTTGCGGCGCTCTCCCCTTGGGCAAGGTCCACTTCTGGCCTGGCCGGTGGCTTGCGGACAAGCGGTGGCTGCGCGTACGAGGGCAGTCGATTTCGGCGAGGGTGTTCTTCGCGTGGAAGTCCCCGATCCAGGCTGGCGGACAGAGTTGCAGGCCTTGGCTCCGCAGTATTTGGCGGTGATCAATCGCTATGTGGCGGAGAACGTAAGACGGATTGAGTTTGTGACTAAGGGCAATGCTACGGGCGATAGCGCCCGCTCCACACGGACATGAAAGTTACAGAAAAAGACGTTGCCTACGTAGCCGACCTCGGCAATCTGGAACTGACCGAGGAGGAGCGGACCCGCATGGTGCGCGACCTGAACTCGATTCTTGGCCACATCGACAGCCTCAACGAGTTAGACACGACGAACGTGCCGCCGATGGCGCAAGTGTCGGACCGCTACGGAGTGGATCAGTCAAAGCAGGGAAGTGAACGTTTCGCCTACGCCAGCCGCGAAGATATCAAGGAAGGTTTGCGCAAATCACTGCCTCATGACGTTGCGCTCGCAAATGCTCCTGACTCGGACGGAACGTTCTTCAAAGTCCCGAAAGTGATCGAAAGATAGGAAGAATCGTCGTTGGTCATTGGCCCTTGGTCTTTGGCCAACGACCAAAGACCCACTACTGATGAATCTAGATTTGCTCACCATCGACGCCGCCCGCTCCGCCGTGCAGGAGCGCAAAACCAGCGCTGCTTCGCTGGCGGAATCGTTTTACGCCAAGATCCAGAGCGACGATTCCAAGATCGGCGCATTCTTGACCCTTTGCAAAGATCGAGCACTGGCCAAAGCTTTGGAGATGGACGCTTTGGCCGCCAAAGGAGAGAAGCTTCCCCCGCTCGGTGGTGTGCCGGTCGCAATCAAAGATGTGATGGTCACCAAGGGCGTTCGCACGACCGCGGGTTCAAAGATTCTCGGCAATTATGTGCCGCCCTACGACTGCACTGCCGTTGCTCGCCTCGAAGCCGCCGGCGCCGTCGTGCTGGGCAAGCTGAACTGCGACGAGTTCGCGATGGGATCGTCGAACGAAAACTCGGCATGGAAGCCGGTACACAATCCCCGCGACCTTACCCGAGTTCCTGGTGGTTCGTCCGGAGGATCGGCCGCTGCGGTTGCGGCAGACATGGCAGTGGCTACTCTTGGATCGGACACTGGTGGCTCGATTCGCCAGCCGGCGTCGTTCTGCGGCGTGGTTGGCATGATGCCGACCTACGGACGAGTTTCGCGTTACGGCTTGATTGCATTTGCATCGTCGCTTGATCACATCGGGCCACTGACGAAGACGGTGAAAGATGCGGCGATCATGCTGCGCACCATTGCCGGCCGCGATCCCATGGATTCGACTTCCGCAGAAGTTTCAGTCCCGGATTATGTCGCGGAACTGGAGAAGCCGGTGCGCGGATTGAAGATTGGCGTAGCAAAAGAATATTTGGGCGAAGGTCTGGACAAAGAAGTTCGCAGCGCGATCGAGGCTGCAATCCAGAAACTAGCGAAAGAGGGCTGCGAGATCGTAGAAGTCTCGCTGCCGCACACCAAATACGCGATTCCGACTTACTACATCGTGGCCACAGCCGAGGCGTCTTCCAACTTGGCCCGCTTTGACGGAGTTCGCTACGGATATCGCGCCAAAGACGCGCGCACGCTTCCCGAAATGTACCGGCGCAGCCGCGATCAGGGTTTTGGTGCGGAAGTAAAACGCCGCATCATGCTGGGGACGTACGCTCTCAGCGCCGGCTACTACGATGCTTATTATCTGAAAGCGCAACGAGTGCGCACTCTGCTTACGCGCGACTTTGAAGAGGCCTTCACGAAGGTGGACGCCATTGTGGGTCCGGTAAGTCCCACGGCGGCGTTCAAGCTCGGGGAGAAGGTGGATGATCCCCTTGCCATGTATCTTGCTGACATCTACACCGTGACCGCAGACTTGGCCGGCATTCCTGGAATTTCCGTGCCCTGCGGCGAGACGAAAGAGAAATTGCCGATCGGCCTGCAGATCCTCGGACGGCATTTTGACGAGAGCACAATTTTGCGGGTCGCGCAGGCAAGTGAAAAGGCGGCGTAGGCCTCGATCATAACTTCTTAAAATTTCGTTCTGCAAAGAATCGCCATCGGCTTCGTCGGTGGCGATTTTGTTTTTAGGCCAACACGAACCGCGTGGGGACAGCCGCCCCCGGCTGTCCTGGCCGAGCGCAGCTCGGCTATTCCTTTCAATTTCATTCAACAAAATCTCACTGAGGAGAACTACCTATGAAGGTGATTTCGACAAGCAGAATCATGCTGGCCGTTGTCTTGAGCATTTCCCTAATCAACACAGGATGCAGCGCCCAGTGGATCAGTGTGGCACTCGCCGACTTGCCAGTCCTAACCCAGATGGCGCTGAATATAGGTGCTCTGGTTTCAACGTTGCAATCGGGGAAGCAGTTGACTCCGGCCGAGACCTTGGCTATTCAAAATCTTTCCTCAGAAGCCAGCAAGGATCTGACTCTTCTGCAATCGCTATACAACACTTACAAAACCAGTCCCAGCGCGGACACTCTGCAGAAGATCGAGAGCCTTATTCAGGATACGAACCAAAACTTGCCAGCCCTGCTGCAAGCAGCACACATCAGTGATCCAGCGCTTTCCGCCCGCATCGCAGCCGCGGTCAACCTGATTCTCACCAGTGTGAGCAGTTTTGCGTCGCTCATCCCTCAGGCTCCGTCTGTCAGGGCGAAGACGGCGCGTCGAGGCATTGTCATTCCCGTTCCGGATGACTTGAAGAAACAGTGGAACCAGCAGGTGTGTGCTCCCAGCGGCAATGCAACGCTTGATGCTGCTCTGAGCCAGCGGGCCTTGCGTTAGCCACCACAGAGCGGAAACCAGAAACTGGAATCGGGGAACCAGAGACCACAAACTGGAAACCAAAAGAACTGGAGAACTAGAAAACAGTTTCCAGTCACTAGTTCTCTGTTCTCAGTCGAGTTGGAGGAAAGTCGATGATTCTGCCGGTGGTTGCCATTACCAACGCATCTACGTGTCTCACCGACGACCAAGTTGCGGCTGCTCTCCCCGCTTTGCAGAGACAGGTCAGTCTGGATTTCAGGTCATATTGGGGAGTGGATTGCCAGTTGACTTCTTTACCGAAGGGCACGCCGCTGATCGATGGATGGTGGCAGATTTCCGTGATCGACAGTCCCGACCAGGCTGGCGCCCTGGGTTATCACGAAATGACCAGCATCGGCACACCGCTGGGAAAAGTGTTTGCCGGCCTTGATCTCCAGAGCGGCGCAGCCTGGACGGTGACGCTGAGCCACGAATTGCTCGAGATGCTGGCAGATCCCTGGATCAATTGGTGTGCGCAGGGATCTGATGGAAAAGTCTATGCCCTGGAGGTTTGCGACGCGGTGGAGGCCGACGCGCTGGGCTACGAGATCGATGGAGTGCTGGTTTCGGACTTCATCACTCCCTCGTGGTTTGAGCCGACGCGGGCCGACCGGGTGGATTTCAAGCGGCGCATTGCCAAACCGCTCGAACTCGCTGCGGGCGGCTACATCTCGGTCCTTGGATGCGGGTGGCGGTTGGACACAGATCGCGGCAAAAGGCGAACATGCAGATCAAATTCCCTTAGGAAGCCGAAGGCAGCGGCGCAACCTGGGAAGGGCAGAATGGAGGAACAGCGTGCCGGTTGGGTGAGACCACAGCGCCAGAATCCTACTTCCTGCGCCAGCGCACTCCGTCTTTAGTGATTTCAACCAGCAGTCCGGCGGACGTAAGTTCGGCGCGGATCGCATCCGAGGCCTGGAAGTTGCGCGCTTTGCGAGCAGCTTCCATCTCGGCAATCTTCTTTTCGATTTCGGCGTCAGGAAGGCTTTGCGCGCCCACGGCGTCGAGCAACCCCTGACTGATATCTTTCTCGCGGCCTTCGGCTTTTGCCCATTCCAGAATAGCCTTCATCTTGGGAGCATCATCGTCGCGCAGGACGGCAAAGATTTCGTCGAACTTGTCGAGCGTTGCCAGCAGCGGCGCAACATCTTCGTTCTTCATCTGGCCGCTGTCGATCGCCCCGTTTGCTTTGCGGACCATTTCGAAGATCGCAGCCTGGGCTTGCGCGGTGTTTAAGTCGTCGTCGAGCGCGGCAGTCATGCGCTCAACGGTTTCGCGGGCCAGCGTGGAATCGGTTGCGCCGGAGGGGAATTGCCCAGTCTTGAGGCGAAGCTGAAAGTTTCTCAATTTCTCGACGTTGCTGGCCATCTGCTTCAGTCCGTCGAAGGTGAAATTCAGCTGGTGGCGATAGGGTACGGACGCCAACAGTAGACGAATCGCGGAAGGCTTATACCCCTTCAGGGCCAGATCGCGCAGGGTAAAGAAATTCCCCACGCTCTTCGACATTTTCTCGCCTTCCACCAGAAGAAAGCGAGCATGAAACCAGAAGTGTACAAAAGGTTTCCCGGTCAGAGATTCGGATTGCGCAATTTCATTTTCGTGGTGCGGAAAGATAAGATCTTCGCCGCCAGCGTGCAGGTCGAAGGTTTCTCCCAGTTCCTGCATTGACATTGCGGAGCACTCAATGTGCCAGCCCGGACGTCCCGGCCCGATCGAACTTTCCCAGGACGCCTCCCCCGGCTTGGGAGCTTTCCAGAGGGCGAAGTCGCGTGCATTGTCTTTCTCGTATTCGTCCACGTCAACGCGGGCGCCATCTTCCATTCCGGCAAAATCTTTTTTCGAAAGCTTGCCATAGTCGGGAAAACTGGCGATGCGAAAATAATAAGAGCCGTCATCCGTGCGGTAGGCACAACCTTTCTTCACCAGTTCGGCGATGAAGCGTGCCATCTGCTCGATGTGTTCCGTGGCACGGGCAAGAATCGGCTGCTCAATGTTCAGCGTGGAGCTGTCTTCGAGAAATGCCTTTTCGTACTTTGCGGTGTAATTCTTGACGCTCAAACCTTCCTGAGCGGAGTTGCGGATGATCTTGTCGTCCACATCGGTGATGTTCATGACGTGGCGCACGGCGAAACCGCTCTGCCGAAGGAAACGACGCAGAATGTCGACGGCGACAAAGGTCCGAAAGTTGCCGATGTGGCCGTAGTCGTAAACCGTGGGACCGCAGGCATACATCCGCACTTCATTGTTTTGCAGCGGATGGAATTCTTCGATCGTGCCGGACAGCGTGTTGTACAGGCGCAAAGCCATGAGATGGGGAAGAGTGGTTACGGAACCGTCAATTCTAGGGGGACACCTGAAACACGGTCAAATCGTGTTTCTCGCGGATTTGGCGGCCTCCGCAGAAACGTGGCTGGCGGCACGCAGCCGCTGGCCGACGAGCACAACATAGTGCAGAGCGGAAACTACCGTGAATCCGACAGTGGCATGCAGAAAGGTGGTCTGCGTGACCCATACCCAGCGGTCATGCTTGATCTGATACAGCATCACAAAAAAAATGGCGGCTACCTGGGCAAATGTATTGGCCTTTCCAAAAATACTGGGACGGAAGTCGCGTAGCCCGGCGATGGCATACAGCACCGCGCTGGCAAAAAGAATCGAGATATCGCGGCTGAAAACCAGCACGGTGTACTTCCAGGCAATTTTGTGGAGAATCGCCAGCACCATAAACATGGTGCTGAGCAAAAGCTTGTCAGCGATAGGATCGAGATACTGGCCAAGCACCGTCTGCTGCTTCAGAGTGCGGGCCAATAGTCCGTCCAGGCCGTCGCTGAATCCCGCCAGGACAAACAAAATCAGTGCCCACTTGTAATGTCCGGCCACCAGATCGATCACGATGAATGGCACGAACATCATCCGCAGCAGGGTCAGCTGGTTGGGTGCGGTGAGTAGTTGGGAGAGCTTCATTCGGGCTCTCCACGGCTGAGAGAATCAGCCGATACTCTAGCGATGAGAACCGATGTCGGATTCAGTCCCGTCTTCGCGGCGAAACGCTGAGACAGCGAAGGAACGTTTCCATCTGACAAGTCAAGCTCCACCCGCTCAATGCGATGCATTGGAAAGAAGACTACACCGAAAGAGGCAGGATCGCCCGCCTTTATCATCGTGACCAAGTCTTCGAACGAGCCCAGTTCGATGCCGGAGAGACTGAGCCCTTGACCCGTCAGCGCAAGGATTGCGCCCCAGAACTTCTCCCGAGGACTACCCAGGGTGACAAGCACCACCGCCCCAGGCCGAAACGGATTCTCAGCGCTGACGACAGGGACGCCATGCGAGTCGGTAGGCTGCACCTAAGGATTGTCGCCGCGAGCCGCCAAATTATGCAACTGCCGCAACGAAACCAAGCCCACCGTTGCCCACGGATGACGAGCCCGGTACAATAAACAAGATCGTCGGCAGGCGCGTAGCTCAGTTGGTTAGAGCGCTACCTTGACACGGTAGAGGTCGCTGGTTCGAGTCCAGTCGTGCCTACCATACTTTCATACGGATATAGAGAATCCCCAACATTCTCCAGCCGATTTGTTCCTCACCTCTGTCGTTTTCCTCCGCATTTGGTTAGTGAGAAAGTGAGAAGCTGAAGACATTACTGCCCACCGAAATCGCCACGTATTGCGTGCCATCGACCATGTAACTCATCGGTGATGCATGCATCTTCTGGCCTGTGTTGAAGTGCCAGAGAGGGCGGCCGGTTCGGGCATCCACGGCTTCCAGAGAGTTGGCGTCATCTCCGAAGAAAACCAATCCACCCGCCGTCGCCAACGTTCCTCCCCAGGAATCGCCCTGGCCGACCTGGGGATAACTCCATACCAGTTTTCCTTCGGGCACGGAGTAAGCCAGCAGCTTCTTCTGTGCGTGTTCGTCGGGCGGGATTTTCGTACCTGTGGCGTAGAAGGTCTGGCCCGGGGTAAACGGTTTCGGATCCGAGAAGAAGAGATTGCAGGTCTCGAGAGCCATGAAATAGAACAGCTTGAATTCAGGATTGTACGAAGGTGAAAACCAATTCGTGGCCCCGGTGATGCCCGGACAAATATAGGTTCCTTGCTTGGTCGGGATTCGTCCTGACAGTATGGGACGTCCGGATTCGTCAATTCCATTGGCCCAGTTCAACCTCTGGACAAACTGTGTTGCCTTTAAGAATTTTCCATTCGTTCTGTCGAGAACGTAGAGAAAGCCGTTGCGGTTGGCCTGCAGCAGCAAGTGACGGTCTACTCCGCCGTCTTCGACGTCCACCAATACAGGCGCCTGAGTGGCGTCATAGTCGTACAGGTCGTGAGGGGTGAACTGGAAATACCATTTCAGTTTTCCAGTATCAGGGTCGAGAGCAAGAACGCTCGCGGTGTACAGGTTGTCGCCGGGGCGCGATTCTCCCGAGAAATCCGGGGCCGCGTTGCTGGTGGTCCAGTAGAGAAGATTGAGTTCGGGATCGTAGGTGCCGGGCATCCATGTTGTACCCCCGCCATGCAGGTAGGAATCGCCGGGCCAACTCTCGGAGCCGAACTCTCCCGGCGCGGGGATTGTCCAGAATCGCCACTTCATCTTCCCGGTCAGCGCATCGTAGGCTGCAAGGAAGCCGCGCACCCCGGAATCCCCGCCGGAAGTTCCGACGATCACTTCGTCTTTCACGATCAGGGGAGCGCTGGTAGCGCCGTAGTGCTTGGTCTTGTCGGCGTACTCTATGTCCCATAGCAGGTTTCCGGAGCGGGCATCGAGACACAGCAGATGCGCGTCATCGGTCTGCATATAAACAAAGTTTTTCCACACTGCGACGCCGCGGTTTTGATGACCGGCGGCATCGTCGAGTAAGCCTGAACTCACCGGCCGTTGGTAATGCCAGAGAGTGCGCCCGGTTCGCGCGTCCAGCGCAAATGCATCATTGGCCGCAGTCACGTACATCACGCCACTGACGACCACGGGAGTTGCTTCGAGCCTCAGGGAATTTCCTGGATGAAATACCCAAGCGGCCCGCAGTTGCGCGACGTTCTCAGTATTGATCTGGCGCAGGCCGCTGTAGCGCTGTCCGGTGTAGTCGCCGTGGTAGGAAGTCCAGTTTGCACCGACCGGCCGCGCGAGCAAGTCTTTCGTGCTCACGTTCGCGTGGGCATTCACGGAAGACGGTTCGTGCTCTTCCGCGCGGGATGAGAGCATCGGAGAGAAAGTAAAAAGCAAAATCAGAAATGCCTCACCGCACGACACCATGTCAGCGCTTCTCCACGGATCCCACTCGAACTTCTTGCAGGGACCCGAGGTCCAACCCGCTGCCATCCTGCAGGTGAAGCGAAATGCGCGCGGGCTTCCCCGGGGGAGCAACTTCTGTTTCGAGTGAGACGGCTTCCGTTGGATCGGCAGTGGCGAGGTTTATGTTTCCCAGGCTTAAGCCGCGTTCATCGTAAAAATGCGCAACCAGTTGTCCGGGAAAGAAAACTCCAAAGGATCCGGAGAGTCCGACCTTGCCACTTTCGAGCAGCGTGGCTCGGAGGGGTTGCAGCACAATGCCTGCATCCGATACTCCATGAAATTCGCTGCCGGCCCGAGTCGGAAACCATTCGGTATCAAGATCGCAACTCTCTCCGGGGCGTAGCTGGCAGAGAGGAGAATTGATTTCTGCTTCCAGGTAGTAAGGAGAGCCGTCTCCTCCCGAAGGAATCGCGGGCTCGCCGTCTTTCAACTTCACCTCGGGGCCGTTCGTCCAAAAGATGATGGAAGCCTTGTCGGGATAAGTGCGGGTGGCTTCATAGTGGAACCTCTCGACCATGCCATAGCGGTTGGTACCGTCGACGACGGCCAGCCAGCCTGCGGTTGAGTCCAGCCACAACTCGGCGGCCATGTGCGCATAGTGAACCGAAAACAACCCATCCTCCCTCACCGAGGCAGAAGGATTCTCTGCCGGACCAAAGCGGACGTGATAGCGGTTGAGATAGCCACTTACCGGATTCGCCGGCGCGAACGTACGGAAATCAGGGTTCATTCGCGAAGGGTCGGCGGGGTCCACCGTATCGTACTGCGAGACGGATTGCATCGACCATTCCACCGGGTGACCACTGGTGTTCCTCATACTGGCGTGAAAGCGGATGCGTGGAGAATCGGAGTCCAGACGGATGGTGCGCCGGTACTGAATCCCAGTCCGGGGATCGGCCGGTCCGGTCAGTTCTATTTCACAAGACGGTCCTTCCGAAACCTTTCGAAAGGTGTAGGCTCCGTCGTCGAGCACGTCGGAGCCTCCCGCCCAATGCTGTTCATCATCGTTGCCCTCGGGCAGGGGCCAGAGCTTGTCGCCCCCGTAGTTGAACCAGTGGCTCGGATCGGGTGGAAAATACTTACCGGCGTACTTGGGATTCACGAACAGATAAGAATGGCCGCCGAAAACCACTTGCATCAATCGTCCACCATTCTGGGGCACGATGGTCAATTGCACCCAACGATTGGATATCTGCTGTGCGTGCCAGCCCTTGTAATCCACGGCTTCGACACGACAGGAACTTGCTGGCTGGCCCTGCGCAGTCTGGGGCTGGGCGACAACAAGGTTCGGCGAAAGGCACCCGAGAAGGGCGAGAATCGAAAGGTGTCTTACCACGTCGATGGTCCGCAGCTGCTTGGTCACGGTTGCTCCTTTGCTGGTCCTACCGCGTGGCGGGTTTAAGCCGCCCGTTGATCTCACAAAACCTCCCGCTTCAATGAGCCCGGTCGTCAGAAAACGAAATGAAAACTAATGAAACGAAATAAATTGATAGGCGTCAAGGTTATTCTGTGGTATACCAAATTCGCTCGCGGCAATCGATCGCGAGCGCCGGCACGCAGCTCTGCAAATATAGCTGATCGCACGAAAGCGTTCATCAAGCTTCGGAAGTTTGGCTGCAACGATTTCATTGAGGAGGATCGGAATGGTGGCTGTTGCCCGAAGAGCCAGTCGGCGGTCGTTCATTAAATTGGCGGCCGCAGCACCGTTATTGACCCAGATCGCGGCGCGAAATCTTTATGCGCAAGCCGCCACCGCGATCGGCAAAGACCCCCGGCAGAATGTTTATACACGCCTGGGCGTAAGGACCGTCATCAATTGCCGCGGTACCTGGACCTATCTGAGCGGGTCTTTGGAGTTTCCCGAAGTGCGGGAAGCCCAGGCAGAGGCTGCGCAACATTTCGTCAACATGCTGGAGTTGCAGCGTGGTGTGGGCCGGCGATTGGCGGAGTTGACGGGCGCCGAGTCCGGGATGGTCACTTCCGGCGCGGCTGGCGCGATGGCAGCGGCGACCGCCGCCTGCATGGCCGGAACTGACGATAAACATGTCTGGCAACTGCCCGAGACGACCGGGTTGAAACATGAAGTGATCATGGTGGGCGGGCGAAGTGCCTTTGACAGCGCCATCCGGCTGACCGGAGCGAAACTTGTGCTGGTTTATTCTCCGGAAGAAATTGCCAACGCCATCAATGAAAATACGGCCATGATCTACACCACGGATCTGGGAGAGAAACTGCAGCGCAATCTCGCGATCGCGAAAGACCACAAAGTCCCCATGCTGCTGGATGACGCTGCGGGTATTCCCCCCGCTGACAATGCCAGGCTCTACGCGCGGATGAAGCTTGACCTGTACTGCTTTTCCGGCGGCAAGGGCTTGCGAGGTCCGCAGTGCAGCGGCTTGCTGCTGGGCAGGAAAGATCTGATCGATGCTGCTCTGATGAACAGTGCTCCGCGCGAAGGATCAGTTTGCCGTCCGATGAAAGTCGGGAAGGAAGAAATCATCGGCTGTCTGACCGCACTCGAGACCTGGCTGAACCTCGATGAGAAAAAACTCTATAGCGAGTGGAACGGCCGCGTAGAGCGGATTCGGAAGCTGGTTGATACAGTTCCGGGGGTGAAGACGGACATCTACATTCCTGACGATGGGAACCGCTTTCCGACCCTGAAAGTCTCGTGGGACCAGGCGGCCTGGGGCTTCAGTATTATGGACTGCGTACAGAAGCTGCGCGCCAATGATCCGGTGATCGAAGTTCTCGGGTCGGACAATCCCAGCCTGGTGCCGGCGGTTCGCGAAGGCAATCCCAATCCAAACCGGAAAGAACATAAGGAAGCTGATCACATCGAACTGGTTTCCATGACCATACAGCCCGGCCAGGAAATCATTGTGGGGCAGAGATTGCGGGAAATTTTGAGCGCCGCGCAGAAAACAAAATCCGCCGCCTGATCTGGTGGACGACTCGAATGCGAATACTACTGGCCGGATGGTTGCTCGTATCCACACTCGGACTTCAGGCCCAGGTGCGAGCTGTCGTTCCTTCTGCAGCTTCTTCCGTCGGCAATCATTTCAGCTCGCCCGCCGCGGACGCAGGAGACTACGTGTACGTCTCCGGACAGGGACCTCGCCGGCCGGATGGTAGTTTGCCTGTGACCTTTGCCGCACAGGCGCGTCAAGCGCTCGACAACGTCAAATCAATTGTTGAGGCCGCGGGTCTGACCATGGACCACGTCGTCTATACCCAGGTTTATCTCGAGGACATCAGCAAGTATGCGGAGATGAATCAAGTATTCGCCGGAGTATTTGCTAAAGCGAAGACGCCACCCGCAAGAGCCGTGCTCGGTGTTGCCAAACTCCCCGAACCATCGATTCAAATCAACGCGGTCGCAGTTCGTAATCTGACCGACGTACGAGCTGTGCGTCCCGCCGGTTATAAGTCGGAAGAACCATTCTCGCCCGGCGTCCTCACGGCCGACCGGCTGTTTATTTCGAGTATGGACGGTAGCGATCCTTCGAGCGGAAAAATTCCGGACGACCCGGCGGCGCAGGTAGATCTTGCACTTGACCGCATGAAAGCTGTTGTCGAAGCCGCAGGCCTCGATCTTCGCAACATAGTGTTCGTCAACCCTTATTTGACGACGGACATCCCGCCGCGGGTCATGAACCAACGCTATGCGCTGCGCTTCGAATTCGGCAACACCCCTGCGCGAGCGACCATTGAGGTGTCGAGCCTACCGGGCGGCGCTCACATCGAATACACGGGCGTGGCAGTGCGTGATCTGACGCAGAGGCGGGCGGTGCGTCCGAAGAACATGCCGCCCAGTCCGACAGCGAGTCCCTGCGTATTTGCCGGAGACACTCTGTATTGTTCCGCCAAGAGCGGATTCATTCCTGGACCGAACGGCGGCGTCTATGCCTCCACCACCGCCCATCAAGTTCGCCAGACCATGCGCAATCTTCTCGACAACCTGGAAGAAGCCGACATGAATTTCGATCAGGTTGTTTCTACAAACGTCTACCTCGATGATTTGTCGGACACGCCGGCATTCGACAAAGTCTATGCCGAATATTTCAAGGGCACGATGCCGGCACGAACAACGATTGAACAGATTGCGGCGACAGTGCGCACGCCCGACAAAGAGGACCATTATCCTGATCTGGAACAGGTCTCGCTGATCGCGATCCGGAACCGTCCCAGCCACTAACGACAAAAATCGAACCAGCGTTCAGCCCCGGCGCAACGTCCCGCTTCAAGATCGGTTGTCGAATCTGTCTGCGAATCGGCGGGGCTGATCTCTTAGATGCGATCATCCTCGATGCCGTACTTTTCGCTCAGAAAGTCTCGAAGGCGGCGGGGCAAAGCTTTTGCCAGTTCTTGCCAGGTCAATACCTTGCACCGTATGCGAAGGTCGAGCTGGCGCACGCACTTCATCACCGCGTACCAGTCTTCAATGAGCTCCGGCCTTCTGGCATCTGTAAGGATGCAGAACTCACAACCCGACGCATGAGCAGCCAGGAGGTTCCGAATCAGTTGATATGAGAGAAAGTCGCTCTCCGTCTGAGGCAAGTTTTCGGTATCGAACACTTCGCTAAAGTCACGATACGTGCGAACTGTCAGTTTAGGAGCGCGCTGAAAGTCGCTCTCAGTCAATTTTGCTTCGATCAGCAGATCGCCCAGTCGCAGATCGACTTCTGTTCGGTCGGATTTCCCATTTGCGAATGGTACGCGCGCTCGATATCCGAAATTCGAGACGGTATGGCACTTGAGGCCAAGGATTGACGATACATGTCCATCCTTGAAGACGCCGGGATAACAGAAAATGTTCATCAGCAGAGCATCGGAACTGGTACAGGCGTCGAGTTCTCTTCGCGTTCCATTGTCGTAACGCGGAAGAGACTTGCGGCCTTGCGAGTGGACCTTCTGCAAGCGGAGTCGCCAATTCGGATTTCTAAGAACGGCTTTGTAGGTGGCGGGCAAGAAGTTTCCGTGCTGCGAATCACCGTAAGACTCAAAACAGACGGTGGGCGATCGACCATAGCTCAGGCAGTGCGGCAACTCGTGGGTTACGGCGTATTCCTCGGCGCGATGGCACAGCTCCCGGCGAAGGAAGCTGGCCCAGTTGGTTCTTCCCTGTTGAACTGGAGCGGGTTGCGAATTTTCATAACTCAGCGCCACTGCTCTAATCTACCGCGTACTTAACTTTCCCCGTAGTACCGTGACTGAAGCGGCGGGCAGGACATACTGCGCGCCATCCTTGCCCTCTAAAGTCGACGTCACCGCAGGTCCATCGGGATCGGCATAACCCTGCTTCCTCCCGGGGTGCCACTGATACTGAGCTCTTCCGAACGTGATCATTCTTACCGGTCCGGCAAAGGAATGATCTGCGTTGGCAAGATTGTCGTGGAAAGTGATGTGCACGGGATGAGGGCGGTCGTAGTCCTTATTTATCAGCATGACCGACCACTGGCCGTCGGGACGCAGGACGGCATATGCCGTCACGAGGACGTGGCCTTCGGCATCTTTTATATCGCTTGCAGCAGAGAAGATTCGATGTTCGGCATCGACCGGTTCCGCCCACTCCTGCGTAAGCAACTGCGCGGCGAAGAATTGAGAAGTTCGAAATTTGATCTCATAATTCTGGTCCACCATGAACATGTGGTAGGTTCCCCAACTGTTGGCGCAAGCTGGATGCGGCGGAGAGTATGAGAGCGCGTGATAGTAGAAAGTTCCTTTTCCGCCCGCGGTCAGAAACCCAGCGAAGGTATCGCTCAGCCACAGGGCCCCGAAGATTTCCACGGAGGCTTCGCCGCCGTGAGCGTTGGTTTCAGTGTCGAGCAAGGGAAGGTCGGCGGGCAGGCCATCGTCACGCCATACCTGCATGATGTGGGTGAGCAGTTGCGGTTCTTCGTAAAGATTCTTCCACGGCGTTTCGCAACCGTCGTAGGGATAGTGTTCAAACGACATGAACGCCAGGTCAGCAAGCCGAGCGTGGTTTTTCAGATAGTCCAGAAAGCGGCCCAACCATGAAGTCCTGCCCTGCGCGTCCGGCCAGACTTTGATGTCCTCAGTAACGCCCTCAAATACTGGTCCGCCCAGCTTGAGTGTTGGGTCGACGCGATGCAGCGCTGTTGCCCATTGCAAATAGAACGCGCCGTAATCTTCGGGCTGCATGTATTGTCCGTCGGGTTCTTCTCCCATTTCGACATACCAGACGGGATAGCCGCGCTTCTTCAGGTAAGTCATCTGCGCCGCCGAATCTTCCGGTGTGCTGTAAAGCATGGCGACGGGAACGATCGCCGGCAGTCCCCGTGTGATTCCGCTGGTATAAAAGAGATCAAGACCTGGCTGATCTCCTGATTCCATGCGATCGGGCGCAACGTACAAATCGGACGGCTCGTGCCAGGGATCAACCGACGAGCAGTAAGTCAGCGACTGCTGCTGATCGGGACTGTGGTGAAGCAGGTCTTTGAAATTTCCCTGGGAGTCCATCGTTCCCAGATAAAGTTCCTTGATCGCATACCCGAGGCAATTCCGCCGATCGTTCGAGCCGTGAGTGTCGCAAGTGTTCGAAGACTCGGTCATAAATACGCGGACGAATTTCGTGCTGACTGTCAATCCCAGCGGCAGCGTTGCGGTGCCGCCTTTGCCATTCGTGGCCGCTCCCGTCTCGAATTTTGTCCAATTGCCATGGCCTTGGTCGTCCATCGCGTCTTCGCCAGTCCAATACTCGACCTGGTAGACGCGAGCGTAAGGTTCGGCCCAGGCGATCCGAATCGCGTTTACTTCTTGTTTTTTCCCCAGGTCAATGACCACCCACTGAGGATGAAGCGAATCCTCCTCGCCAGTGAATGTTTTTGTCAGATAGGGATTACTCTTCCAGTAGGTATTGAGATCTCCGTCGTCGAGGCGCGAAAAGCCGTCGAATTCGGTTCCTCCGTTTCTCGTGAAGCCGCGATGCTGGAGCGAATATCCGTAGGAGTGCCGGATGGTGTCCGCGGTCGGATTTGCGTTTCCAGTGAAGTAGCCTTTGCCCGATGGATCGCTCCACGTTCCCTTGGGATTCCAGTGCCAGGCCTGGACAAACAACTCGGTATTCTGCCGGTAACTCACGGCTCCCCATCCCGCCGACAAGACCTGTTTGACTTGGTCGGGACGGAAAAACATATCGGTTGCATTGCTTGGCACCCGGTCAACCGTCGTGCCCAGCGCATAGAGAGGACTGAAGGTGTTAGTCACGTGGCTGGGAGTTGCATCCACGCGGACTTCCTGCCCACTGCTTTGCAGGCTTAACGCGCATACTGTGCCGGCCAGCATGAAGACCATCAGCATGCGATGAACTTCACACGCCGTGAACAGCGAAAGTTTTGAACGCATACTTGTCCTCGAGCACAATTTGACTGCGCCACAGTCTAAGAGCCCGGCATACACTTGGCAAACTCGGAGAACGTGCGGATTGCTCTACAGGGGAAAACTTTCTGCGCGGCGGACCGTAAATTGGTAAGATCAACGCGAAAACGATCGACGCGAAAAAGGATGGGAGGGCTCGCCACGTATGCTTGATCGACGGAGCTTCATCATCGCCAGTGGTCTTACTGCACTTTCTGCCACCAGGGTGTTGGGTGCAAACGATACTGTTCGCATCGGAGTCATCGGAGCCGGTGGCCGCATGCGGAATTTGCTCGATGCGGCAGAGAAGGTTGCTCCGTACCAGATTGTCGCTGTGAGCGACGTGTACACGCCACACCGGGATGTCGTCAAGGAACGCTCCAACGGAATTGCAACGACCCACCTGGACTATCGTGAGGTACTGCAGAAGGACATCGATGCCGTGTTCATCGCGTCACCGGACCATTGGCACGTTCGCATGGCTGTCGATGCGCTCGCGGCCGGCAAAGATGTTTATCTGGAGAAGCCCGTCACCCACACGCTCGAAGAAGGAGCCACGCTCACGCACGCGGTCCGTTCCGGCAAACAGATTCTGCAATGCGGTATGCAACAGCGCAGTTGGACACATTTTAAAGATGCCGTCGAACTGATTCAGGGCGGAAGCCTGGGACGAGTGCCGCAGGTGCGCACCTATTGGTGGCAGAACTATCACCGGGACTGGGCGCCGAAACCCATTGACGTGCAAGCGCTCGACTGGAAGCTTTGGCTCGGGTCCGCCCCCGATCAGCCGTTTAGCGAAGAGAAGTTCAATCACTGGCGCTGGTTCTGGAATTTCGGTGGCGGCGCCATGACCGACCTGTTCAGTCACTGGATTGACGTGGTGCATTGGGCCATGAAGTCAGATCAGCCGCGGCAGGCTTACATGCTGGCCGACAAATATGTCTTTCAGGAGTGGGATTGCCCCGACACGATTCAGGCTGCGTTCCGCTATCCCGGATTCGACGTGGGATACGACGGCATGATGAATTCGTCTATCGATGATGGTGGTCTTGAGTTTCGCGGCACGGAAGCAACTTTAAAGCTCGATCGTACCGGCTTTACGGTTTATCGCGAAGGCGTTAAGGATGGACAGAATCCGGTGCTCACGGAAAAAAGTTTCCGCGACGGCACCATATCTCATATGGAGAATTTCTTTGCCTGCATCAAGTCACGCAAAGAACCGAACGCCCCGGTAGAAACCGGGGTCGCAGCCGCGCGCGCAGGCCACATCGGCAACCTGGCTTATAGCCACGGCGGTCAGACGGCGTGGCCACCGAGGACCGGAGACCACGCTTAAGTGTTTACTGCCCCTCCGCCAGTTCGCGAATCCAGATGTTCCGGAAGCGAACCGGGTCGCCGTGGTCTTGCAGGCTGAGCGGCAACTTGTCCGGCGTCGGCTTGTAGGGCGGACGCATATGATGCCCGGTGGGGCCCGACAACTCTACATTGTCTTGTACCAGCACTCCGTTGTGCAGCACTGTGACTCGCGCCGGGCGCAAAAGCCTTCCGTCCTTGTCGAAACGCGGGCCATGAAAAATTATGTCGTAAGTTTGCCACTGTCCCGGCGGACGCGAAGCATTCACCTGCGGAGGAAATTGCGCATACACCGCGGAGGCCTGGCCGTCGGCATAGGTTTTGCTCTTGTACGAATCCAGTACCTGAATTTCGTAGAGGCCCATCAGGAAGACGCCACTGTTGCCACGTCCCTGATCTTCCCCAACAGGAGGCGAAGGCTCCGCGAACTCCACATGCAATTGGCAATCGCCAAACGGCTGGCGCGTCTGGATAATGCCGGTTTTCGGGACAACTTCCATGTAGCCATCCGCCACTTTCCACTTTGCCGCCTGCCCATCAGCACCAGCCCACTGGGAAAGGTCCTTGCCATCGAACAATACGATGGCATCGGAGGGCGGACGCCCTGCCGAATCCTGCGTGCTTGCCGTGGCCGGCTCAATCACCGGGGGGACGGGGCGGTCCGGGTCATTTGGCTTCCAGCGCGTGTCTACTTGTGCGAGGGAAAACTGCGCCATGCAAAGAGCTAAAATCAGTGCAGAGAAAATCGTTCTCATCGGAAAATCCTCGTTGCCAAGATACACGAAATGTCGTGGACATCTCTACACCCGCTGACGTTATCTGTTGCATTCGAGAGTGGGGCTGCGGGTTCTCCTCTATCTTGTATAATCCGCCACACTCTGTAGAACTCGTGTAAGGGAACAGAAAAACATGGGCATGGTACTCAAAGTATTTCCGGATAAGAGGTCGATGGGCGCCGCCGCCGCTGCGCAGGCGGCCACCGCGATTCGCAGCGCGATCCGCGATCGTGGAACAGCCCGCGTGGTGGCGGCCACGGCGGCATCACAGGCGGAATTCCTTGAGGCGCTGGTCAAAGCACCCGACATCGACTGGGCACGAGTCGAACTGTTTCATCTGGATGAATACATCGGGTTGCCGGCCTCGCATCCGGGCAGTTTCCGCAAGATGCTGCTGGAATTACTCGTACGACCGACCGGCATCAAGAACTATCATCTGCTCGACGGCGATGCCGATCCTGCCGAAGTTTGCGCGCGGGTTGGCCGGGCGCTCGCGTCGGCGCCCGTCGACATTGAATTTCTCGGAATCGGAGAGAACGGTCACGTTGCTTTCAATGATCCGCCGGCAGATTTTGAGACTGAGGAACCCTGCCTGGTCGTCGAGCTGGACGAGGCGTGCCGTCGCCAGCAAGTGGGCGAAGCTTGGTTTGCCGACATTTCACAGGTGCCAAAGCAGGCGCTGTCGATGTCGGTGAAGCAGATTCTCAAGGCGAAAGAGATTCTCGCGGTCGTGCCTGACACCAGAAAGGCACAGGCGCTGAAAGCGTGCTTCGAGGGAGAAGTCAGCCCGATGGCGCCAGCGTCGATTCTGCGCCGCCATCCCAATACAACCATTTATCTCGATCAACACTCTGCCGCGTTGTTAAGTTCGTCTTTGCGGACTTACGTGTAAATAACCGCGGACTTGATCCTCCGCCGAGGCCGACGCCTGTGCCAAGCGCCATCAAGACCCGCCCGATTTCCGGTTTGCGCTGGTGGATTGTAGGGCTGCTGTTTGCCTCGACGGTCATCAACTACATCGACCGGCAGACGTTGGCGCTGCTCGCTCCCCACCTGAAGCTGGATTACCACTGGACCAATAGCGATTACGCCAATATCGTGATTGCTTTTCGGGTCGCGTATTCGATCGGGCAGACCGTTTTCGGCAGACTGATGGACCGCATTGGCACCAGACGAGGCCTCACGCTCACGGTCGCGGGCTATTCGGTAGTCTCAATCCTGACATCGCTGGCGAATGGGTTCTTCAGTTTTTGTGGATTTCGATTTCTGCTGGGAGCGGGCGAATCCGCGAATTGGCCGGCCGCAACCAAAGCGGTCTCGGAGTGGTTTCCGGATCGCGAACGTGCCCTGGCCACGGCGATCTTTGACAGCGGATCTTCGATCGGTGGAGCGATCGCTCCTTTCGTCGTGTTATGGATTTACTTTCGTTGGGGCTGGCGTCCCGCTTTCATGATCCCTGGGTTGCTGGGGTTTGTCTGGCTGATCGCATGGCGCTGGCTCTATTACCCGCCGGAAGCGCATCCCCGAATCAGCGAAACCGAACGCCGGATGATCGCCGCCGACCCCACCCGTCACCTCATCCTTGTCACGGCCACCCCGCACTCCGGCAAGGACGAGGGCTTCCGCAACCTCATAGG
>Ga0209069_10000399_pt1 | contig 19337 bp, 13 predicted proteins | sample Str013_2_FD_187202 | JGI IMG/M metagenome (GOLD analysis project Ga0209069, IMG submission 187202) | Freshwater sediment microbial communities in response to fracking from Pennsylvania, USA - Straight Creek_MetaG_SC_2013 (SPAdes) (version 2) | ecosystem: Environmental > Aquatic > Freshwater >...
GTAATTGGTTAATAACGTCCGAACACCTGTGGCGCGTCGGCAACACCTCTGAAACATTTCAGCCACACCGGGGTAGGAGCGAGCCGACGCCGCGATTTGGCCATACGCTTCTCGGAGACGATAAGGGCCAGAAAAAGCTGCCGCGCTTTTTGGTCCTCTACCCGCGCGGCACGGCAGGAAGACCGGGGCGGATAGGTCAATGGACGCGAAGACCAACCTCAAGTCGAAGCTGCCCAGTCGGCATGTAACCGAAGGGCCCGAGCGGGCGCCCCATCGCTCCTACTACTACGCGATGGGCCTGACCCGGGCGCAAATTCACCAGCCCTTCGTCGGCGTCGCCTCGTGCTGGAACGAGGCCGCTCCGTGCAACATCTCGCTGATGCGGCAGGCGCAGGCGGCCAAGAAGGGAGTGGCCGCCGCGGGCGGCACGCCACGCGAATTCTGCACCATCACGGTTACCGACGGCATCGCCATGGGGCACGAGGGCATGAAGTCGTCCTTGCCCTCGCGCGAGGTGATCGCCGACTCGGTGGAGCTCACCATGCGCGGTCACGGCTATGACGGTCTGGTCGGGCTTGCCGGCTGCGACAAGTCGCTGCCGGGCATGATGATGGCCATGTGCCGCCTGAACGTGCCGTCCATCTTCATCTATGGCGGATCGATACTGCCCGGCACCTTCAAGGGGCAGCCGGTCACCGTGCAGGACGTGTTCGAGGCGGTGGGCAAGCATTCCGTCGGTCAAATGTCCAAGGATGATCTCGACCTGCTCGAGCAGGTCGCCTGTCCGTCGGCGGGTGCTTGCGGGGCGCAATTCACCGCCAACACCATGGCGACGGTCTCCGAGGCGATCGGGCTCGCCTTGCCGTATTCGGCCGGCGCGCCGGCGCCCTATGAAATCCGCGATGCCCTCTGCATGACCGCCGGCGAGCAGGTCATGGACCTGATCAGGACCGGCTTGCGGCCGCGCGACATCGTGACCCGAAAGGCGCTGGAAAACGCCGCTGCCGTAGTTGCCGCGACCGGCGGATCCACCAATGCGGCCCTGCACCTGCCGGCGATGGCTCACGAATGCGGGATCAAATTCGACCTGTTCGACGTCGCCGAAATCTTCAAAAGGACACCATATATCGCAGATTTGAAACCAGCCGGCCGTTATGTCGCCAAAGACCTGTTCGAAGCTGGTGGCGTTCCGCTTCTGATGAAGACGCTGCTCGATCACGGCTTTCTGCACGGCGAGTGCATAACGGTCAACGGCCGCACAATCGCCGAGAATCTCAAGCGCGTGAAGTGGAACAAAGATCAGGATGTGGTCCTGCCGGCCAACAAGCCGCTGTCCGCGACGGGCGGCGTGGTGGGCTTGAGAGGCAATCTCGCGCCCGATGGGGCAATCGTTAAGGTTGCCGGCATGTCCAGCTTGAAATTTACCGGCCCGGCGCGCTGTTTCGATTGCGAAGAGACTTGTTTCGAAGCCGTCAGAAAGAAGAAATACAAGGAAGGCGAAGTGTTGGTGATCCGTTACGAGGGGCCAAAGGGCGGCCCCGGCATGCGTGAGATGCTGACCACGACGGCCGCGCTCTACGGCCAGGGCATGGGCGGCAAAGTCGCGCTCATCACGGACGGGCGCTTTTCCGGGGCGACCCGTGGATTCTGCGTAGGCCATGTGGGACCGGAGGCTGCGGTGGGCGGACCGATCGCGCTCGTGCGTGACGGCGATGTCATCGTGCTCGACGCCGACAAGGGCACGCTCGATGTGAAGCTTTCGAAGGCCGAGCTCGACAAGCGGCGCGCGGCCTGGAAGCCGAGGAAACCGCAATTCACATCCGGGTATCTGTGGAAATACGCCGAGCAGGTGGGAGCGGCGCGCTCTGGCGCGGTCACGCATCCGGGCGGAGCTGCCGAAAAGGCGTGCTATGCGGACATCTAGTGTCGTCCTAGGCATCGGGTTGCTGGGGCTCGCGCTGGGCTTGTCGCCGGCCGCGAGCTTCGACGGCACGCGCACGCCGGAGGGCGCGACCGTCGCGGTGCCGTTGGCCGGTCCGGATTCCAATCCGGCCGCGGGCCCGGATATCGGCCGGGCGACCCCCTTGGCGGCCGTCCCGGTTGCTCCTCTCGGCGGCAATCCGCGTCCGGCAACGCCGGTCGAGGCGTTCCGCTCCGGAACCCAGGCGCTGCGGGCGGGGAACACCGAGCGGGCGGTGAACGAGCTTGAATATGCCGCCGATCAAGGCATGCCGGCCGCGCAATGGAAACTCGGCCGCATGTATGCGGACGGCGACGGCGTGCAGAAGAATACGTTGCGCGCATTCGAATATTTCAGCCGCCTGACCAGGGCGCACGGCGACGATGTTCCCGGCACCTCGCAGGCGCGCTTCGTCGCCAACGCATTTGTGTCTCTCGGTCAGTACTATCTCGAGGGCATTCCGAATTCAGCGGTCAAGCCCGATCCTGATCGCGCGCGTGAAATGTACTGGTACGCGGCGTCCTATTTCGCGGATCCGGATGCACAGTACAATCTCGGTCGGCTCTACCTCGACCGCAACGCCGGTGCGCGCGACCCACGCCAAGCCGCGAAGTGGTTGGGGCTGGCGGCGAGAAAGGGACAGTACCAGGCCCAAGCTCTGCTCGGTGCCATGTTGTTCAAAGGCGACGACCTGTCGCGGCAAGCCGCGCTCGGCTTGTTTTGGCTGACGCTCGCCAAGGACGGGGCTCGGCCGGATGAAACCTGGATTGCCGAGACCTATGCGAACGCCTTCGCGCAGGCCACCGACAATGAGCGCACCATGGCGTACAAGTACCTTGAAAACTGGCTCAAGGGACGGCGCGAATAGCGGTCATCTCGGTTCGAGCGCAAGATCAACGACGACCGGAACGTGATCCGACGGTTTTTCCCATCCGCGCACGTGGCGATCGATACCGACTTTGACCAGCCGATCGGCCGCCTGCGGCGACAGCAGAACGTGGTCGATGCGGATTCCGTTGTTCTTGGGCCAAGCGCCGGCCTGATAGTCCCAGAACGTATATAGGCCGCCCGCGTCGCTGCCGGCCCGCACCGCGTCGGTCAGGCCAAGCGCGCGGAGCGTGCGAAACTTCTCCCGCGTGCGCGGCAAGAAGAGCGCATCGGCCGTCCAGGCCGCCGGATTGCGGGCGTCGAGCTCGCTTGGAATCACGTTGTAGTCGCCGGCCAGCACCAAGGGCTCTTCCTGCGCGAGCCGTCCGCGGGCGTAGTCGATGAGCCGCTCCATCCAGCCGATCTTGTAGCCGTACTTTTCGCCCTCGGGCGGGTTGCCGTTGGGCAGATAGATCGAGGCTACGCGCAATACGCCGCGGTCGATCGAAACCACAGCTTCGAGGAACCGGGCGTGATCGTCGCCGTTATCGCCGGGCAGCCGCGGGGTCACCTCCTCGAAGGGAAACTTGGACAGGATGGCGACCCCGTTGAAGGCCTTCTGACCGTGCACTGCAACATTGTAGCCAAGTGATTCGATGGGCTCGCGCGGGAAGGCCTCGTCGATGCATTTGGTTTCCTGCAAGCAAACGATATCCGGCTGGCGCTCGGTGAGCCAAGCGAGGAGATTGTCCAGCCGTTGCTTGACCGAATTGACGTTCCAGGTCGCGATACGCATTGATTCATCATGTCTTTGAATTGGGAATTCATCTATCCGCAGTAGGGTGAGTGAATCGTCACACACCCCGATCCGAAGATACGTCAGGATGAGGTCCAACGTGAGGATTTTTATGAGGTATTTACGGCGCCGAGCCGTAAGGCCGGACGTGCATTGCCAGGAAAAGTATGATAAGCATTATGGCAACAAAAGAAAAAGAGTTGATGGGGGGATTGCAGAGAGGGAGCCCGGGTAGCCACAGAGCCCGGTTTAACATTCGCTATGAAGAAACGGAATTTGGTGTTGGGGGTTGCGGCAGCGCTGGCCTTGGCGGCCGTGGTCGGCGCGAAGTCGGGTCTGTTGCCGGCAAACTGGAATCCCTGGTCTCCGCAGGGCGCCGTGGCGCAGGCCCCCCGCACCGAACGCAACGTTCCGGTCGATGTCGCCGTCGCGGTGAAGAAGCGCGTGCCGGTCCGCGTCGATTTGCTGGGCTCGGTGACTCCCATCGCGAGCGTCGCCGTCAAGTCGCGCCTCGATAGCGAGATCGTCGGTGTCCACTTCCAAGACGGCGCCATGGTCCGGCAGGGCGATATCCTGTTTACCATGGATGCGCGCGCGATCGAGGCGCAGCTGCATCAGGCCGAGGGCACGCTGGCGAAGGATCAGGCGCTGCTCGAGGGCGCCGAGCGCGATGTGCGGCGCTACACCGACCTTGTCTCCAAGGGCGCCACCCCGGTGACCAATCTGGACAATTCCAGGACGCAAGTCGCGACCTTCGAGGGCGCCATCAAGGCCGACCAGGCCTTGATCGAAAATCTGAAAGTGCAGATCGGCTATTGCACCATTCGGGCGCAAATTAGTGGGCACGTCAGCATGGCGGCGTTGAAGGTCGGCAACTTCGTCCGCGCAGCCGATCTGATACCGATCGCCACGATCATGCAGACGGCGCCGGTTTACGTGACCTTCGCGCTGCCGCAACGAAGCTTGCCCGAGCTGCGCGCCGCGCTCGCCAATGAGTCCGCGAATATCGAGGCGCTTGTTCCGGGCGATCCGCGCAAAGCCAACGGGCAAGTCACCATGATCGAGAATACGGTCGACCCGACCACCGGAACCGTGCCGGTGCGGGCGACCATGCCGAATGCCGACGAAATTCTCTGGCCCGGCACCCTGGTCACGGTGCGGCTGAACTTCCGTGAGGAGGAGGCCGTCACCGTCCCCTCGATCGCCATCCAGGTCGGCCAGAGCGGGCCCTATTTGTTTGTCATCAAGGACGGGGTGGCATCCGTTCAGCCCGTCAAGGTCGCTCGCTCGTTCGAAACAGAAACAGTGCTCGAAAGCGGTCTCAACGGCGGCGAAACCGTCGTGACCGAGGGGCAGCTGCTGCTCAGCAACGGCTCGAAAGTATCCGCGCGCCAAATCAAAGCGGGGTCTTGATCATGGGTCTGTCCGAGCTTTGCATCCGCCGTCCGGTGCTCACCACGCTGGTGACGGCCACTTTCATCGTTTTCGGGCTGTTCGCGTATCGGCTGCTCGGCGTTGCCGCGCTTCCGGCGGTCGATTTCCCGACCATCGTGATCAACACCAATTTGCCGGGCGCCAGCGCAGAAACGATGGCGTCCTCGGTTGCCGCGCCGATCGAACGTCAATTGTCGACCATCTCGGGCATCAGCTCGCTCACCTCGACATCGACGCTCGGCCGCGCGAAGATCACCATCCAGTTCGTCCTCGATCGCAACATCGATGGCGCCGCGCTCGACGTGCAAACGGCCTTGACGGTGGCGCAGAAGCGGCTCCCGATCGAGTTGACGACGCCGCCGAGCTTCAACAAGACCAACCCGAGCGATGCCCCGGTCGTGCTGCTCGCCGTGCGCTCGTCGACCTTGCCGATATCGGTGGTCGATGAATACGCCGAGAGCGTGCTGGCGCAGCAGATCACCCAGCTTCCCGGCGTTTCGAACGTCGAGGTCTACGGCGCACAGAAATACGCCACCCGCGTGCAGGTGGACCCCTCGGCCGCGGCCGCGCGCAACATTTCTCTCGATGATATTCGCCGGGTCCTGGTCGCGACCAATTCCAACTCGCCGGTCGGCACGCTCTACGGCCCGAGCCAGAACGTCACGCTGGTGGCCACCAATGCGATGCGCAAGGCGGAAGAGTATCGCAACGTGATTGTCGCCTGGCGCAACGGGGCGCCGGTCAAGCTGGAGGAGATCGCCAACGTCATCGACAGCGTCGAGAACAACCAGGTCGCGAGCTGGTTCAACGACAAGCGCGCGGTGGTGCTCGCGGTGCAGCGGCAGCCCGGCGCCAACGCGGTGGCGGTGGTCGATGCGGTGCGAGCGCAATTGCCCACCTACCGGGCCCAGGTGCCGGCGGCGATCGATCTGGAGGTGCTCGCCGATCGGTCGATCTCGATCCGCAATTCGGTGGAGGACGTCGAGTTCACGCTCGCGATCGCGATCACGCTCGTGATCCTGGTGATCTTCCTGTTCCTGCGCTCGGTGCCGGCGACGATCATTCCGGCGCTGGCGGTGCCGGTATCGCTCATCGGTACTTGCGCCGTGATGTATGCGCTCAATTTTTCCATCAACAACATGACCATGCTGGCGCTGACGCTGTCGGTCGGTTTCGTGGTCGACGACGCCATCGTCATGCTCGAGAATATCGTCCGCTATATCGAAGGCGGCATGCGTCCGTTCGAGGCGGCCCTCAAGGGCTCGAAGGAGATCGGCTTCACCATCGTGGCGATCACGTTCTCGCTGATCGCGGTGTTCATTCCCGTCCTCTTGATGGGTGGAATGGTGGGGCGCGTTTTCCGCGAGTTTGCAGTGACGATTGCGGTCGCCATCATGATTTCAGGCTTCGTCTCGCTGACGCTGACCCCGATGCTGTGCGCCCGCGTGTTGCGCAACCATCATGAGGGCGAGAAGCAAAATATCCTGCTGCGGATGTTCGAGGCCGGATTCAACACGTGCCTCAAAGCCTACGAATGGGCCCTCGATCGGGTGCTCAAATACAAGGCGATCACGCTCGCCATAACCTTTGCGACGCTGGGCGCCACCGTCTATCTCTACATCATCATCCCCAAGGGGTTCTTCCCGACCGAGGATACGGGCTTCATCGCCGCCACAACCGAGGCGGCGACCGATATATCTTTCCCCGCCATGGTCGCCCTGCAGGCCAAAGTCACGGACATTGTCCTCAAGGACAAGGGGGTCGACTACGTGAATCCCTCAGTCGGGCCGGGCGGCGTCAATCCGACGCCCAATACCGGCCGCATCTATATCGCGCTCAAGCCCAGGTCCGAGCGGACTGAGAACTCGACCGCCGTGATCCAGCGCTTGCGCGTCACCGCCAATACGGTTCCGGGCATGGCGGTCTTTTTCCAGAACGTGCAGAACATCAATATTACCGGGCGCCCGTCCAAGAGCGAATACCAATACTCGCTGCAATCGAGCGACACCGAAGCGTTGTTTCGGCTCGCGCCCGAAATGCGCGACCGAATCGCCAAGGTCGAAGGCGTGCGCGATGTGAACAGCGATCTCTACATCAAGAATCCGCAAATGAACGTGGAGATCGATCGCCAAAAGGCGGGCGTGTATGGAATCACGATCGATCAGATCCGGCAGGAGATGTTCAACGCCTTCGGGGCGCGCCAGGTTGCTTCGATCTACACGCCGACCAACGATTTTCAGGTCATCTTGGAGAGCAAGCCGGAATTCACGACCGACGTCTCGGCCCTATCGCGCATTTATCTCAAGACCGCGACTGGGATTTCAGTGCCACTGGAATCGGTGACCCGGCTCGTGCCCGCGGTCGGACCGCTCCTGGTCAACCACCAGGCCAACCAGCCTTCGGTCACAATCTCCTTTAATCTGGCGCCCGGCTATTCCATAGGACAGGCCGTGGACGCGATCACGGCCATCGAACGGGAAGCCCGGCTTCCGGCTTCCATCACGACTGGCTTCCAGGGATCCGCGGCGGTCTTCCAGGATTCGCTCAAAGGGCAGGGCGTGCTGGTGCTGGCGGCGATCTTTGCGGCCTATGTGCTGCTCGGCATCCTCTATGAAAGCTTCATCCACCCGATCACGATCATCTCCGGCCTGCCTTCGGCTGGCGTCGGCGCTCTTCTCACGCTGATGGCCTTCAAGATGGATCTTTCGGTCATCGCGATGATCGGCATCGTGATGCTGGTCGGCATCGTCAAGAAGAACGCCATCATGATGATCGACTTTGCGATCGAGCGGCGACGGGTCGGCATGAGCGCCGAAGCCGCGATGCGCGAGGCCTGCCTACTGCGCTTCCGGCCTATCATGATGACGACCTTTGCGGCGATCTTCGGCGCGCTGCCGGTCGCGATCGGCGCCGGCGCCGGGGCCGAGTTGCGGCAACCGCTCGGCATCGCGGTCGTGGGCGGCTTGTGCCTGTCGCAGCTCCTGACGCTCTTTATCAGCCCGGTCATCTATATCTATCTCGACCGCGTCGACCGCATGCTCAAGCGCCGGCTCGAGCCGCAATTGGAAGAGGTGATCGAGGAGCATCCGCGGCCCGGAGTGGTGGCGGCGGAATAGGACCGGCGTCCCCACTCCGGCGCGTTGCCGGGGGCCGGACTGCCCGATGCCGGCAGCTTCGGCGTTAGGTCAGAGCGTGAAGCTGGTTCCGCAGCCGCAGGATGCCTTGGCCTTCGGATTGTTGACGCGGAACGAAGCGCCAATCAAATCGTCGATGAAGTCGATCTCCGACCCGGCCAGATAGCCGAGCGATACCGGATCGATCAACAGCAAGGCGTCTTCGCGACGGACCACGATATCGTCGGCCTCCCGCGCGCTGTCGGTGTCGAACTTATACTGAAACCCGGAGCAGCCGCCGCCTTCCACGCTCAGACGGAGCATGGTTCCGACCGGCTCGCGGCGCAATATTTCGCCGATCCGCCGCGCCGCACGTTCCGTGACCGTTATGTCGCCCATTTGATCAGTCCTGCCATCGGTCGGTCTGTCACCATGATCAGCATTACCAGCACTACCACGACCCGGCCGCAATCGGGCGATTGCAGATCGCCCCATGGATAGGTAAGTGTGCGTCCGACCAACGTCAATCCGGAGGGGCAGCCGGCGGACCATGGCGGTCGAAGCCTTCATCCCGCGCGCTCCCTATGCGTCCGATCCGGCCCACAGCCGCGGCCGGCTCCATCCGGAAGCGGTCAGCCCCACCCGCAACGCATTTCGGCGCGATTGCGACCGGATCATCCATTCCACGGCCTTTCGCCGGCTGGCCCACAAGACCCAAGTCTTCGTGTTCCACGAGGGCGATCATTTCCGCACGCGGCTGACCCACACGCTCGAGGTCACCCAGATTGCGCGCTCGCTGGCCCGTGCGCTGGGCCTCGATGAGGACCTGGCGGAGGCGCTCGCGCTCGCGCACGACCTCGGGCACCCGCCTTTCGGTCACGCCGGCGAGCGCGCGCTCGATCGCTGCCTGGCGGATTGCGAGGGTTTCGACCACAACGCCCAGACCCTTCGCGTCGTGACCGCGCTCGAACGCCGCTATGCCGAATTTGACGGGCTCAACCTGACCTGGGAGACGCTCGAGGGCGTGGTCAAGCATAACGGCCCGCTCACCGACCGGCAGGGCGAGCCGGTCGGGCGCTATCGCCGACTCGGATTGCCGCACGCGATCCGCATTCATGCGGAAAGCCAGGATCTGGAATTGTGGAGCTGGCCGAGCGCGGAGGCGCAGATTGCGGCGCTGGCCGACGACATCGCCTATGACGCCCACGATATCGACGACGGCTTGCGCGCCGGGCTGTTCACGCTCGACGATCTGGCCGAGGTGGAGCTTATCAGGGACATCTTGCAGGAAATTCGCGGTGTCTATGCGCCGCTCGATTCCGGGCGGGAATCGCACGAGCTGATGCGGCGTCTCATCACGCGGTCGATCGAGGACGTCATCGCGGAGACCGGTCGCCGGCTGCACGCGCTGGCGCCGCGTTGCGCGGCCGACTTGCGCTTCGCCGGCGAGCCCGCCGTCGCATTCTCGGCCGCCATGGTGGCGGCGGATCGCGCCATCAAAGGTTTTCTGAGCGTGCGCATGTATCGGCACGCGCGGATCGGGCGCATCATGGGGGAGGCCGAAAACGTCGTATGCGATCTATTCGCCCGCTATGCCGCTATGCCCGAGAGTCTCCCGGTCGAATGGGCCCACAATACGGATGCGGGCGAGCAGCCGGGACGATTGCGCCGCGTCGCCGATTTTATCGCGGGTATGACCGATCGCTACGCCCTGATCGAGCATGCGCGCCTTTTCGAGGTGACGCCTGAACTGCGGTGAGCGTCCACGGTCCTCGAGCCGGGCCTAGGCTTGCCGGCCTCTAGGCGGCATTCAAGGCCAGGTCGGAATTGACCGCCTGCCGCACCATGTGGGCGAGCGCTGCCTTGCGGTAGGGCTTGGCCAGCAACAGAACGCCGGCCGGCAGGCATCCATTGCTGAGGATTGCGTTTTCCGTGTAGCCCGACGTGAACAGGACCTTGAGCGCGGGCCGGCGCTTGATCGCCTCTTCGGCGAGTGCACGGCCATTCATCGAACCGGGCATGATGACGTCGGTGAACAGGAGCTCGACCGCGACGTCGCTGTCCACGATCGCGAGGGCCTCGGCCCCATTTGCGGCTTCCAGCGTCCGATAGCCGAGACTCTGGAGTTGTCCGGTCACGTATTTTCGGACCAGCGCGTCGTCCTCGACGACCAAGATCGTCTCACGCCCGCCCTCGACTGTGGAAGTTTGCGAAGCCGTTGAAGCTTCCGCCTGGGCCGTGGCTTGCGGCAGGAATATCTTGATCGATGTCCCGCGCCCTTCTTCGCTGTCGATCCTGACGTGCCCGCCGGATTGCTTCACGAATCCGTAGACCATGCTCAGTCCGAGGCCGGTGCCTCTGCCGACGCCTTTGGTGGTGAAGAACGGCTCGAATACCTTATCGCGGATCGACGCCGGAATGCCGGCGCCGTTGTCGCTCACCGCGATCATCACATACCGCCCGGGCCTGATCTCATCTTGCGCGCCGAGTGAATTGCGATCGAGAAAGACATTGCCGGTTTCGACCGTCAGCCGGCCACCGTTCGGCATGGCATCGCGCGCATTGACCGCGAGGTTGAGAAGCGCGGTCGTCAGTTGCGGCGTATCGACCAGCGCATGCAAGGCGTTTTCGTCGAGCAGGGATTCGATCTCGATTTGCTCGCCGAGCGCAGCGCGCAACAGCGATGTCGCTTCGATGATCAGGGCGTTCACGTCGGTCTCGCGCGGCCGCAACGGCTGCTTGCGGGCGAAGGCGAGGAGACGTTGCGTGAGCTCCGCGCCACGGTCCGCGGCCTGTGCAATTGTCTTCGCGACGGATACGATCTGCGGGTCGTCGGCGACCTCTTCGGCCAGGATTTCGATCATGCCGATGATGACGGTCAGGATATTGTTGAAATCGTGCGCGATCCCGCCGGTAAGCTGGCCAATCGCGTCCATTTTCTGCGATTGACGCAGCAGGCGTTCCGTCTCCTTGGCTTCCGTCATGTCGCGGTACACCACCACGGCACCTTTGGGCGCGCCGGTCGGATCGCAGAGGGGGCGGCCATTGGCGATCAGGTGGATGGACTTGTCGGTGCCGACCCTGCGCAAGACGATTTCCAGGTTGTCGACCGACTCGCCCCTGAGCGCGCGGGCCATGGGTGCTGCATGCGGAGGAAAGGGGGTAACGCCATCGGGCAGAAAACGCTGGTTGCGACGCTGCCAGTCCTCGGAGCCGACATCTCGAGGGTCGCCGAACAGCTCCTTGGCCGCCGGATTTGCCACGATGATTTGCCTGTTTTCGTCGGTGACCAGCACGGCGTCGGCCATGCTTGCGATGGTGGCATCGAGCTTAATTTTTTGCTCGCGCAACAGGTCGGCGGCGCGCTCGCGCTCGCGCAAATGGGCGTCGAGCTCCTCGACCATCAAGGAGATCGAGCGGTCCGTGCGGCGGCGATCGCGGTCGGTCTGCTCGTAGGCGGCGTCGACGAGCTGGCTCAGTAGATCAAGGTCGACCTCGCCGGAGGCCTTGGTCGCCTTCGCAAGCTGTCTGGCAAGTAGCTTGTGCACTTAACCAACAACCTCCGAAATCGTGGTGACGGTCATTGTCTGATTGTGCAGCTCGCAGACGCCGGACGCGCTGTGCGGCGAAATCTCGCCGTATGAATAGAACCCCAGCCGTGAAACGCCGGCTCCGAGCTCTGCGCCTGCAGCTTCAACTTCGTCGACGGTGTGCTGGCCCATCAGGAGGCGACGTCCGATGCAGCTGACGAGCACGGCGACCTCGTCGCCGCTGCGGTTCTTGGAGCTGCGGGCGGCGGCTTGGCGGGCGGCCTTGGCGGCGCCCGCAGCGAGGCGATCGAAATTCCCGCGCATCAATTGCGCGATCCAGCCCTCGGGCACATCGCCCGCAAACGTCATCGACCGGGTCTTGTGATCGACCGCCAGAATGGTACGCACGATGTCATGATCGGGCCGCTCCGGATTGCGAATGCGCAGCGGGAAGAGCAGGGCAGTACCGGGCAGCCCTTTCACATCGTCCTCGCCGAGATACCGTTCGTAGAGGTCGAGGGCGGGCTCGCCGTCGAGCTCGAACAAGACATTGCCACGCGATCGCGTGATCCGCCGCCGCGGCCCGAATTCATCCCAACCTCCGGCGCTGCCGTGGCCGATGCGTATGGAGGGGCCGTAGAAGCCGACGGCGGCAACCGTCTGCTTGCGCGGTTCGCAGTCGGCGCCGACCAGCGTCTCTTGAAATTCTGCGCCATCGCCGGCCAATCCGCCGGTGACCGCCACGCGCTGGTCGACCACGCTGGTGATCCCGGCCACGAGCTCGCTCCCGTTGACGTTCAATCCGTCAGAGAGAATGAAGATGCCGGCGAGGTCCTCCGCCGCCAAGGTCCGCCCGATCGCCTCGCCGTAGGAACGCGAGCGTTCCGGAGCCGGCGCCGCCTCGCAGGCAAGGCGCAGGCGCGTGGCGTCGAACTTCAGCGCAGCCACGGCAATTTCGTCGTCCGTGACGTCGTCGTTGACGATCTGGCCGCCCGTGCTGCAACCCAAAATGTGAGCGCGCGGGAACATGGCACGCAGTTCACGATAGCGCGATCCGCAGGCCAGAGCCTGGCGCGCCCCGAAAAACAGAACGAGATTCGCGATGCCGCCGTTGCCATTGTGGCCGCGCCAACCGGAAGTCTCGGTCCAAGACAATTGATGGGCTTGCATGGACGACCTCGGTCGGAGCTTTCCGGTGGATGCACTCTTGTACCTGGGTAAGCTGAAGATTCTGTTATCGACGAGGCCTCTGAAGATCAGTCGCTCCAAATGACGTATCAAACCGAGCAAGGGGTTGATGAACATTGGGGCCTCAAGTGCTATACTTGTATCCGGACCCCGGCGATCATTCGAATTCTTCGACAATCCGACGATCTTGGCGGAGCATTGCTTAGCGGCTTGATCCTGAGCCCGTCATTTTGACTTGCGTCGCGAATTGGGTTACCCGGCGGCGCCCGGCGCAGCTGTGGCTGGTTTGCGCGAGAGGTGCCCCAATCTCGGACAGGCCCGAGATCGGATGACATGCCCACGGCGATGCAAGATCCTCCAAAGAACATATTCGCGGTCGTGCTGGACAAGGTTCACGCGGCTAGCCTTGCTTTGGTCGCAGAGGGCCTGTTGCCCGACGGCATCGATCAGGGCCGCGTGCTGGTCGAGCCGCCGCGCGAAGCCGCGCATGGCGACATGGCAACGAACGCCGCCATGGTGCTGGCGAAGGACGCCGGCAAGAAGCCGCGCGAGCTGGCCGAGGCGCTGGCCGGCAAGTTGCGCCACGACGACATCATCTCGAAGGTCGAGGTGGCGGGGCCCGGTTTCATCAATCTGACGCTCAAGCCTTCCGCCTGGTGCGGCGCGCTGCGCGCGGTGCTGTGCGCGGGAGCTGACTATGGACGCAGCGCGGTTGGGGCCGGGGCGCCGGTCAATGTCGAGTACGTGTCCGCCAATCCGACCGGGCCGATGCATGTCGGCCACTGCCGCGGCGCCGTCTTCGGCGACGCGCTCGCCGCCCTTCTGAGTGCCGCCGGCTTTGATGTGACGCGCGAATATTATGTCAACGATGCGGGCGCGCAGGTCGACGTGCTCGCACGGTCGGCGTATTTGCGCTACCGCGAGGCGCTCGGCGAAGACATCGGCGAAATTCCCGAGGGCCTCTATCCGGGCGACTACCTCAAGCCGGTCGGCGCGGCGCTCGCCGCCGAGCACGGGCCGTCTCTCTTGAACTTTCCAGCGTCGCGTTGGCTGCCGCTGGTGCGCGCGCAGGCGGTCACGATGATGATGGCGGCGATCCGCGACGACCTCGCCGCCCTCAATGTCAGTCACGACGTGTTTTTCTCGGAGCGATCGCTCGTCGAAGGCGAGCACGACGTCGTTGCCGCCACGATCGCGGAATTGCGCCGGCGGGGATACGTCTACGAAGGCCGACTGCCGCCGCCCAAAGGTGCGCCGGTCGAGGACTGGGAAGACCGCGAGCAGACCTTGTTTCGATCCACGCAGTTCGGCGACGACGTCGACCGTCCGCTGAAGAAATCGGACGGAACTTACACGTATTTTGCCGCCGACATCGCTTACCACAAGTCGAAATTCGATCGCGGCTTCCAAAGCATGATCGACGTCTGGGGGGCGGACCACGGCGGCTATGTCAAGCGCATGCAGGCGGCGGTGAAAGCCGTGAGCGGCGGCAAAGCCGATCTGGACGTGAAGATCGTTCAGCTCGTGAAGCTGCTGCGGGCCGGTCAGCCGATCAAAATGTCCAAGCGGTCCGGCGAGTTCGTGACGCTTGCCGAAGTGGTGAGCGAAGTCGGCCGCGACGCGGTCCGGTTCATGATGCTCTACCGCAAGAATGATGCGGTACTCGATTTCGATCTTGCCAAGGTGATCGAGCAATCACGCGACAACCCTGTTTTTTACGTCCAGTACGGCCATGCCCGCGCCCAATCCGTGTTTCGCAACGCGCTCGCGGTGATACCCGACCTGCCGCCGGAGGCGGCCGCACGCGCCGCCATGCTCGCGCAGACTCCCCTGGAGCGCCTCGATGACGCGGGCGAGCTCGCCTTGATGCGGCGGCTGGCGCTCTATCCGCGCATGCTCGAAGCCGCCGCCTTGGCTCACGAACCTCACCGGATTGCCTTCTATCTGTATGATCTTGCTAGTGAATTCCACGCGCAATGGAACCGGGGGAATGATGCGCCTCATTTACGCTTCATTATCCAGAATGATCCACAAATAACCAAGACTCGTCTTGCCCTGGTGCAGGGCGTTGTCACGGTTCTGGCCTCGGGGCTAGGTTTGCTCGGTGTCGGGGCACCCGATGAGATGCGTTGATCTCGCTCGGTGGTGTTGGCCGCAGGCGATCTGGGTAAAGGGATCCGTCCGGAACCGACCGAGCACGACGCCAGTACCCGGATGGGATAGTGTATGGCGGACGACAGCATTTTGCGATCCTACCGATCACCCGATCCGGGGCGCCGTGCGAGCGCGCCGGCTGCGCAGAGGGATGTCGGGGGCAGCGATCCGTTGGCCGAGTTGGCCCGGCTGATCGGACAGAGCGATCCTTACGCAGACTTGGACCGAAACAGCGCTCCCGCCCCCGAGGCGCGGCAGCGGACTGATCCGCGGGCTGATTCAGCGCCAGGCGATTGGCGCAAGACGGCAGCAGCGCTCGCCCGTGAATCCATGCGCGATCCGCCGGCTGCCGATCCACATTTTGAACACGTCGACTCGGCAATCGCCGCGGCCAAGTCCTTGCGGGCGTCGCCCGACGATCCGTTTGCTCACCCGGCGCCCCATTCGGCCCGCACGGCTTTCGATCAGGGGGCTTTCGATCATGGGGCCTTCGATCACGGGGCCTTCGATCAGGCTCCGCTCCATCACGCTCCGGTCCATCAGGGCGATTACGCGGACAGCCCCTACGACGACGAACCGCAAATCGGCGACCATATCGACGACCGGCTCCGCACTCCCCATGTGGCGCAGCAGGGCGGCCACGACAGCGAGAGCTACTTTTTTGATGGTGAGGCAGCGCCGACCGACGAACGCTTCTATGACGATCCGCCACGCGGGCGAGCGACCAATGGTCTGGTCACCGCCATCGTGCTGGTGGGGTGCGGCATTTTGGGAACCGCCGGTGCCTACGGGTATCGGACCTACTATTCGGGCGCTCTTCCGATCGATGCGCCGATCATCTCGGCCGAAAAGTCGCCCAACAAGATGGTGCCGGCTCCGGCCGGGGCCGACTCGCAATCGGGCAAGTCCATCCAGGAGCGGGTCGGGGCCTCCGGCGAGCGGGTCGTGACTCGCCAGGAAGAGCCCGTGACGCTGTCCGATCCGAGCGGCCCGCGTGGCGTGCTGCCGGCTCCGTTTACGACGTCCCCGGGCTCGGGACCCGCCGCGGTTCAATCGAGCCCGGTACCGGCAGGGGCCACTACGGAACCCAAGAAGGTCCGCACCGTGCCGATTCGGCCCGATGGCGGCGCCGACCCGATGGCGCGGCCAGTGGGTGGTGCCGGGTCGCCGCCGCAACAGATATCGCCTTCACCGGTGATTGCCACCACGCGCCAGCCGCCGGCCGCGAAACCGGCTCCGGCCCGCAACGGCGGCGGCCCGCTATCGCTCGAGCCACAGGGGCAAATCGGCGATACGGCATCCTCCTACCAGCCGGCGCCGCGTGAACAGCCGAGCCCGGCGCCAGCGAGCGCGCCACGGCTTGCCTCGGTGTCGCCGACTGTGCCCGGCGGCTACATGGTTCAAATCTCCTCGCAGCGAAGCGAGGCTGACGCGCAAACGTCTTTCCGTACCTTGCAGTCGAAGTTTCCGAGAGAGCTCGGCGACCGCGAGGCGATCGTCCGACGCGCCGATCTCGGCCCCAAAGGTATCTATTTCCGGGCCATGGTGGGCCCGTTTGGATCCGCGGGCGATGCCGACCAGTTCTGCAACGGCCTGAAGGCCGGCGGCGGCCAGTGCATCGTTCAGAAAAATTAAGGCCTGAATCACTCGCGATTCGTGCTTTTTTCGTGCCCGAACCGGCTGGCCGCAAGCCGTCGTGCTGCCGGGGACGGCGTACGCGATGATAGCGTTGGTGCGGTCGTCGACGTGTGCCCTTGCGTTACGCACAGATTTGTTTGCCGCTGCAAAACCGGGTTTCCCTTTTTCTGAAAATGCTCTAATCCGCGTCGATGTCGGCAAGCGCTTTTATCACCGGCCTCTCGGGCACTGCGTTGACGACCGATGAGCGGTCGTTCCTGCGCGATGCGGACCCTTGGGGCCTCATCGTGTTCAAGCGCAATGTCGAGGCGCCCGACCAGCTCCGAGGTCTCGTCGCCAGTTTTCGTGAAGCCGTGGGGCGAGCCGATGCGCCGGTTCTGGTGGACCAGGAGGGCGGTCGCGTGCAGCGCCTGGGCCCGCCGCATTGGCCGAGCTATCCGGCGGGGGCGCAATACGGACGAATTTGGGAACGCGATCCAGCTTCTGCTCTGGAGGCGGCGCGAATGGGCGCGCGTCTGATCGCCAACGACCTCCTGCCGCTCGGGATCGATGTGGATTGCATGCCGCTCGCCGATGTCCCGACCCCCGACGCCGACCCCATCATCGGGGACCGCGCCTACGGGGAGAGCGCCGAGAAGGTGGCGGCGATCGCCGGCGCATTTGCCGAGGGGCTGATGGAAGGGGGCGTGCTGCCTGTTCTCAAGCATCTGCCCGGCCACGGTCGCGCCACAGCCGACAGCCATCTTCGCCTCCCCACCGTCACGGCCGATCGGTCGAGCCTCGATGCGGTGGATTTTTCCGCGTTTCGGCCGCTCGCCGGCCTGGCCCTGGGGATGACTGCCCACGTTGTTTTTTCCGCCTTTGACCCCGTCGCGCCGGCCACGACCTCGGTCACAATGGTACAAGACGTGATTCGCGATTCGATCGGATTCGAAGGCTTGCTGATGAGCGATGACATTTCGATGGGGGCGTTGTCGGGCTCGATCGAAGAGCGATCGGTCGCGGCGCTCACCGCCGGGTGCGACGTCATTCTCCATTGCAATGGGAGGATCGACGAAATGCGCGCGGTTGCGGGCGCGGTCCCCGGCTTGGCCGGTGCGGCAGAACGACGAGCCGCGGCCGCACTCGCGGGCCGGCGGCGGCCGCAGCGCGAGATCGATCTTGTCGAGGTGCGCCAAGCCTTCGCGGCCCTGCTGGCCGGCGGGCGGGTGGCGGGCGCCAGAATGGTGCTGTCATGATCCCTAGCGAAGTGCCGTTCGAGATGGAGATCAAGGGCGGGGACGAGGCCGACGAGCCCGCATTGGTGGTCGATGTCGAAGGCTTCGAGGGGCCGCTCGACGTTCTTTTGATGCTCGCGCGCCAGCAAAAGGTGGATCTCGCCAAAATCTCGATCCTGGCGCTGGCCGATCAATACCTGGTGTTCATCGAGGAGGCGCGTCGGCTGCGGCTCGAGCTGGCGGCCGATTATCTGGTGATGGCGGCATGGCTCGCCTATCTCAAGTCGCGTCTGCTGCTGCCGGACAGCCATGCGCCGGAAGGCCAGACCGCCGAGGACATGGCGAATGCGCTCGCCCTGCGGCTCAAGCGGCTCGAGGCGATCCGCGAGGTGGCCGAACGCTTGTTCGGGCGGCCGCTGCTCGATCGCGACATCTTCAGCCGGGGTCAGCCCGAGCCGATCGCCCACATCAAGCGCCCGGAATGGACGGCGACCCTCTACGATCTGCTTTCCGCCTACGCGTCCCAGCGGCAGAAGCATGCGCTCGCTCACCTGCATTATGCCAAGCGGACCGTCTGGTCGCTGGCCGAGGCGCGCGATGTCCTGGAGCGTTTGATCGGCCGATCGTCGGACTGGTCGCGGCTGGACGAATATCTCATCGCCTATGTGGTCGACCCCGCACTGGCGGCAACGGTGTTTGCCTCGAGCTTTGCCTCCGCGCTTGAATTGGTGCGGGAAGGACACGCCGAGATTCATCAGCAAGACGCGTTCGCGCCGATCTACATGCGCAAGCGTGTCGCCGCCGGCGGCGCCGGCATTGCGGGTGCTGCGGCGATCGACGTGGATCGCAAGGAATAACGGAATCGAGGGGAAGGGGAGGCCGTATCGAATGTCGAATCTGGCCAAGCGAGTGATCATGCCGAGGGACGAGCCACAGAGCGCCGAAGAGGTGCGACCGGAGGAGCTTCGACTGCTCGAGGCGATGCTATTCGCCTCTGCCGAGCCGATCGACGAGAGCGCCCTGGCGGCGCGGCTGCCGGCGGGGGTCGACGTGCCGGCGGCGCTGACCCGCCTGCAAGAGGATTATGCGATACGCGGCGTCAATCTGGTTTGTGTCGGCGGCAAATGGACCTTCCGCACCGCCAGCGATCTGTCCTGGCTCTTGAGCAAGGAGACGATCGAGACCCGCAAGCTGTCGCGGGCGGCGATCGAGACGCTGGCCATCATTGCCTATCATCAACCGGTGACGCGCACCGAGATCGAGGACATCCGCGGGGTATCGACCTCCAAAGGCTCGGTCGACGTGCTCTTGGAAACGGGCTGGATCCGGCCGCGCGGGCGGCGCAAGGCACCGGGGCGCCCGGTGACCTACGGCACCACTGACACGTTCCTGTCGCATTTCGGCCTCGAAGCGCTGGACGACCTGCCCGGCGTCGAGGAA